>Ga0326512_10000846_pt1 | contig 25740 bp, 36 predicted proteins | sample 1_2617_0518_D_FD_203652 | JGI IMG/M metagenome (GOLD analysis project Ga0326512, IMG submission 203652) | Bovine rumen microbial communities from UC Davis, California, United States - 1_2617_0518 | ecosystem: Host-associated > Mammals > Digestive system > Stomach > Rumen | place: USA...
TTACCACTTCGTGAGAAGTAAGGTTATCAATTAGAGCTATGTTTGCTTTTAAGAAACTGAAAAATCCTGATCCATAATTAGCCAACAATTGCCATCCACCATTCGGCGTATCTGGTGTGTAGGTGTGCTGATTCACATATGTATTGACTTCTCGATCAAATACTCTGCTGAATGCATTTGCGCGTTCGTTATTAACACACGCATACCATTGATCTCCATATGCTACATAGTCTACATACTGTATGCCATCTTCTACTGTAGTTCCGTCGTTATAGAGAGGGGATACTGAATATTTTGACCACACTCTAGTACGTACAACTTTACCAATAAGAGACTATTGTTCTGAATCTTTTCCAGGAATTGCAATAGGAATTACTATTCCAGCCAATACCCATCCTGCAGAATCTTTAGCTTGTATTACAGCATAACAATCATTACTTGAACAAGATGCATTTGTAATAGTAATCACATATGTATTGTTCGAAGACGATCTTGTCAACTACTTTTCTCCATTCTGTGCACTTTGTATTAAAGTAGAACCGTTGAAGTCATATCCATCGCTAGAACCACATTTTATATATATCTTAGATGGATTTATGTGTTCTGTCACATACTTTGACTGATTCTGATCAAATTGTGTTTTATCTACAGTAAACGTCAAACTTCCACTGATAGTATTAGTTGTACTGTTCTTAACTAGAGTGTTAACTGTAGGTATAACAGAATATGTAGCAGCTGGTGCAGGAACATCAACCTTATCCAACACTAAAACCTGAGTGCTATCTACCGTTACAGTGTTATTATAACGTAATCTAAACTGTATATAATCAGGATAATTATTGAAAGAATTTGTAGATGGAGTAATACTATTTTCGGCCATTTGCGTCCAATTGGATGCATTACCTATTTTATACTCAATTTTAAGTTGTTTTTGTACAGCGTCTCCAGTTTGCTTACCAAGAGAAGATGCTGTCCAAGTGGTCATTTGTGACAAACCTTTTATTACAGATACAGTAGGCGTAATTGTAGATGGTACAAATCCCGTTCCATCTTTCTTCAACATTATTTGGTAATTATCTAAAACAAGATTGTATGTAGCACCATCTTCACCAATCTTTATTCCAAACACATTTATAGAAACGTTTTGTACAACATCAGCTCCATTGTATGTTACAGTAACTACAAGGTTTACATTAATGTTTACATCTTTAACAACAAACTGACCAGGTTGTGCACTCAACGTTACCGTCTTTGTACTAGAACTACCACTAGGACTAGAAGTAACATTCAAACCAGAAACAGAAGTATTTCCAGATTTAATACTGTCTACAGTTATACTCTTAATTGTTAACTATTGTGTTCCATTCCAAGCAGTAATAATAGACGTATCGGTAAATGCAACATTCTTACCAGTCTCGTCAAACGATACAGGAATTGTTGAATTGGATATAGAAATCTATACACCATTTACAGCTCCATCTATACCTTTTGACGACCACAAAGCTGGTTGACTATACGCATGCCAATATGCATTAGTATCTTCATATTGGTTTGTAGAATCATCATACTTTCTTCGAATAGAAACATATATCTTTGAACCACCAGGAAGTTCTGTCAAATCTTCAGGATTATCATCCCATCCGGTGTTGGCTCTTATATATTCTCTATTCTAGAAGTTTGCATCACTGGTCCAATTTGCAGGATTGTTGTTTGCATTCCAAACGGGATTGCCTGTACCGTTGTGTGTGTAGAATATATATTCTATACCGTCTCCATCCATACCAGACTTACCATAAGCAGACCACAATACAGGAACAGAGAATTTTCCCCAGCTGTCGTTTGTCTTTATTCTAAACGAAGCCCATTCGTATTTATACTGGGATGTTATCCCCTGAGGATTATCTGTCCATCGATCTGTAATTTTTGTAGCAGGATTACTTACGACATTTGGGTGAGTATCGTTTTGAGAAATACTCCAAGTATCAGGATGTGATGCGAGTTGTGACAAATCTTCAGATGTAGATAAACAATATATCCAATCAATACTATTTCCATCTTCACCATTAGAACCGCCAGGTCCACTTATACGCCAAGGTCCTTGCCATGAGCCATAAGAATTAAGATTGTCAACAGTACGTTGAGCCATCCATATTACAAGATTTCCATCTGTATTATTAGGAGCGCTATTCAACGTCCACCCCTTATCTACTGAAGAGATACCATTTGTTGGTAGTGGAGGAACGGTTCCTTCTGCTACAGCAATAAATGCAGATTCATAATGATATACTGTATATTCTGGATTTGTAGAATCTGATGTTGGATCCAACCAAGGTACAGAAACGAACGCTCTATTATTACTATCGAGCTGTACTGGATAAGTTTTGTTTGGTCCACTGTACCCAAGTTTTATACCACCAAGCGTTGCCGCAGTAGCTACAGGAAGTGTATATGAACTACTACTGCTAGAACTACCCCCAGCTACAGTAATGCTACTGCCTTGATATAAATCTACGTTGTTTATTTTCCCTAAGAACGATCCTTTTTTAACATAGTCAGAAAGATCTATATCGCTTCCAGATCCACTACCAGATCCACCGGATATAGTGATATTACCACCATTATACAATGTCTATCCGTTGACGGTGGCAAGTTCTGACTTCTTTACATATTCGTAAAGATTGATATTAGTAGGATCGATTACAACATTCCTGATAAGACGATCAACCTCGTCAGCAGTAATGTAATCTTTATATTTCAAATCAGCCCAAGTAACGTAATCTAATCCAGCAAGCTTACTGTTTAAAGCTTCTGCTGTAAGATATGGTACATCATTCTTGAGCTCAGATATAAGTGTTGGAATATCTGATATATTAGCTTTCTTAAGGAGCTTTAATTCCAGCTCTTCTAAGCTAAGCCCATCTGCTTTCTTATTCCAACGTTCTTTCTCTTCTAATGTAACATGAACGTTGCGATCGTCTATATGATCCTTTAATTTAGTAAGCAGAGATGCATAATACTGGGCCATAGCTATCTTCAAATGCTCAAAATCATGATGCATATGATGATGTTCATGTTCCATTAAAAAATCCATGATTATGCGTTTTCTTCGTTATTTGTTTCTTCAATAGACTCTTCTACGGGAGTCTCTTCCGTTGTTTCTTCAATAGGAGCGTCAATCTCCTGATAATATTCAATTTTATCATCAATAGGTGCTGCAAGTTTATTACCCTTATCATCAATTAAGATTTGTCCAAGGATCAATGCTGTACCTACGATGTAAGGCTTTTCAATAGTTGTAAAGCCATTGTGTATACGCTGGAATACCTTTCCTTCATCAGCTGTATACATCTTTGTATTAGTTGTGTCTTGTGTCATTGTTTTAATTCTACCTTAGATAAGTTTAGTATATTTATGTGTTTATACCAAATATTAAAAATAAAAATATTCTCGTAAACTCGGATATGTTAAAGAGTTAAAAAGCTACAAAACCTAGAACATAAGCGACGAAGTTCTTAACGCCGTTGCCCAAGGTGCCATCGTAGGTGTACAAGTAGAAAACGCGGTCCGAGCTGGACTAAGTAGACGACCAGCAATAACCAGAGGCAAGACCCAGCTTAATAACTTTATTTCTCTCATATAACGCAAGTAATTCATAAATAGAAGGCAAATACCAATCACCAGCAGACGTGCCTACCGTGTGAAACCTAAGACAGCAAGACGCCGCTGGGTAATTTCCAGCATCGTGATTGTTGGCAATAGTAGACCCCGATATATCGGCGGTAATTTCGGCGGCAATAATATCAGTATTGCGTCTGCCATTGGTCCAAGCGTTAGGAATTGTTTTTAAGAAATTCCAAACTTTATCTCCATTGTACACTGGGATGCTATATTTGTGTCCAGAAGTATAGCCTTCGTTATAAAAGGCACGATTATCTAAACTCGGAGTAGTTTTAAACGAATCTGTCGCCACATAACTAATGCCAGTCCCCATACTTACACTAGTGGTACCTGGTACAATTTGATATATATTAGAATATGATCCAAGATTGGATACTTCGTGTGGATAATACCCCCACTACATTGTAGATTTGGTAGTAGAACCAGTTTCAGGATTACTACAATTCATATACACTAAAGAGCAACATCTTACAGTCTTATCTCCGAAAGCATCATATGGAAGAACTACTTTAGCTATAGCAGTCCATTCAGAACTATTTACATATTTAGACTGATATACTTTATCTCCTACAAACAACTTACTTCCGTCTGCTTTAGCTAACACCCAATCACCTACTCTTGCAAATCTCTTATCGTCTGTTTCATTGTCATGCTATTCGTCGAAGTATATAAAGTCTATGTCTTCTGTATAACTTATAGATGGTCTTTTGCCATCTCCCAATACAGCATTTTGATAATCTATAGATGTACTATATTTATTTATATTTTTCATATTATTATAAGTTTATATCACTTAACGAGACCCGTAGGTTACAGGGAACACCTCTTATGTAATACTATGAATGAAAGTTGACTAACCGTCGTGGCTTGTGTTATGAGCTACAGGTCAATCGTTAAATGACAATATTTTATATAAATTTAGTATGTTAAAGTAATGGTTTTGGTGTAGTTGAAGATATATTCGCCCAATTCCACCAAGAAATAGTACCATTGGTCTCTATCGTACCAAGTCTGAATTCTTGAATAGCATTGCCAGATTCTTCGTCTACTCTATTACGGAACACACAAACCTTTGTAGCAGACCTTACTATAGAACATGTAACAACATTATTTGATGAATCTTTTACATAGAATGTAGGAGCAAAGTTACCAATTATATAATTTATTGCATCTGCATCAGCCTCTGTAAATATAGCATCAAACGTAGATGAATCCATATACTGTCTGTTTTTAAGAGTATTTACAGCTTCATCTAAATCATCCATTGTTGGGTACAACTTCTTCCAATCAGTCCATACACCTTCTTGTAATCCAGAATATGGCGCAGGATTATTTAATCCACAGAAGCAAACATATGTATACACTTTAGCATCTGTATGACTAACACCAGACAAACTAGATTCTTTATCCCATTCGTCAAGATGTATGTTTGATGTAGCAATAGCTGTTACCTGATGGGCAAAATTATCTGTAAAGAAGCGTATAGTACCTACAATAAGCTTTTTATTGTTGCGTGTTGTAGTCAACAACTTTTCTGTATTATTGTCTGTAACAAGTTCTTGCAACTGATTTACATTGTAATTAAATACACCTGCTGCATCATCCACACCAACTGTATCTGGAGTAAACTTTGTAGCATATGTAGTTACTTCATCAATATTATCTTCAACTTTGATGTCAAGCTCATCAAGTCTTACTTTAAGTTTAGTTATAGCTTCCGCAATAACAAACTAACCGTCTTCAAACGATTGCTTGACTTCGTCAAATTCTACAATCTTACTATCGACTTTGTTTTTGTGCAAATTCAAAGCTTCAATTCCCGTATTAAGATTATTCAAAGCTGCTGCTATAACCTCTTCATTAGACTTAAGATCTGTTACATCGGCTTTAGAAGCTACTTGCTTTTTACCGGGTAATACTCCACGCAAAGCGCATTGGTTATGGTTCCTATCAAAAGGTCTAATATCTGTTTTTGTTGTAGACATATAAATATAGAACTCATAGAACACATATGCTTTTGTTGGGTCTCCTTCAACAGGAGTAGATGTCCATAAATATCTCCACGTATCGTCTTTACTTGTTGGGAATGGGGGGATAATCAATTGATTACCGTTAGATCCTGTAAATATAACATCTTCGGCGTCATTTATGTCCATTGTAGTATATTCTAAAAGCTCCTCAAATTGTTCTTTAGTAGGAGTTCTCCAATCACCACCCCATTCTTGCCTTACAGTGTCCACAGATAAGTCAAGTGGGCTCTCCATGCCAGTATATATGTCATCTCCCTACTCATATTGAGTAGAGCCTTTACCATACATATATTGGTTTCCGTATTGACGATTGCTTTCGGCTCCCACATTCATAGTAGCCCAAAGAGTTCCGGAAGGTAGACCGAGGTCAACATAGGCATGTCCATTAGCATCTGGCATAGGAAGTACAGATTCTATATTATCTATCTTTTCTTTTATAGCTTGTTTAAGCTCTGTTACTCTCGTTTTTGTTTCAAAATTATCGGTAATATAATCTTGGGTAGTATACGGTACATCATTTTCAAACTGTGACAGTTTAGTAGGCTTATTCTTTATAAAAGCGTCATTAGAGCTATTTGTAACATTCCAGTCTGATTGTACATTTGCTTCTGCTCCAGTAGCTATACCAGCAAGCTTTTGCTTTTCAGCCGTAGTATAATCATTGGTTGAAAGACCTTTCCCTTCAACCTTATCAACTTTTGAGGCGATTTCTTCAGTAATAGTAGTAACGAAATTAGCATCGTCACCAAGGGCCTCAGAAAGTTCTTTTAATGTGTCAAGCACTTCTGGAGCTCCGTCTACGAGATCGTCTACAGCCTGTCTAACTTTAGTATCAATCTCTTCAGACAAATTAAGGTCAGCATCTATACGTTCTGCTACTTCTTTTGCCACAGCCTCTTTAACTGCATTTGCATCCATCAAGTCACCACGTATAAATCCATTCTTCTCTGAACCTATAATCACATGAGGACGTACGGGGTTCTTCATGCCAGTACCTGAAACAACAGTGTTTAACAGTCTAGGATTATTATATTTGTTCATATTTTATTTAGTTATATATAAAAAGAGAAGGTCAGCTGTATGTGCTGACCTCGCTCCAAACTTAAAAAAATGATAAAAATTTGAAATGTTACATTGCCGTTACTAACGTACGCCGTAACCCAGGCTTTTCAACTAGTTATATATTATGCCTGCTCCGAGCCGATAGTTGGCTCTGCCGCTGCCTCGGGTGCGGGTGCAACAGTCTCAGCTGATTGTTCGTCGACTTTAGCTTCGTCAACAGATTCTGACTGGTGCAGAGCCGTAGGTGCGCTCGATTCGTCTGATGAACCAAATCCTTTATCTCCGCGCTCAGATTCACTAAGCTCTTCGACTTCAACTGGTTCTATGTAAGGAATAGGAACTACTATCAGTTGTGCAAATCTTTCACCAGCCTGAAATACTGCAGGAATAGTATCTGTAGTAGGACGCATTGTTACGATAATTTCACCTCTATATCCACTATCAATAACACCTACGCAATTCGTCTGAGCGATAGATTTCTTCCAAATACTGGAGCGTGGGAATAATAAACCAACGTATCCTTCAGGTATTTCAACTGCTAAACCTGTATGATAAACAAGCATTAACTGTCTTGCTTCATTCACAGCTGTAGTAATCTCTGTACATGTAAAATCTAATCCAGCATCGCCCTTGTATGAGCGAGTAGGCAATACTGCCTTTTCTGATAACTTTTTAAACTTTAATTCCATCTTTTTTATATTTAATAGTATTGGTCCCGGCGCCCGGTTCATCTCCAGGTCTTGGAGGGTTAGAGCCTCCCGTGCTAGGAATCATACACCACACCGAAGGGGTGGCTCTTTTAACGACTGAGCCAGAAGATGTCGTGCTTATTAAAAAATCTGTACTATGAATTTAAGAAATCATTATCTTTTCTCACACTTGCAGCAGTGAGCGCTGTATTGGGGGATGAGTTTGATGAGCGCTACACCGTTTTCGGTTCATCCGGACCGTCGTATTCGCAGTATACGCAACTGTATTGGGCCAGCATGTTAACGAGTTGCCGGCGTCCATCTCGTATTACTTTTTTCTACGGAACTTATTAAGTATTCGTTTGAACCAATTTGGTTTCTTAACCTTGATGTCCTTACCTGTAACAACAATCTTCTCATCATCTGCAATTTCGAATGTGTTAAGGTTCAACTTATTAATAGTTCCATTGTCATTCAGCATAACGGCATTGTTCCATGTAAACATTTTATCCATAGATAAATCTTCACCGTACCTTGCTGCAAGATTACATATATTTATGATGTCCTCATCTGTCATTACAATATTACTACGATGCTTAGCGAGAGCTATTTCTGCAAGGAATTCGTTAATATTGTAATCTGTAGTATAATCAATAACAAATGTAGGATTTACTGTTTTCTTAGTAGCCTTTTTAGCTGTAGTCTTTTTTACTGTCTTCATAATCGTTTTATTTACTTATCACACAATCTTTATGCACATTGCGGGCAATCATCTCCATTGCACTGTTTTTCTTTTAACTTATCATAGAACTCTTTTTCTGATTTAATGTTTTCTTTAAGTTCTTCTGATTCTATTACGAAGCAATGATTTGGATATTTATCTGAAGTATATACGACAACTAATATTTGTCCTGCTTTTCCTTCTATTTCCTTTGTTTCACCTTCTGGAGTATCCCATGATATCTTTGTATCTTCTGTCAATATAACTACTCCATCTATGTGATCATATGCTTTTTTTATAGTTTTAATGGATTTATTTTCATAATCTACATCAAATACCTGATTGTTCGTTGTAACGTGATAATTTTTCATTTGGCTTTATATTCTTTAGTTTTATCTTCTTTATATCTTGGTTTTAACTTAAATCTAAAGAGTTCATTGTATAGTATATCGTGATAATCTGTTTCATCTTTCATTACTTCTGTAGTAAATAGAAATTGATACATTATTATATCGCGTACTAATGGGAAACTTTCTTTTAACTCTTTAGCTATTTGTCTACAAGTTTTTTCTAATTCCATTAACGTTCTATACCAAGTACACCGTACATTCTAATGATTTGAGTATCTTTGAGTAAATCAAAGTATTGTGCATCCATCCTCTTATATATCAGTATATCACCAATTTTAATAGACATTGCAGGATACTTCTCATCCTTCATTTGTTGTGTATAACCGTACGGTACTTTAAGTACTACGCCTTTACAGAAATTAGAAGGAACCTCTTTTATTTCAGTTTCAACCTCATTATCCTCAAGCTCTACTGCCTCTACACCATTTTCATCAGTAACTGGCTTTTTATTTTCGGGGAGCTTGGAAAATTCTTTCTTTACCATCACGTCTGGGAGAGGCTTTACAAGAAATACATCATTGAATTCATATGATATTTTACTTGATACATCCTCCGCGAGTTGTGACTGATCTATAAGCTTCTCTTCTTTCATATCACTTCTTCAACGCTTTTAAATAATCTAGAACAGTAATAAGATTACTAAGAACTGTTTTCTTCTCTAATTTCATACACTCAGGTTCTCCCTCCATGTCAAACGGTAATTTCTTTAATTCCGTATTATATTGATCGAGAAGGCTATCTATCTCGTCAAATATGTTAATGAAGTTCTTAACCTGTTTCTCTTCTACTTCTTCTAAGAAACCTTTTTCTATCAAATATTTAGCATAATCTGTAGAAATTTTATATTCTGAAGTATATTTAGACGATACACTAGTATCTGCATCATCACCTTCATTGTACTCTACGTTATACGAACTAACATACTGATTATCTTCCTGTGAGAACTCGAAAGTATCATTCAGTTCCATCACAAAAAACGGTTTAATTACTTTTAAAACTTTTGCCATAATATTAATTTTTTATTGCGTCTTCACATAAATAACGCGACAATGACAATTTAGGTTGCATATCTTGAGAAAAATCTACAAACGCAACCAAAATACAGAGATTCGCGTTATAAATTTAGAGAGAAGGGGAATTATAAGGGGTTAAGAGTCTTATAATCTCATAAATATAGTATATATGAAGAAAAATAAGAAGAAATGTATAATAGATAAGTATACACAACCTATATACAATCCGCACAATATATATGTGTGTAAAAATTATACAAAGAAAGATTTAGATAAGTTGTTTGAATTCTCTGATAAAAGTAGTATATATCTAGAAGATGATCCTAATATAGCTAGTGTATGTTATGGTGTAATAGATAAGAAGGATAATATACAGTGTATAGTAATATTATTAAATGTAGACTATGGAAAAGAATATAAAAGTATAAATACTATATCTCATGAAGCATTTCATGTAGCATATAGAATATTAGATTACTGTGGAGTAGAATTGACTAATAGTTCAAATGAATGTTACGCTTATCTAGCAGGTTGGGCAGCAGAATGTATACATAAAACAGCTATAAAATGAATGAAGCAGAAATAAGTGCTATCCTATATTATGCTGATTATATGTCGTTACGCGATGTAGATTAGCCTATAACGGATAATTGTAAGTATTATTATATATATGGCACTCCTATAAATTGTGCATATTTAACAGATAATGAGCCATTTTATGATGAAAATAATAAATATTTTATACAATCATATAACATATACAATTAGATAAAAAATAAGCATGGAGAAGAAGGCGTAGATAGCTTTATTGAAGATATATGCGCTTTACGTTCATGCGGAATGGTTGATGCTCGGCGTATGTTATCTTTTATTCACCAATATAGTACTAAATAGGAGAGAAAACAGGCATTTAAGAAGTATTATAGGTGGAGAAACGGACAAATATATGTACAATTAATTAAAAACGAGGACGGAGAATATGAGGAACATTAGTGTTCACAAGACGTTGCGTACCTTGAAAGAAGTCGCACAGGACGAGGCTTTTATAAAGGCAGCAGATTTGATCATAAAACATTAGAAAATAAGACAAAATAAACATTTATATCCAGACGATTATGATTAACAAATACGCTAATTTATATGATATCGACGGTAAATTGATAAATACAGCGCCTCTACATGACATGACTATAGAGGAAGTAGAAAAGTTATTAGATGAATATACAGAAAAGAGTAAATCTTTCCCAGATAATGAGGTATATAAAGTATATTTAAACAATCTATATAGATGGTTAATGTATTTATATCAGACACAAGGTAATCCACACAAGGATGAACTGATTCAGAAGATAAATGATAATCAAGTTATAGATGCTTTAAATGAAGTGAAAGAAGATGTTGAGCAACAAGGAAGTGAAGAACCTAATACTATTGGAGGTGATGAGCCCGTCAGTGAAGATAAATCAACAGGAGATGAAAACAACTGATCAAGATCGAGCTGAAATACAGCGTAGATATAAAGAAACATTACGTGGTGGATTTACCCCCTGGGCATACGTATTTGCACCTATAAAAGAGGTAGATTATAGAGATAGATTAATAGATCTATTTAATTATTTAGATAAAGAAAGCAACTAAAAAGATTAAGGGGAAGCGATTACAACAGTAATCCTTCCCTTTTTTTATTCTACGTAAACGGTGAAAAAAATTTTTTATTTTTTTTTTTGTAAGTGCAGAAACGTGAAACTGAGAGATGCACGCCCCCCAGCAGATAGCATCCGTCCAAGCACCCCCGGTATGCAATCGTAAACGCAGTTTGTTATTGGCAGGTAAGAATGTAGAGCGTTTAATGATACGTTACGGTTGTTGTATGATTACAGCAATACGAATGAAAACTGGCGTAACAAAACCAAATAGTATGACTAATCGCACAGCCTTTGGCTGTGTGCAGTGCGCAATAGTGCGCCTGCAACAAAATCCTTTTGCACTATGGCACAAAAGTATTTTCTTCGTGTCGCCCAATGGGACGACAAGAAGGAGGCCTTCGTCACCGACTTTCGTAAAGAAACTCTTTACGAGCTCGATGACAAAGCCTCTCGCCAAGCGCTTGCAGTCGACGCTGTCAACCTGCTCGCCAAAGGTTACGAGCTTAAGCTCTTAACCTATGTCGACAGGTCGAAGCTCGACTACTCGCGTGACGACCTATTTTAGGTCGTCCTTGGCTCAAACTAGACCAACTGTTCTATAGTCCTTTCGTAACAAAACTAAATGTTATAACCAATCGGCTAGCGTATGCTGAAATGCTACGTGATGCCGCTCCCAGCACACAACGGGAGGATAAATAGGTCAAACGTGTTGCAGGGTCTGTGAGCCATTACCCGAGAGAATAAAGGCTATATTCCTACGTGGCATCCTGGAATTCGTAGCGAGGGTCACAAAGAGAACTGGTTAGTCATTCCGGACAGGACGGAATGCACACCCTATGGAACATCCTGGATTGCCTACGGGCTGAGTACAAAATCGACAGGACGAGACTGGAGCATGACCAGGATAAAACATGCACTTTTGGTTGAAATCAATTCACCTAAAACAATATAATATGAACGCTAAAGCTATTGGTTTCGTTGTTCGCGGCATGCTCGCGACCGAAACAGAGAGTGCGGTCAACCGTATCTCAAGAATCATGAGTGCAAATGACGAGTACGTAAACCTTCTTTGTGACGGCATTGTAACAGACGCCACAATCGAAGATGCAAACAAGGTCTTCGACTACGTTCGGCAAAGGCATCCGAACATGTGTTTGATGGAGCCGTTCACGGTTTCAGTCGAACGCAGTTTTCTGGATACCACCGTAATTGTCTCTTGCACCAGAATCGTATGGAAGAAGGAAGAAGGCGGATGGCAGTCGCGCGACAAGCAGGAGGGAGACTTCAAGATTAAGGCTGAGGAGTCTTACAAAGAGGTCATTAACCTGTATCCAGATTCCAAGATACCTGGAGTAAAAATCCAGGTCATCTAACACCGGCACAGGGGGCTGAGCGCAAGCTCGGCTCCCTTTTCCTCTTTTGATTTGAATCTAAAGATTTGATTCCATAGGCAAAGGAGTTAGGGGGTTGGACTAGTATCCAATCTCCTTTCTTTTTCCTCGCGTAACAAAACAAAACGCTTTAATAAATCGTCGGCTTCGCCGAAGGGGCTTTGTGTCCCTTTACCGACATGCTAATAGGTGAGAATCTCTATTCTTACCTTAAAGCAAGGCGAGACAAGATGTGTTATATCATTAACCATTAATATATAGCTTTATGAACTACAGATTAACGAATTTCAAGATCGAGACTCCAAAAGGAGGATCTCGCATCCAAGGAAGAGAGCAGAGCGAATTCCTGCGCTGCAGTGCAATCAACCCGACAAATCGATTTGAGAAGCCACACACCGTGGTCATCTTCGACGAAACCACCGTTCAGTATTACAAGCAAAGACTGCCCATAAAGGACAGATGGAATATTGAGCGAGGCGGATTGCTCGACAACCCAGAATGGGATGAATCAACTGACCTGGAACCACAGGACAAGGTATTCACCAACGGCATGATGTACGAATACAATCTTGGTGCACAGTACTGCAGAAAGTATACCTCGGACATCTTGGACGCGGACGGAAACCCAATCGAAGGCAAGAAAGCAGGAGACATCATCTGCGGAGCTAGCGGAGCACCGATTGTGTTCGACAAAATTCCTGTATTCGTAGCCTATTGCTTCAGAATGGAGGCAATTATCGACGACACAGGTCTGCCAAAAATCGACCCGAACACAGGATTGTCGCTCCAGCGTGTGATGCGCGATGCCAACGGAATTCCAATCCAAGACTGGCTCGCAGGATGGTCTCCGGTCGAAGTTGGCGAGAACATGCGCCGATTGCTGACACCATTCGACCAAGCCATCGCTGAAAAGTATGGCCGTCAAGAGGTTGCGCAGCAAGTCGAAGAGTCTGCCAATGTATTCAACCAGTAGTCTATTGGCAAAGGTGTGGGGCTTTGAACCCCACGCCCTTTGCTTTTTTATTTAAAAAAGTATGTATGCACAATAGTCATAAAAGCTATAGTATTTGGACACTACGCGGAAGCCCGTAAGTCACGACTATTTAAAGTCGCCCGGCTACACAGCACAACCGCGATGTCATATATAATTAATTATCACGCAATGCAAGGCCGAACATTGTAGAACTGCGTCTCTGAGTACGCGTGATAGGAGACGACGGAACGCATGGATATCCGTAATTACCCCACATTAACATATCTAAAGTGGGCCATGCACACACACCTGAACAGATTTAGACCGTGATAGCTAACGGTCTCCTGAAACGAGGTAAGACAATCTGTTTACAAAAGGGGGAAAGTATAGGTGATGTGTAAGACAAACAGTTAAGGCAGCTGGACAATGCATACCAGCTCCTTTTAACTAGTCTTGAAAGCTTAAACAACCAGGGCAAATGGTTGAGACCTCAAAGTGCAGCAATTTATATTAGTTCGCGACTAATAGGAAATTGCATATCGGAAATAAGGCTGCAACGATGTCTTAAGTTCTGATATTGAGCAGGCACCATGTACAGTGATGAATAGCTAGGCTGTGCAACTTTCTCTAAACACGAGTCTAATTTACTCAAAGTTGGAATTTAATTAGATGTAGAAGCTCAATACCATACTTTAAGTTGGTAGAATTGAAATTTGAGCACTATCTGCAAGTAACTTGCGCAGTTCTGACATCTGATTATCTTGTAAGAATTTCAATAAAGAGTCTAACAACAATTATGACAAAATGCGAAAGAGAAATTTACCATGCTACAAAGATTATCTTAAAGTACAATCTGGTAAATCCAATCTATCAAAGATTGCGTGAGTCAGGTCATGGTGTTTTTAATCAGACAATAAGCTTTATTCTTCATAGGTTAGTAGTTTGATAGATTTAAGGTATTTTGTGTGAACACGCTGTTCGTGAGAATCGCGTGTTTTTTCCACTGATGAGTCCTTCTTTAGGAGTAAAGGACGAAACCTAATTGTCTTTATAGACGGTGATGGTCTGGATATGTGGCAACCCTAACGAAAAAAATATACACCTGAGAGAGTTCGCAATTCTAGGTAATACCACATAACTCCAAGTCCCACAAGTGTGTGGGGCGCCGATTCTGTAGCTCAGTTGGTAGAGCACAGCACTTTTAATGCTGGGGTCTTGGGTCCGAATCCCAACAGAATCACAATTATGCGAGAAACAGTTATCAAAACAATCCTCTATGTAGCACTTGCGATAGCAGGTATTGCATGCATCTGTCTTCCAATGAAACTCATGTTTAGAGATGGTGGAATGATAGACTTACTTATGCTCTTCATCTCAGATGCATTTGTAGTATACTTTTGGTATACTTCGGAATACTTCGAGGAGAAGATTAAGACCGAAAAGGCGTGGATGAAAATCCACAAGCCAAACCTCTCAGAATTAAAAAATGTGGCCATCACTGCAATGGCGATTACTCTCATAGCATCGGCATTAAACCTGATGCTAGCCTATTAACGGAGCTCCAGCCGTTGTCTGGAGAAAATTATTAACCTCTTATCAAAAGAAAAAAACATGAAAATGTATTCAGAACAAGGACTGCTGGTCCTGGAAGACAGCGAAAAATTGTCAGCAAAACAAGTCGCACTTTGCGAAACATTCAAGCAGCGCGTTGAAGCAGCCGCAAAAGACTGGTGGATCATGCATGAAGTGAAAGATGGAAGAAGTATTGCCAAAAGAGTCCTCGGCAAAGAATGTGAACGTCTGGCAAAAGAACAGGACAAGCTGAGACAAAGCCATCTGAGACTCATCCATTTCATCGACTCATTGGAGAAAGAACTGGATGAAACTTCTACTGGCACGAAAGAAGAGACAAAACCAATGCCAAACCCCGACGAAGAGAACGAAGAGATGGGCGTAGTGATGGTAACACTGCCTATTCCGTTGGCGATAATTAAGGCTATCCATGACGACCTGTGCAAATAAGCAGAACCAAATACATCCACCACGCCCCAAAGGGAAACGGGTGGATGCTTTAGGCAACGACCGCAGGAGATTATATTTCAAATGCGGCAATAGTACTATGTTATTTGCTGAAAATTTGACAGAAAACGGCTGTAAAGCCGCAATCTCTCATGTCTCCACAATACTGGAGAAATTAGGTTCAAAGATTGAAGGAAAATTTATAATTACACGCTAATGAAAATAGCAGGAGAAAAGATCGAACCAGGATTCTGGATAGGCCTAATCTTGGTAATTGTGCTGTTGGGTATTGCCAACCACTGCAAAGCCCAGAAAAGTACCGCACATTGGGACACGATCCCAGCTCGTATAGAAGCGATACATAAGTATATTACAAAGACTACTGCAAAAGGGTCGCAGAAAATATACTGTGTGTACGCAGACACACAAAGCGGTATATCTGACATAATCTCTGTCCCAAGATCAACTTGGGATTACATCTCGTCTTGTAAAGAAGTAGGCATTAAGCCGCAACTCGGACTCAGGTTCAGAAACGGGGAAGTATATTCTCTAATTAGAATCAAGAAAAAATATAAGGTGAGATGAGAAAAGGTACAATTTGCAGAAAAATCTCAATAAGCACGAGAAATCCAATCGGTCCATATCTACGAGTAGAAGAAGTAGACCAAAACTGGGTTTATGTCCGCACACTTCCAATAGACAACAGCGAAGAAGAACATCTGATAAAAAAAGGGCGACTTATAGTACCAACAAAAACAACGGTATATGTAAGTGATCCTATCTTAAAAAACATAAAAGAAGGAAAACAAACAATTCTCGCCCACCCGTATTCTGGTGTTGAATGGCTTAAAGTAGCGGAAGGAGAGATTGAACTATTGCGAACGTATGGGAACCACGAAGACCCTGCAGTATTCGTAATAGATTCTACAGAAGTCAAATTCCTCGCAGGACAGCGATACATACGAGTACACCTAGGAGAAAGACTGTTATGATTACGAAACCTGGACAGATTTGCACAATAGATGGGAGTGTCTATCGTGCAAGACGGGCAACATGTGACTGTGTAGGTTGCGACATGAATAATTTCGTAAGTTGCCCGCGTATGGTGTTGAATGGTCGAAAAGACATTCAATGCAAAGAGCATGGACTAATCTTTAAAAGGTTGTAAGTCCCTTTACATCAAACATAATTCTACAAATACCTACTGTTCGTGAGAATCGTAGGTATTAATTTTACAGCATAGAAATCAGCAAACGCGGAAACCTCAAGTCCGCCAGTGTAGAATCTGGATTTTTTCAGTTAGTCAGATTTAAATGAGGAAACTGAATCGATGTCTAGACATCTCTACTACACGAATGATGAGAGGGTGCTGTTTTAAGAAATCTCCCCGAGGAGCTAGAAATAGTAGGCTAGTGGTTGGAGGAGCCAGGTTGGTGAGTTAAAGAACCTGTGCATGTAGGGGAGATTATGGTCCATTCGTCTATCGGTTAGGACGTCAGGTTTTCATCCTGGAAAGAGCAGTTCGATTCTGCTATGGACTACTATGAGATACTCTATCTACACGGATGGAAGTTACTCTATGCAGAAAAATAAAGGCGGATTTGCATATGTCATGTACAAAAATGACGTAGAAATTCGTAGGCGTAGTTGGCCTGTTGAAAATGAAACAAACAACCGTGCAGAGTTAAAAGCAATCATTGCAGCTGTACATCATCTTCCATTAGATGCAACAGAGGTAATAATATACTCAGACTCACAATATGCACTTAATACGTTGTTTGGGACGTGGAAACGAGCAAAAAACCAAGATTTATTCCAAGTATGGGACAAAATCTGGGCGAAAAAACAACACGTTAAGTTTCATCCAAAATGGGTTAAAGGCCATGATGGATGCATAGGTAACGAAATTTGTGATACATTAGCTTCACAATACATCCAATAAGTTTTTTCCAAGTTCTTATAGTAAAAACTGGGCAAAAAGTTTAACTTAACAATTTAATTAATCATTATCAAAATGAAAAAGAAATTGGTTATTGTGTTAGCGGCTATTTTGACGGTGATAGCCTGCGTAACATCGTGTGACAAAGCGAAGGAGCTTGTCAACACAGAAGAAAAAACCGTCGAAACGATTGAAGAATATCTGAATCCGACATTCGACGATGTCAATGTTCTGCTCACGTACCGCGATGTATTGAGTAAAGAACATCAGATGGACTCAATATTCTTGAGTTTACCAGAACCCGTGTTGAAAAATGTTGTAACCGTGCTATTGAACAAGTACGGAGAGACTAATCGAGAAGATGTGGTCAATGAGTACGTAAAAAACAAAGAAATATACGACAATTTACGAACTCCACCGCTACCTTCTACGACTGAAACCAATGATTCTGCCGACAAAATTATTAATGACCTAGTTCGAGAATCAGGAGTACAAAAGACTCGAGCAGTAACGTACGAGTTTAAAGATTCTATTATCAACGGTAAAAAAGTCCGAATAAAAATAACACGGGAGATTGAAGATGGAGAATAGACCAATCGTTGTGGTTGCCTTGTATACAGGACAACCCCCAAAAGACGAAACCGTAGGAAAAATTAACCAACTGTTGAAAAGTTTCGCACAGTGTAACAAAAATGAGGTGCAAATCACAGTATGTGGCGGAGTACCTCAACCGCAAGACCCTTCTGAATTGGAAGCAAGTATCACTGTTATTACAAAAGCATTGGAATCGTCATCCATTGCAATGCAACGAGGTGGTGTAGCGAAGTTAATTCTTGCACTGCACCAAGCTGTTTACAGTTGGAAAGGTAGAGACCTCAAAGCTCTGCGTACAGCTATCTGTGTAATAGCAGAAACTGATAAAAGCGTAGTGCTGAATAACCCTGTAGCACGAGAATGTGGATTTGATGAAGACATCTACAAAGCTGTTGAAATCTTATACAACACGTACAATGTGTCATGGAAAATTTAAGCCTCGCAAGAAAGTTGACGAGGAATACAAACCGAGAGAGAAAAAACCCTACGTTCGCAAAAAATATAAAGCAAACGAGGACGAGTTAAGTTAAAAACATTAAACCAAAAAAACATTATCAAAATGGCAAAAGACAAAGAAAAGAAGACCGCCGCTAAGGGCGAGCAGATCGTCGCAAGTGAAGAAAACGTAATGGAAACCATCCGTAAAGGAAACCTCATCGACGAAGAAATTGCTGCCATCGGCGACGAACAGGACGACAAGGAAGAGCAGGAACGCAAGGTGCGCGAGTACCGTCGTGCAAAGAACAAGGCTAAGTATCAGAACTATAAGGCTTTGTTGCAGCTCCGTGCACGCCGCCGCGAAGAAAAGGCTACAAAGGAGTGGCTTTCTGCTACCAAAACACTGTTCGACGAGCTTTGCGGCTCCAAGTGTACTCCTACTGAGTACGAGGAGAAGCGCAGAGAGGCGTACAAGGAATGCGAAAAGGCTATCCAGGAGAGCAACAGCCAGCTCAACAAGGAAATTTCAGAGTTGCAGCGGCAGTTCCCTGGATACTGGTGCTACGAGTGGGATCGTTATTAATCCCACAAAATTCAATATCCGTATCAAGAGCCTTTGAGCCAAGATAAACACTGCGTGAAAACGGCATGAATGACTAATAGAAGTATTAGGGCGTAGATGGAAGAGTAGCGAGTGGATATATGAATTGACATATAATACAAGAACCTTTGAGTCACGTATGGAATATTGAGCAGCGTACCCACGCTGTAAAAATATATGGGTCATTCGGATCAATACATGTGATGTACGAGCCAAGAGCCGGTGCTCCTACTAGTGGGCAACCCTTATGTGGGACGTAGACACTGCATCATATATCAAGAATGCTCATGCATCTATGTGAGAGTCTAGAACCAGGCGTAGACAATGCATTATAAAGGTCATATAAACGTTTTCTAAGCGACTTTTGAAATCAATCCGGAGTAGCTATCCGCAACGATAGAGAAAGTTGCTTAGAAACGTTCCTAAAGGCCTTAAATCGAATGTTTTGACTGATCATCAGGGCATTCTACCACATGTTTCATTTAAAATCAATTTATATGAAAAAGACATTAAATGCGATCCAAAAATTTCTTTCGATTTTGATGATATTGTTGAGTGCGTTTGCTGTATACAAAAATAATGCTGATATTGCAATATATCTTGTATTAGTTGCACTATACACAGAAAATACAACAGGTGTAACTGTAATAATGTCAAAAGAAGACGATAAAGAAAACGAGTAAGAAATCTTAGCGTGTCCCAGAAGAAACTGTTTGGACGGCGGTTCGATTCCGCCCAGGTCCACTTGCCTTTAGAATGATTTTTATTTTCATTCGATTTATGCGTATGGTCTGTGAAGATAATACGCATTTTTACAAGGACCTAACCAAATTAGAGGGTTTGAATCCCCCTAGGTACACAAAATAGACAGCCAATGCACCATATTGTTTGAGACTTTGAGTTCCTCAATATGTGTCAATACTGGCTACAGTCGGGCCTGACTGGATTAGACAGCAGTGGAAAGTAAGACATTAAGCGCTTTGATATAAAAAACAAACGGCAATACAAATATTGCAGACTACACGGGCCTCAAGGAGGTTGCGTGAAGTCGGTGTTCCCTACCAAAGTGGGGTGAGTGAGTAATTTGGACGAGTTAGTTCTGCGGGTTCGACTCCCGTACTCACTCCAGCGCGTGATGCGTTTTATTACCTATTTCATTTAGTTATTGTTTAGGTTAAGTTTTTTTGTACATCTTTCGTACGTACGTCCCACAGCGGTGGGACTTTTAGGACTTGTAGCTCAGCTGGTTAGAGCAACAGACTCATAATCTGGAGGTCCCAGGTTCAAGCCCTGGCTGGTCCACATGAAATCGACAGGATATAAAGAAATGTTGCGGGATAGAATGCCGCGTACATTAAGCTTAGCACTAAAGTGGTGCAAAGCAAAAGAACGCTGGCTATCTTATGTATACTACCATCACATAAAAAAATATCCAAAAAATATGCGCAGCAATATAGTTAAACAATGTTTGGGTCTAAAACCTAAGTGGTCAACCTCCGATATGCACGCATATTTACCATTGAAGGGGATATCGCATGAGAAAATTGATGAGTTTATAGAAACAACATCACCAACTACTCTTGCGCGTCTCCTTTCAATGGATTTTAATGATACTATTTTATGGAAAGAGTTAACAGAAGAAGAGACAGCTTATTGGAACCGTGTATCCTCATGGGTTAGATGGTTCAGAACCACATATGCATATATAGAAAATGCGTATAAAATCTCTAAAGATGTTGGTAAAAATATAGATGATATAAAAGTGATGATAATACAAAAATTTTTGTATCAACTTATGCCAACTGATGCGGATGACGAAAATACAAAACAAGCAAAATACAATTACGTAGACAGCCTAGTAAATTATCTCATAGAATCATTTGATGATTAGTGTATTTTCCAATATCGTAGAAAGTGGAGTTGTTCCACGAAATTTGAAGCCTTCGCACATAATCAAAGCGTTGGCAAAAAGCTCTAATGCGTCTGTAGGACGTTATATTATAGCTGGACCAGAAGATGAACCTTTATATATGTTAAAACCAAAAGCTATTCAGTGGCTCGAATGGGTAAATAAGAATATATTCTTTCAAATAACACCATATGTTGACCCAAGGATGATTGGAGTGCGAGTTAGAATAGCTACAAGTATGTTAAACTCAATACAAGAGGAAGGTATAATACCTAAATATATTTGTATAACATATCACAAAAGGCTCATCGACAACGTTAAAGGTATAATGTCAGAAGTATTAACTGAAGATTTACCTTTTTAGGGCTGAAAACGTAATGGGATTCGTATTCCCACAGCCCACAAACAGCTGATGTCTGTTACATCACATTCGTTGTGATTAATAACCATCCCGACTTAGTCGGTCGATTCACAAATTTGTTTGATTATGAAAAGCCCAAAAATTACCAAACGGGAAGTTGGGATAATCAAAAGAGCGCAAGCAGGCGATATGTCTGCTTTTAATAAACTATTTAGGAGATACAAACGTTTCGTAGAAAAAGTTTTGTATAGCTACTTAAAAGATTGGGACGAGTCTAAAGACTTAACCAATGTAGTGTTCCTGAAAGTTTATAAAAAACTCTCGACTTTCTCAACATACGACTCCTTTGGGGGTTGGTTGAGAATTATCGCTAATAGAACTGCAATAGATTATCTGCGTAAGATTAGAATCGTATCAGTACCACTTGATGACGATGACGACCGACTACCGCCAGATCAGATAAGTGAGTCATTAGAAGTTGACATTGTCAACCAACTTACTTATGACGAGCTGATGAAAGCATTCGAAGACCTTCCGTCAACTGCACGTAAAATATGTATGTTATTTTACATGGATAATTTTAAAGTAGATCAAATTAGCAAATTGCTGAGTATCCCAACTGGAACTATTAAGTCAACGTTATCAAGGACACGACGCAAATTAAAAAAACAATTAAACCTTTAAAAAATGACCTTTATTTTGTTTGTTATCGGTTTAGCTGCAATTACTCTTATTGCTCGATACAATGAGAGTAACACGTTATTCTGGAAGCTCTTTCTCAGCTTTTTGCTTGGAATAGCAGCAACTGGAACGTATGTAGCGTTGACATCTGACAAACAGGACAAAGAGATTCTCACGCAGGTGTGCCCCACGCAGGATCAGTGTGTTACGTTAGACACGTGTATGTGTCTTTTGGCAAACATAGACACTGAAAGCGAAGACTCATGTCAGCCACTTGCGAGTAAGGTCTACGCACCTGCAATACGTGAGAATCTGATTGCCCTGAGTAAGGTTTTTGGGCGAACCAGAGACCAACCAGTAGATACCACGAGTATCTCATCTAATCGGGGAACGTGCTCCCACGATACATCATGAAAGAATGTCACATTGAGAGTATAAATAACAGTAATTAACCATTTAAAACCATAATCAATATGGGAAAGAACAAGAAATCTGCAGCAGCAGAAGCAGCTGCACAGAAGGCTCCCGAGGTACTCGAGGAGAAAAAGGCAGAAATAACCAAGTCTCAGACAGAAGAGGTAAAGACGGTTTTGATGCCTCAATCGAAAGTAGACAAGCTGTCGCAGGACAGCAAAGTACAGTACATGGCAATCCTGCAGGAGCGCTATGTGAGAAACAACGAAGGCGTCACTGACACCATGCGTAAGGGTATGAACATGATCATTGACTCAATAGCAGTCGATGTAGCCGTCACAGAGATGGTTGTTCGTGGAAATCCCGTAGCATTCATCGTGCAGAACGATCCGGAGCGTTATAAGGCTCTTCAGGAGATGGGCCTCGAAATGGGCGTTCGTTTGCCCGACTTCACAGCTCTGCCAGCACCTACACCGCAGCAGCTCGAACAGGCTGGTTTGTCGGGAACAGAGGGCAAGGCAAAACTTCTCACAGTTGTGAAATCGAACATCTCGAAGGAAACTCTCGAGAAGAAGAAAAACGAAGTAGAAGCCCAGAAGAAGAACATTCCGCTCGATCCCACGAAGATCAAGAGTCAGGAGGAACTGAAGACAGCCCTGGAAGCATGCCTTTCAGATTCCAACGGCAATCCTGCTCATAGGATGAAGAAGGCAATCCAGTTCTATGGAAGCTATCTGATGATCCAGGCTGGAGAAGACGAAGACGCAAAGAAGAAGGTGCAGGAAACATCCCGTGCAGACCTTCTGAAGGAAATTACGGAAATCATTGGTGAGTCTCCCGTAGGCCTCGTTGGGTTTTCCAAGATGCTTAACGATACCACCAATAAAACCAAGAGTCCTGTTTCAGCATTCTGCTTTGTTAAGCGTATATTTGAGTCCATTAGTCCTAAAGAGACCTATGAGGATTCATTTATTGCCGATGTGGTGAAGACTCTGATCACCTGGACATGCAAGACAAAGCTCGCAGAATACGAACGCTTGGCCGAACGCAACCGTAAGATGATTGAGACTTACGAAAAGGCTAAGAACACAGAGAAAGCAAAGATTGAAAAGTCTGCTCTTTCTGCAAACGAAGCTCAGATCGTAGGTATCAATGGAATCATCGAATTCGTCAACAATCCTACATTCGACACGATTCAGAACCTCAAGGCAAATTATGATGCCGACCAGTCTACGAGTAACTACGAAAGTGCTCATCGTATAGTAAACAACATCATTTCTACGTTCTACGACAAGAACGCCAAACCGTCAGACTATGACAAAGAAACGATGCTTGACGTAGTAACTCGGCGCGCAGGTATGATTACGAACTTGTTCGTGGATCCGCTCAACCAGTCCATCGAGTATAAGGACTGTGAGATACCTGAACTGAAGAAAATAGAGAAGAAAGACTAATTCGTCATCAAGATGAAAACGTTCACTACACTGATTTGTAGCATTGCACTTTTTGTGTTAGGCTCGTCAGTGATCTATTCAGCCATACATAAATCTGAACACGAAAGTGGTTATCAGACGATGGCTGCTGCTACGCTCGATTTGAGTAAAATGCAGATCCCTCGCGATCTTTTATTAGACGCAAGCAGGAACACAAACGTCCAAGAGCTCACACCTATGGTCGAGGTGCAGTTTGATTCAATGCGAGTAGATTCGCTTAACCGACGAGTAAAAGAACTCGAATCGAAGAGCTCAGTAATAAAGACCAAATGGCTCAAGGCTCCTGCTCCTAAGCCAATAGTAAAGACAATGCACGATACCATCTTCAAGGAAGTGCCTGTCTACTATCTAGCAACGCAGGTCGGAAATAAGGAAGGACCGACGGAAAAGTGTGTCTCAGTCTATGAAGTCCATAAAGTAGATGAGATATGCCCGGAAAAACCAATTCCTTCGCCTAACATAGGCGAGTAAGTGCTCGGGGTGTGGAGCCCAACGAACAGTAGGTCTCATTAGCCTATAGCACGAATAACACAACTTGATCCGAGAATATGTTAGCCCGCTCAACGGGTGAGAAACCCAAAAGGTAGGATGAAATGCTATAAGTTCTATGCGTGTTACATAGTAGAAAAGCTTATAGTAAGTAGGGAGAGCGTTTGTATCAACCCTAACACTAATATATACCAGCTAGGTCCTTTATGCCTATGCCAGACTCATGAAGTGTGGGATATTAGTAAGGAAGACGCATGAGACACGAGTTGACAATCGTGCAAAACGTACACGTATCGGACAAACTAATCAAGGATACATAAGATTAGCATGACGTTACACGAGTTGAAACATACTTATAAGGAATGAAAACTTGCCTTATACAGAGGTGGGGGGTGTGGAGTATAATGCACGACTAGAGTAATATCCTTGACCAAAAATAAGTATGATGTATCAATTCACTAAAAGCTGTAGAGTAGTGTTCAACGGTTCCAACCCGTTTATGAAGGCTCGAAAAATGTACAGAGCAATCAATATCGTGGGGATAATACTCACGAGGCCTATCGTAAATAGGTCGCCTATGTAAGTCCATGCTAGTTCAACTCTAGCGTCCTCCGGTTACGAAGGATGTGCGCGGGGGAGTAGGAGGGTAAAACGGCTGATTTGTGTTGAAGTACGACCGCCAGGCTTTCGTCGTTTATGCGGAATATAAAAGTTAAAAGATAGCTAGTGGATGCAACACTAAATGCGAAGTAGGGCCTAGAGGCTTGAAGGCTACGCGGATGAAGTGCGCGGGGAAACACTATTTCAAAGATAATGGACTTCTGGTAAGCGAGAAGAAAGTTATAGACAGGACCAAGTAATGAGAGTAAATGCTCCCTTGGCAGGCAGGTCTGCATTAAAGACAAAACAAACAAAAATTAAGGTGGTCAATTCGAGGTGTATACACTCCAGTATATAAGTAGATTGCTATCTTTTCGAAGCAAGATAATAATTGTTGATTTCTGCGGTAATTACTATATTATCCACTCCCTGTGGGATAGAGTCCGTTATAGTGGATATGAATCGTTGCCTATAAGGATTTATATATCAATAATGAAAATAATGCTAAGATAAATAATATGAGAAGATTCTAGGTCTTTTGTTCTCAACAATATGTAAAGACTATAATTAACATGTTTAACAAAAATGG
>Ga0326512_10000847_pt1 | contig 25729 bp, 26 predicted proteins | sample 1_2617_0518_D_FD_203652 | JGI IMG/M metagenome (GOLD analysis project Ga0326512, IMG submission 203652) | Bovine rumen microbial communities from UC Davis, California, United States - 1_2617_0518 | ecosystem: Host-associated > Mammals > Digestive system > Stomach > Rumen | place: USA...
TTAGCAACAACAGCACCAACAGTTAGTATTACAACATTCCAAGATGTTAAAGCAAATGGAACTTTATATGTACCAACAGGAAGTGATTATTCAAAATGGATGGGAACAAGTAATTATTATTTAGGTAAATACGGTTGGACAAAAATTGAACAATAAGACAAATGAGCAACAATTTGTTGCTCATTTTTAGTTTATTCTTATTGAATTTGAAAGCATTTCATCAAGGTTTGTATTAAGTACATTTGTTTGTGGTGTTGTAAAACATGGTGGGTCCATTGAGAAAGGATGTGTATGTGTTCTTATAAGTTCCAATAATTGTTTAAGGAAATTAACAAGTTCATCTCCATACACTAAAGGATGTGCTTGTTCTAATATTTTAAGTAATTCTTCATCTGTTATTAACTCTTTTCTATCGTTTAGTGTAAATGGTGTTTTTGAATCATGTGATAACAGATTAATTCTGTCTGCAACAATGTTTATTGTTGATGCAAAATCTTTTTTATTTCTGTCTTTTAGTCTTTTATATTTCATTTGAATATAAGATAAATCTTCACGATTAAACAACAAAGTATTTTCTGGTTTTCCATCTGGTTCTTTTTTAAAACCACATCTTAATCTAACCTCATTATTTTTTAAAATTAAATCAGCATTTTGTCTACCTTGTATTGCAATATCTTCTCTATCAGGATATGTTCCTTCGTTTTCGGGATTAAGGTCTGGACGTGGAAGTGGTTGAACATATTGTCCATTGTCCAAAATTGACCTTGCAGAGAAATTATAAGGGTCAAAATTAAGATTATACTGTTGTGATATTATTGGCCCAATAAACCATCTTCTACCTTTTGTAACACCAAGTACGTTTGTAATTACCAAAACCATTTCACCCACTTTTGGATTAATATGAAAATGTTTAGGCATCAATGGATAACAAAAAGGTAAATCATCAATTGTTGCACAATCACTATCATCTGGATGTATTCTAACTTTAATTCTGAGTCCTGCTTTATCATCTATAACCGATAAAACTTTACATTCTCTAAATATTTTATCATCTATTGGTAACATAGTATAATTTTTTTAATATTATTGTAATATACCCATTGTATTAACTGGTATTGTATTAACAGAATTTACCACTACAGGCCCTGCTGCACTTCCACCTGTGCCTGTGCTGTTTATTGTTCCGGGTTCTATAACACAAGTTATTTTTGTGTTATCTTTCAGTTCCTGTACAACTTCTTCACAAAGTACTCTGACAAATTGATTTATTTTATTTGGTGAACCATCTACGTTTACACCTGTTTCAATACCTGCTTCTGGCAATCTTTTTATTATTGAACTTGCCAAAGATATTGCTGATATTCCGGGACGTTGATGTACCTCACATAACAACAGTAATGGCGGTATATCACCCAATGGTTGTCTTACGTTAGAAAATGCCATATTGATTGCATCGGCAATTTTATCAATCCAAATCATAAATTTTCAATTAACATTCATTATTTTTAGGTTCTTCTTCTGTTGGTAAAATATCAGCATATTGTACATTGTCAATTGTAAAATCAAGTGTTTCGCTATGTATTCTGAAACAATCAATAAGTTGTTTCATTAATCTTGCATTATATGTTGCTTGTTCAACGCTCAGTTTTAATGCTACACGTTTTGCCAAATCACCAATGATAATCATAACTTCTTTTAAAAGAAAATCTAATAATTGGTCACGTATTGAACGTATCAAGTCACTTATTAGTTGTTTATATTGTCCAATGAATCCTTCAAGGTCAAATTTTGTTTCTCTTCCGATTATTTTGAGGTTAATCATAAGCAACAAATATACTTTTGGTGACAAAACGGAACATACAATTACATATGAAAGAGTATTTAAGAAATTTTCAATAAAGTTCATTTGAACATCAAAATTCACATCTCTTTTTGTTTTATATGTCGTACTTGACAATTCTTTGCTTAATTCTATTAATGTACCTTGTATAATAGTTTGTATGGTTTCTTTACTTGATGATTTATTAATTTCATTTAAGTCTGAAAGTATTTTTTCTGTGTTTATTTTAACTGCACTTGTTTCATCACCATTAATTGTCAATAATCCTGCTTTTCTCAATTCTGCAATTCTTGACATATCATCATATTCTTTATTTGAAAATGTAAAGAAACAATCAGAAACAACAACATCATCAGTTTCGTTAATCATGTTAACCATTTTTTTAACTTCATTTTTAATTAGTTGTTGTTTATATGTTAAATTTAAGTCAATGGTCAATACACCTGTAAGCGCATCTAATAGACGTGCTGAAAGAACTTTTTCATCAAATAACTTTAGAGATAAGATGTAATCAATATTAAATTCTATTAAGGATTTACCATAATAATAGTTTCTATTGTTATTTCCGTTTAGAAATGGAAAATAACGGTTTTGTACTGTTTCTAATTCTCTTTTTATTAAGCCTAATTCATGTTGTAGTCTATGTTTTACACCATATGCGAGTTCTTTAAGATGTTCTAATTCTTCAAGTTCTATTTCATTTAATCTTATTTTATTGTTTAATTGCCGATATTTTTCTTTATATTCTTCTTCTGTAATATCATCATTGGCTAATTTTTCTTCCAAGAACAAACATTCGTCTTTATATTGGGCAATCATATATTCTTTATATTCAATCTGATTAGTGATAATCTTAATATCTTCATCTTGTTTGAATATTTTAACTTCTGTTGTTCTAAGATTTCGCATTTGTGGTATATCTTGTTCACGGACATCCCCAATAAAGACATGTAGATTATTTCCAAAAGGTGTTTGCATTCTATAATCATCACCATATGCATTTTTCATGTTTATTGGGTCTTCGTAATATTCAAATGTTATAATACCATCTTCTTTTCTAAGTTTTGTGTTTGTATCTGTTGGGTAATCACTTCTAAATTCCTCGTCTTTTCTATTTAACATTGGTTTCCATGTGTATCGTCTATTTGCTTTATTTATCATAAACCAAATAAAAGCATCCATATCATCACATTTTGTTAAATCATCTGGTAATATTACATTTTCAAGGCCAAAATAGAAAAATTTTCCAACTTCGTCATCAAAAGGTGAGTATTTTAAAGTATCAGCAATGTCAATTTCCTCAATATTAAGAACAATACCATCTCTTAATATTTCCTCAGTGAAAAATGGATTAACAGAACATGAAATTATGTCTTTTAATTTAGTAATAAGTATTGTTTTTACAGATGCTTCAAGTACCGGTATTGAATAAGCAATATATTTTGACAATATATTAATTATATTATTATAACCCTCAGTTGATTTTAACAAATCCATAAGTAGTTCAAATGGGTTTGTTGATGTATTGAAAGACAATTCAGTGTTTGCCTCCCATAATTTTGGAAATTTATTGACAATTGACATTGCTGCATCAATTGTTGCCAAAGTATCACTTTTTATTTGTTTAACGTTTGCCATTATTTAAGTTGATATTTTTCCACATTATCGGTTTCGTCTTTTGTATTATCCACTAATGCTTTTGTAATATCTTCCCAATCAGGTATTTCACCTTCTGCAACAGCCAATTTCACATTGCCATTATATTTTAATATTTCAGACATTAGTTTTGCAATATCAAGTTTTCTTCCGATTGCTTTATCTTTATTGGTAATATAATCATTTATAGATTTTGCATATTTTGCTTTTGCATCCATAATTTCATTACTTAAATCAACAGAGTTAATGAGTTTGTTGATTTCATTTTGTATTTCTACAATATTTTTATCTGCTTCTTCATATAACTCTTGGAGTAATTCTTCTATTTTCTCAGACGAATTTAGTTTTAATTTAAATCTTTTTGGTAACTTGTTTGCCATAACTTTTTATTTTAACATCTTTATAAGATAATTATTCATTAATGAGTTTTTCCTTTGTGAAAAGATACAATTCTTTATATTTTTTCATTCCATCCCTTATTTCTTTTGTTGGTAAATCTGTATAATCCCTAATAAATTGTAACACACATGATTTATTAAATTTTTTACTACCAAGATATTTAAATATATCTTCCCAATTCATCATCATTTCAAGTAATGCATTACCTATTTTTGTTTCATTTTCATTAAGTGTATATGCATTTTCCGGGAGTAATATTTCTTGTAGTTGTGATATTGTTTTACTTATAAGTTCTGTATTAAACTCCATTGTTGCTTTTTCAATATTCACATCAATTCTAGTATCAGATTCATTATTCGGATATAATAAGTCATAAGAAATTTGTTTTTCAATTTTTTTACCATATTGTGTTCTTTTTAAAATAAGATAATTTTTGCATATTGTTCCACAATATGAATATGCCTTATATTTTTTTGATGCATCAAAATTACTTAGTTTTGTAATCAAAAATGACATAGTATCGTGGAATGTTTCTTCAAAATCTTCATCTGGTGTAAATAAGTTATATCTTCTTATAATACTCTCTATCATCTTAGTGAACGGATAATAAAGTTTCTTAGAAAATATTCTATCTTTTGTCCTTTGGTCTGTGGTATTTACATATTCAATAAATGCTTTTTCTTCTTCTTCTCCAAAATATATCTTTTTATTTGGATTTGGCTTTCTTCCTCTTTTTTTAGGTGTCTTTGTAACCTCAGAAACAGTAGATGGTGTTTCTACTGTTTCTTTCTCATTTGTTTCAATAATTAATTGTGAATCCATTTATTAAAAAATTAAAAAGGCTTATTTTAAATCTTCGTCTTTAATCTTATCAATATTTGTTTCCCTATCTTCTGTGAACATGCATTCAATTTTTGCTAAATCAAACCATTTTTGTATGTCTTCTTTTTGTACTTCTTTATTATATTGTTGTACCAAACTGTCTTCTCTTCCAATTAAATGAATATAACCTTCTTTTGGAACTACAAATACTTTCAAGTCTTTCTTTGTTAAACGCAAAAGAAATTCATAATTAAATGCAATTTTAATTGATGGTTTAAAACCACCTACGATTTTAAAATCATTCGTGTTGAATATACCACCAGTAAGGTTAAATGATGGATATGCCAAAAGGCAATCATAATCTAAATATCCAATTTCATTGGAAAAAGTTCCTGTCCACGCAATTTCATTTATATATTGAAACTGTTTATGTTCTGTATTTGTTAAAACGTTGATTGGTAAAAATACACTCACACTTTCATTTGTAAAATAATAGTCATGTGCCATTTTGAACCAATTATCAGTATATGTATCATCAAATTCAAGAATTGAGAAATAATCGGTTGTCACTTTTTTTGCTGCACAATTAATTTGTGAACAAAAATCAGTTTTTCCTGTGTTACGACAAGTATGATAAAATTCTTTTTCACCAAAACTTTCTCCGATTGCTTCAAGTACATCAACAGGCCCTACAATCATTGGTATAAGTTTTCCAAAAGTATAACTTTCTTGATTATGTTTAACACTATCAAGTGCATCACTTAACATATTTTTGATATTGTCATTAAATTTATGAACAGGTATAATAATTGTAATATCTTTCATGTTTTCTTAGTTTTTATTGTTTATTATTGTTTTAATTTCTTTAAACTCATTAATTCTATCATTAATATATTCAGTAATGATTTTATCTACATTTTTTTTATACTCATCATATGTGTACAAATTGTTAAGTTTTTCCATATTTTCATACAACACACTTGGTACTTTATCTTGCATCCAAGAACCCAAAACACGTGATAGAATATCAGGAATTAAATTGACATCATAAACCCAAACACCATTATCAAATAACCCATTTTCATCTCCCATCCATTCTGGTGTATGTTCCGGTATTTTACCAACGACAAGATTACCACAACGTATTGCTTCAATTGCAGAATATCCAAAAGGTGTTTCACCATCAATCCATACCGTTATTGCTGATTCTTGTAAAAATTCTGCGAATTTTTCTTTTGGATAACCTCTCAAATCTCTGAATGATACAAATCTATACATTGGATATTTCCAATAAAATTGTTTCATTATTTTATTTACATCTTCTGTCCTTTTTGAAATAATGTTTATAATAAGTTTTTTCGGTTTTATTGGTTTTCTAAAAATTTCAGAAATATAAGGGTTCAAAACATTTATTTTAACGTATGGAAATACATTTGTTACCAATTTTCCTTGTTGTTCTGTGTTTACAATAACGTCATGAATACCATATGTTCCCCATTCATCATTAACAGGAATAAACTCTGTGATGTAATCATAATTGTGTAAAACGACAATTCTCTTACATGGTGCTTTATATTGATATGTCTGTTTCATGAGACTTGAAAATACTTCTGGTATGAACAAGAAATCGGCAGGACTTACTTTCCATTCTTCTTTTGAAATATTCATGTGTGGTATTTCCATATATTCATTGCCAAGCCATTCTCCAACACCGGTAAAAACTCTTCTATCATCAACTGGTTTTTCTTTTCTGTTTAATTCTTCCAATTCGTTCTGTGAATATTCATTCTCCAATTGGTATAGCATTTTAACTTTATATTTTTTATCATAAAGTGTTTTTGCTAATTGGTACATATATTGCATATTACCATTTGGTACATTGTTACAGTCAACAACAAAAAAATAGAATGTAAAATCATTGTTTTCTAATTTTGCTATTGCTTCATCAATCCGTTCAATTGCTTTTTTATCGTTATTCATTACTTACATTTGTTACTTCAATTATTATCTTTTTATATAATAGTGTATTAAAGGCTAATTTCTGTGAAAATGACATTGTTTTTAATTCGTATGACAGTATTTGATTTAAATCTGTTGTAAAAGTTGTGAGAATAGTATTGATTAATATCCTTACAAAATCATATCTTATATTATTCATCGCATCATTAAGTGTTGATTTTGTTTCACTTATTTCTTTTTCAACAATTTCTTCTTCGTCATCATTTGTAATTGGATATGTCATTGTTGTTATTGTGTTGATGTTTTTTTCAGAACTTGGTGTTTCTGCAACCCATGCCATGAGTTTATCCATGTCTATTATGTAAAATTTTCCATCAATTTCAATCATTCTCTATCAAGTTTATAAGTGTATTATTTTCATCATGTATGATATCTAACATTGAATCAAATTCGTATGTTCCTTTTGCTTCTTTGTTATATGGTGCATTCACCTTAAAAGAAATCTTATTTTCTGGTTTCGCTTCAAGTAAATTTGGATTTGCTGTTATCATAATGTCACATTTATCCCACATTTTAACACTGTCTGTTGGAAAGTGTATTTCTCTTACTCTTATGCCAAAACGAGCCAAAAACGACAATGTTGACTGTATTGATAAATTCATTTCAAAAGGACTAAACAATATAATTTCAGGTAATTTCTCATCATCAAAATTTCTCATAGTGTTTTGTGTCCATAAATTAAAATCTGCCGGTAGCATTCTATCCATTGCTTCTGCTCTGCCATATATTTCAAAAGCACAATCCTCATATTTAAATTTATTAAAGAGAAAATTGTCAACATTACCATTATCATCAAAAAACGGAAATATATTCAAAAAATTGAAATCATCAATATCATCATACGATATGTCAAATGATGGGTCAATTATTTTTTTATACATGTTGGCAAACTGTCTTGTATAATCTCTTAAAACATCATTTATTTCAATTGCTATTCTCATCGTGTAAATGCAATAATTTCTTTATTATCTTTGTTATAAAAAGCAAGACGTGGATAAGCAAACTCCAGATTATAAATTTTTCCACATTTTGTACATGTGTGTTTACAAACTTTTTCAAATGTAAAAGGATTGAACATTGGTGGTGCATTACTTATAAGTTCTTCACCACAATCTTCACAAAATGCATGTTTAATAACAATTTTTTCAACATTTTCATCTGTTATTAAATTATTTTCCTGCATTTCTTCTTCCTTTAATTGTCTCATTTCAGATTTTTTCCTTTGATATACTTGTTCCATATCAAATTCGTTATTCTTCAATCCTTTTAAGACATTTTCATATTCTTCACGTTGTTCCTCTTTTAAATGAGTTCCTTCAGGAAAATCATTGTTCTCATTTTGTTTGTCAATTTCTAACTGCTTTCTGTATTCGTCTAAAATTCCCATATTACTTTATGTTTTTTTCTAATTTATATTCATTCAAATCAAAATATCTAAATCCTTGAAACCCTTTGTATGGTATTTTCTCTTGCAAATAATGAAATGGGCCACTACGTTGAATAAATTTACCATTCCATTTTTTATTTGTTGTAGAACAAGTAAATGATTCTTCACTAAAACCAACTATTTCCATCCACCCTTTTACATATCCGTTATGAACAATATAACATTTATCACCCTCATGTATTCCTTTTGGGAAATTATGAACTTTGAAATTCATAACATATTTGTAATTTGCTACTTTTCTTAACTCTTTTTCATAATCACTCCATTGTATTTTAGATGGTAAAGTAATTATTAATGACCTTTCATTTGAACAAATTTGTTCTATAATTTGTTTTAAATTTGGTAACACAATTGCCATATAATATTAGTGTTTATTGTATTATTTTTCAAGATTTTTTGTACTTATCTAACTTTATATCTAATTTTCCTATTTTAATCATCGTTTTTTCTTTTTCATTCATTAGAAAATCAATATTTTTATCGCCACTGAATATTGCCTTTTCTAATTTATTATTAATGTCAATATAATAATCTATTAAATTTTGTCTTTTCATTCGTAATGAAACACATTTATAGAGTTTTTTATACAAATATTTTTCATAAAAAGTAAGTTTGGTTTTATATTTTAAATTGTTTTCATTATATGATACTTGTGTACCATTTTTATAAAAATTATCCATTCTCTTCATAAATTCTTTAATTTTTTGAATACGTGGATTTTGTCTTATTACATAAGAATAGAATTTTGTTTTTCTATTTTTTCTGAAAAGAAATGGTAAGAAATATTTACTGTTTTTAATGTAAAAGAAAATCTTTGATTTTTTTACCTGTTCGTTGTTGATAAAATTATCTATCACTAACGGTTGATATATATTAACCAACTCTTGCACCTTTTCCTGGTCACTTTTATTTATATCTGAGACAATATCATCAAAAACAAAATACCGTTTGTCTTTACTATCTTTAGAAAATTGATTTACGGAATTATCCAATTCAGAACTACCACTTTTTATTTTATTTTCTTTGTCCATAGTTTATATTATAATAAATTATTGTTTTCAAGATATTTTCTAAGACATTCTGAACACATTTTTTTGCCAAATGTTTGTTCTGAAATTTGCATGTCCATAAACTCTAAAACTTGTGGATTATCATTTGTTATTTCTTCGTTTGTAATGTCTTTTCCATTATAGGCTTCCAATATATCCATTAACTCCTTGTCCAAAATAACTTCTTTACCACATTCATCACATTTATAAACTTCTGATGTGAGATAATCATTAAAGTTTAAAATAACTTCCTTTTTTTCTTTGTTCTTGTATTTTTCATCCATTGTTTTACAATAATATATTTTAGTAAAATCAATAATATCTTTTTGTATGGATGCTTTAAATCTTACAATATAATGTCCGTCAAATTCAACAACTTCTCTGAATACAACATTTCTAAAAACAAATTTAACCATGTCATCTATATTATATGCATGATGTGTAGTAAAATATACTTCTTCATAATCAAGTATATCAGACTTAATTTTTTCATCACGTATTTTTTCCACTTCTCTTACAAAACCTTTTGATTTGAAATCTTTGTCATTAGGATACATGGAAACATACATATCAAGTATTACATGGGTTTCATCTAATTTTTTCACATCAAGTCTTGTAATGTATTCTTCTATTTTATAACGTGGAACAAAGTTGCGTTTTATTTTTATTCTGTATTCGGTTCTCTTACCTCTACCACCAACTTGTGCAAGTGTATCACCAATAGTTTCAACAAGAATATCATTCGGCTGTACAGTTATTAATTCAAGACCGTCACGGTCATCATATTTCAAAAATTTACTGTCTTGTTTATCACGTTTCATTGCAAGTGTTGGTGCAAAATATTCATACGTTTTTGCTTCTGTGTCTACTTTATAAGTCCTATAACGTAATTCTTGAACCTCTTGTGTTATTTCACCTTTTAATAATGCTTTTGAAACACGTTTTTCATCAACTTCTTTTATTATTGATGAACCCTCGCCAATATTTATTCCACTTTGATGAAACATCTCATCTTCGGTATATTTCATTCCATATATCAAACCATAAAAAAATGTTTGTAATTTTCTTTTAATGTTTTTTATTAAATGTTTCATCTAATTTTTCTTCTATTTCATTTATTATCATATTACGATATTTGTTAAATTTTTGAAGCCTTTGATTAGAATGTAAATTTTCAGTGTTGTTCATTTTTGCTTCACGTATTGTGTTATCTATTAAACATTGTATAACATCCAAATAACTCTTTAATTCTGTAATGTTTAAATCCATTTTATTTTGTTAATATTATCTACATAAAAATAAAACAAATAACATAAAATATCAAAAAAAAAGATGTAACCCATTGGCTACATCTTTTAGTATTTCTAAAAAACGCTTTGAAAAATAAAAACAACTATTCTATATCATTCTTTTCTTGTTGTTTTCTTTCTTCTTCCTCATATTCTTTATCCATGTTAGGTGAGGGATGAACACAATAAATCTCAGCATGACAATTAGGGCAATATAACACATTAACCACACGGTCATCATCTTCATCATAATCAAAACCAATAAGTTCACTTAACATCCAGTCATTTTGCCATACTGCTTGATGGCCACAATTAAAACAATCACTCATAATTCTACCTATTTTAAACCACTATGTCCAAACCCACTATCTCCACGATTGGTTTGTTTTTTTATTTCATCAACTACTTCTAATTTAACACAATAACCATTTAAAGCGTAACAAAATACACCCTGTGCTATTCTATCACCATCTGTTATATATGTTGTTTCATTTGATAGATTAACAAGTATAACACAAACCTCACCAGTATAACTGGCATCCACAGTTCCGGGTGTGTTTAAAACCGTCAACCCTTGCTTTAATGCCAAACCACTACGTGGTCTTACTTGTATTTCGCCATAATTTGGTAATTCAAAATACAAACCAGTGTGTATTAATTTTCTCTCTAATGGTTTTAATGTACAAATATATTGTTCTTTTTCCTCATTCCATTCTCCACCATTATCTTGATTCAACCATGCTCTCAAATCAAAACCACTACTACCAATATCAGAAAAATCAGGATTTTTGTGTGGTGATTTATTTACAAAATAAACAACTTCTTTAACCAACATACCAATAACTTTATCAAAATTAATATTAATTATTTCATTATTTTGCAAAATTACATTTACGATAGGTTTCAATTGCTGTAAGTTGATTTGAAATTTTCACCAATTCAGCAAGTGGTGTTACAAATGAATTGTTTTTTTCTTCATCTTTATCACACACTTTCATTGCATCATATTCTTCCTCAGTTAGTTTAATACCATATTTCATACAAAGAAATATTGAACGTTCACCCAATTTCAATGTTGTGTTAAGATTTGCAAAATCATATAAAAATCCCTTATTTTTTTTCCATTGTTCTGTTGTTGGAACAAACATTTCTGCTTTTGATATATGTTGTAAAAGTAATACTTTCATAAGTGATTTCTTGTCAACATATAAATAAGGATGTTTTTCTTTCCCATTATCATTGACACCAAAAGCGTTTTCATTAATGTGTGTGGCAATAACGCATAAATTGTTCAAAACAACATTCAATAAAGAACCTTTGTACGATGCACCTGTACTATCAGACATTGCAAACGCACCATCTTTAATTAATTCGCCATAATCATTGATTAATTCCTCTGAGTAGCAATCATATTTTTTCAGATACTCAGTCCACAATAAAAAATTCTTGTTAATTTTCTCTTCTGTAATATTCATAAAAAATTGCATTTGATTAGTTAATACTTTTCAAATGCAAATATAATACAATAAATTTATAAAACAAAATATTTTCCTACTTTTTTTTACGTTTACCCTTATATTTCATAACACATTCAAAAACATTGTTGTCATTGTCAACAAAATAAAAGTTATCTTTAAAATTTAACATTTTCATTGTTGGTACATAAGGTTGTCTATGACTTAAACTTTCATTTAGTCTATTTTCAATCTGAGAAAATTTCTCATCAATAACTTCCTCAATTATTGATTTTAATGCATCATAATCAACAGAACCGGTCTTTGGTCTTGACTGTATTAGGTTTTCATTGATTTTTGCTTTTGCTTCTGCATCTTTCTTTTCAACACGTTCAAAAATATTTGCAGCAGCCTTAATACCTGACATATTACTTTTAAGTCTTTCTTCCATTGCATCCATCATTGGGTCAATTGGTTTTAAATCCAATGGGTTATTCAAAATGGATTCAAGTATGTCTTTTGGTATATTTTTTCCTTCAAGATTTACAGAACCTCTTCCATGTTCTTCAATTTCCTTTAAATGTTTCCATTCTTTATTTGGGTCATATTTTTCTTTTTGACCTTCTTGTAAAACAGGTTCTGGTGTTGGGCCATACACTTGTTTATCAAAATTTTCAATAATACTATCTAATTCACCCTGTGTTTTTGCTCTATTTGTCTTTTTTGCTGGTGTAACATTGTTTTTTTCAATGCGTTTGTTTATTTCCAACATTCGTTCAAAACTATTATTATCCATTGTAGTATATATGTTTTATTTATTATAAAATAAGCAATATCCTTTTTATTTTTCAAATTTATCTTTTAGGTATCTTTGTCAAATCAATTTTTTGAGGATTATCTAATTGTTGTTTTAGTCTTTCCATGTTTTTCTCTGAATCAGTCTTAAACAAGTCAGGTTTTTCTTTCATTTTCTTATTTAAATCACCAAGAGTTATTGGTTTGTCGCTTAATGTTTGACGTAATTTATCCAATTGTTTCTTTTGTTCTTCTTCTGATTTTTGTTTTGGTTTCCTATCAAATTGCGTCAAATCTATTTTTTGTGGATTTTGTATTTGTTGTTTTAAACGTTCCATTTTTATTTCACTATCTGTTTTATACACATCTTCTTTGGTCTTCGGCCCTGGTGACGTTTGTTGTGGTTTTTTATCCAATTGCTTAAACGCATCTCCAACCTTTATATCATTTATGCTTATTTGATTATCAGTTTGTTGTTTTAAACGTTCCATTCTTATTTCACTATCAGTTTTGTAGACATCTTCTTTAGTTTTTGGACCAGGTATATTCATATCGCCCGCTTTTGTTATATCATTGTCAAAAGTCGCAATTTTATATACAATAGCCATTGTTTTATCATCGAATTTATTAAAATCTCCAAGACCTTTATAAACCTCGTTAGCAGGTCTTGTAAAAATTTGTTCTGTAGGTTGCCACGCACTAATTCTGTCAACTCTAAAATATTTCCACGAAGGAACACGTGAGGTTGTATCACCATAGGGTTGGAATGCTCTTATAACATCATTTCCTGCTGTTGTTTGACCCCACGCATAAACCTCAATAACTCTTGCACCGGTATTTTCATCTTCACCTTTTGAATGATAATTGATGATGATACGCTTATGATTATCCAACGCATCATTTATTTCATCATCAGTGACCGATTCATTAAGTATTATCTGTCTGTATATATTTTCTAATAGTTCCATAAAAAAACCCTCTTATTACTATAAATAGAGGGTTATATTAAAAAATAAGGTTTATGTATAAGATTAAAGCATAACCTTTATGCAAGTACGTTTTGTCCTTGGTGTGAAGTTATTAACAAATTGTCCTTCTCTGACATTCAAAGAAGTGTCAACAAGACGTAATGAATATTCAGTAGCATCATTGTATAAACTACGTGCCAATGACTTTTCACGTGCTGCATTGTCACAATCATTACCAGCACCACTTGTAATGGCTGTGTCAAAGTTCTGATAGTTAATAATACCAATACTACCACGGCAATTTGGAAGCCAATGTGTATGTCCACCATGGCCAGTACCCTTACCATTACCAGAACTTGCTAAAGCGTCTGGGTGTGTTGCACTATATTGATTGTTTCTCTGATAATCACTTTTTGCCTCTTGGATATGACGAGCATCCATTGAAGTGTATTCTAAACATGATTGCATATCTGTAAAGTTTTTAAATGTTTATTTTATATATAAATATCTTTTTAATGTTTTTTTAATGCTTCTTTCAACATTTTCTTTTGTTTTTTTGTAATAACAATAATTTTTTGTCTATTTTCATACAAATTTCCATTTGTTATATTTGATAAAGAACGGCTTCCACCTTGTATAAATATACTTGGTATATCACCTCTCATATGAGATACATCCAATAACTTATTAATTAAAACCAAAGTTTCTTCTGGTGATAAATCATCATTATATTCATTTAAAAGTTTAAATAGTGGTTCTAAACCAAAATCAGACCACGCATCTGAACCATCTGGCATTTTCATCCAATCATATAAACCAATTTCATCAAGATAATTGTATATATTTATTACTTCATATATGACATGTTCTTTAACATTAACACCAAGTTCTTTTGTTTGAATACCATAATAATTTACCGATTTTTTATTAAATTCTTCTGCCATTTTCTGATATTCAATATAAACTTTATCATTTTCATATTGTTCTTTTCTAATATCATAATCATCAACCTCTTCTTGATTCATAAATAAATCATATTGACCATCCTTATGTATACCATTTGATTCATTAATATAAATCTTTTCCTGTGAACATAAATCAAGAAATTCTTTTTCAGATAATTTTATATAAATGTCATCGTTATTTATTTCATAAAATTTGTCATCAAGTTTTTCTTCTAACCAAGGTTCTACATCTTCTATTGGAAAATAATTACCATGTCCGGCTAAAAGTGTATTTGCTTCCAAAATACAAGTATTTCTGAAAATAATACCAATCCATTGATATATGTATCTTGTTGGGAAATTAACCAACTTTCCAAATTTTGTAAATTCAGCAAGTGCTTTTTGGTACATTGACGGATTTATTAACACACCCCAATTTTGTGTTCCTTCATTTTTATAAAAAAAAGAATTTAATACGTAATTTACATTATAATCTTCTATCATGTCTTCAATATCCAAAGATTCACGCAAAAGATTCTCAAACTTTAGAATATCATTATTAAGCAAATTCTTATTTGATGTGTTAAATGTAACCTGTGTTGGCTTTCTTGTTTTATTTTGTCTGTCTTTTGGTTTTGATTTTCTAAATGCATTATCAATACCGGCATCTTTCTTTGATTGTTTGAAATCATGTACTTGTTTGGTTGCAATATTCAATGTGCTATTAACCCAATTTTTCATTGGTTCTCCACCATTGAGTATAAATTCTGTTGACTTTTCTGTACCTCTAAAATTATCAAAAAAGTTTTTAATACGTTTAAGTTCACGATAAGATATATTTTCCATTGATAATAAGTTATTCAAACGTTTATAACCCTCAATGGTTTTATCACCTTTATAGTTATTCAACGTTTTTTGGAGTAATTTCCTAACTTCACGTGGTAATGGAAACACTCTGTTTTTTAATTCACTATTATCTTCAATTAATAAATGTAACATTTTATCTTAATTAAGCATTATTCTGTGTATTTTTTATTAAGGTATTAGATACACCTTTCATTTGACCGATTGCTTTGTTAAGTCTCTTATCTTGATGAAATGTATCTTTATCAGATGTTAATTCTGGTATTATACTGTTTAAAACAACCGCTTTTTGTTTTTGATTTAAATTTTTTGTTGTCTCAAGAAATCGTTCCTCACGTTGTTGTACTGTTTGTGGTATTTGGACTAAATTGGGATTTTCCAATTCAGGACTGTCAATTGCATCAACCTCCCCAAAATCATCTGCTGTGTTATCCTCTTTATTAACATTAATTTCAACACCCTCGCCCAAACCAAGTGGATGTGGATTGGCACGGCTACCAAAAATACTAAAACGATTCCAACCTTGTTTTGAAATTTCCTTTTCAATATCATCGGTTTTTTGTTTTTTAACAGGAATATCACTTTCAATACTACCATCAGCAGTTATTTCTTTATGACCGGTATATGGTCTTTCAACACTATCTGAACCGTATGAAAAGATTTCTTCATTTAAATTCATTAGCATTCTATATTGTTTTTCTGTTATCTTAATGTTTTTATGCATTTTAAACAATATCTTTAAGTATATTTATATAATATAAATAGGTATAAAAAACAATAAATGAGTAACATATTAAATCACAATCGAAACATTTTTGAAATAGATTTGAATAAAGAGGATTATTGGGATTTTCATCTATGTATTGACAGTTCATATGGTGATTTATCTGATGGTTTAACTGAACGTTGTCTTTCAACTTATATAGATATATCAGACGATGAGTGTGTGTGGTTTGATGATATTTACTCTACATCCAAATATGTTTGGGAAAATGCGGTAAATGACAATACACTGGTATTCAATAGTTTCGGCTATACTTCTGTAGATAATGGAAAAACATATTATCAGAAAGACCGAATAACAAATAAGGAATTTTTTGAAATATATACAAATACAACTTTTAAACCACAAGAAGATGATTTAAGGTTAACATTAACAAAAGTAAATGGTAATCAACAATTATATGATTATAGCAATGACATTACATTTTGGCATGACAAATTTCAAGTATCAAAGTTGAATGGTGGTTGGTATCAAGGATTTTTCTGTGCAAATGATGGTACATCATATAAAACACTACCAACGGATTTGGGAAACGGTTGGAATTTTGAGTTTGTATTGAACAAAGAGGATTTTGTTAATGAGAAAGAAACATTAAATGACAAATATCCGGAAAATAAAGGAATTTTCTTTTATATTGGAACAAGAGCAGAAAACAAATGGTGGATTAAATATCTGACAGACCATGACTTTGAATGGTGTGAAAAAAAAGTATTTGATGGTGAGTATATTGAAGATGGTTATCTTAATAACGATAACGGTTTGAATGATTATTATTTCCAATCAATGGTAGAAATGTATGAAAAAAGCGAATATTTCAGTGATGAATACCTTATAATGGAAAAAGAGAAATTTGAGTCAGCATTCATGGATGAATATACAACCGATAACAAATATTGTGAAGAATGTGAAAATTATATTAATGAAGAATATGTTGAACCAGATTTGTATATTGATGAAAATATGAAATTGGAAACAGAAAGTGGCTATGATATGTATCAACCAAACATATATGAAATAAAAACAGACAATAAGTTTCTTATTTTTGACAGAACTTGTAAAGGTGAACGAGCAAACACATGGAAAGAAGATACTGAATTTATTTTGAACTTTATAAAAAAACCAGATATCGGCAATTATTTCACACTTTTCCATAGAGGTTGTGGTGGATATGACGTAAAGAAAATAAATGAAGTATTAGATGTTAAAAATAAAGAATATAATGTTTTACAAGACATTTACAGAAATGCGTTTGCACTCCAAATAAAAGATGATGGAACAATCGGATATAAATATTTGGTTAAGGACTGTGAAAGTGAAGAAGAAAACTACAAAATTGAAAGTGAGTTCACATTAACACCAATTATACACGAAAAAATATGGTACACAATAAATGTAAAAATTATACCAATCAAACAACATTCAAGAACATATAAATGTTTGACAAAAACAACAAAAAGTGAAAAAATGCAAATCTATATATATGTTAATGGAAAATTGGTGTTGGTATCAAGAGAAATACCGATGTTAAACCTAAAGTTACTTAATGACTTACAGGAAAAACAACAAGGAGTACCATTTAACATATCACTTGGTGGAGGTACACAAGGACTTGCAGAGGTGGTTTATTTAAACTATATGAAGTTACCAGAATACACTTTACCATTGGAAAAAGAGTTTGGTGGGAGTTTTATTGGATGGTTTAAGAGTTTTAAATTCTATACTTGTCCTTTAAATTACACAGATATAGTAAAAAATTATAATTTTAGTAAAATCGTTTGATATTTATAATTAACATAATATATAAAGTAAAATTAATTTCATGAACGCTATTACATATTTCAAACTAAATTCACCTTATGATGGTGATGTTACAAAGAATTGCGCACTTACAGGTTCAGAAGTTGATAACAATTTCTACACTTTAGAGGGTAGAGATATTAAATCAGTGGAATTAAATAATGGAAAGATTGTCATTAATTTAATGAATGGTGATAGGTTAACAACTGATAACATAACAGAAAATTGTATAAAAGATATTTCTATTGCATTTGATGAGGTAAATGGAATATTAACAATTACCAAAGATGGTGTTGTGCAAACAATTGACGGTTTTGCAACAAACTATAACATTGGTGATGCAATCTCTGTTGATGGTAGTCTTGTTGGTAATGGAAAAGTACAAAAACCTGTTGGTATTTCACCAATTGCAAAAACCGGCCAATATAAACCAGTTAAAAGCATTATAGACATGACAAATGGTGAAAAACTTCCATCAAAGTATTTCGCTTGTCCTGGTGATAGATTCCTTACTATTGAGAATGTCAATGAATTTGGATATCTTTACAACTACGAAGGTTTAAAGAAAATCGCTTGTAGACTTAAAGAAACTGGTTCACAATGGAGAGTTCCAACAAAACAAGATTGGGATGATATGTTAAACGCAATTGAACCATGTGAAGATTATAGAAACCACGGTGACGCAAGAAGCAATAAATCACTTGGTAAATTTGCAGGCAAGTTCTTAAAATCAAAAGAATATTGGAAGAAAAACGAGGAACATTCTTGTGAAGATTGTCACGATGGTGACGAAAATACATGCTTTGATTACGCAGATGCTAATTGCAGTGAAGAATGTGCATGTGGCAGACATACAAGATGTCACCCAGACTATTGTGGCGAATACGGAACATGTCATCACAGACATAAGAAAAATACCAATGGTATAGATAAATTCTGTTTCACAGCACTACCAGCCGGTTATTCCAATGAAGCAAGAGATTTTATGTACTTTAAAGAACGTGCATATTTCTGGACAGCATCAAATCATGAATGCCGTGATGCATATGTTAAGATTCTTACATATGACAAAAACAAAGTGTTACAAGACGTTATGGCAAGCGATAATTTCATGTCAGTCAGACTTGTAAAAGACTACAACGGTGATAATTTCAACGAGCGTGAGGATATTTTAGGCAATCCATACTCAACAGTCTTAATGCCATCAATGCAACATGGACAAGCAATTTGGACATCAATAAATATTGCTTTTGCTGATTGTGGCTGTAATTGTTCATGCAGATACCTTTTACCAAATGATGGACAAGGTTTGGTCTATAGCAAAAGATATTTCATCAATGAATGGACAGGCAAAGATTGGTTGAAGAAAGAAGTAGAAGATGGTGAATCAGTTGTCGTTATCAATGAAGTTACTTTAACACCACAAGAACAAAACGATAGCCAATGTCATTGTAACCACGAAGATAACACAATAACAATTAATCCAATCTATAAGGAATATCGTGTTGTAAATGGAGAATTGGTTGATGTGGCAAAACTAACATATGACGATGTAATGGAATATGTACAACCAAAGTTCAATGAAATTGAAGGTTCAATCGAAGATTTGGAAGAAAGACTTAATGCAGAAATTGAGCGTTCAACAACAAAAGATGACGAAATTGAAAATAGAATCATTGAAATTAAGGAAACTGTTGATGCAATTGAACTATCAGTTGATGCAACCACACAAGCAATAGAAGATTTAAATGCACATCTTGAACAAACAGATGCCAATCTCACACAAGAAATTGCTGATAGGGAAGCAAAAGACACAGAACTTGAAAATGCAATCCAAAGTGAAGAAGAAGCACGTATTGCAAAAGATGACGAGTTGACAGCAAAAGACACAGAACTTGAAAATGCCATCGAAGAGTTAGAAACAAAACAAGAAGAACTGGACGGTAAAACACTTACACAAGATGGTACTACATTTGACAATGAAAGTGGTGTTTTAACTCTTAAAAGTAAAGACGGAAGTAATGATATTGAAGTACAATTTAACTTTAATTTCGGTACATTCTAACATATATTTATATAATAAGGAATAAAACAATATAAAATAGATTATGAAGAATAATGATTTTAACTTGATAGTTTTACACCATAAAGAGGTTTTCGAAACAAGAGAACAGGCATTGACATATCTTGAAGATTATTACAAACCAAACTCACTTGAAGGAGAACCAGTAATTGTCAAATATGGTGAAACAAGAAATCCAAATGTCATTTTGGCATTTGGAACTTCTGATGCTGCACCAGCCGGTAGTTACTACTCTATTGACATGGGTAAAGCAGAAGAACAAATTGATGAACTTATCGAAAGTATCAGTGATGACAATGATGAACTTGAAAATGTATCTGAAATACTTGAAGGTGTCGTTAACGCAACAGGTTTAACATTGGATGAAAACAAAATTCAAGATAAAATAAGTTATGACCCAGATACAAGAGATGATGTTATCGGTAATGCTGAAACAATTGCGGAAGCAATTGACCTTTTATCAAAATACACTCAAAGAGAATTGGCACAGAATGAAATGTCAGTGGAAGATACAAAAAGTGTTGAACTTGACTATTCAGAAGGTCAAAACGGTGGCATGACTTTAAAAGCAAACGTAAAAATTTCAAATGATGGTGATAGCGATGACTTAAATTTCAACAACAATCTCATCGGTATTAAATCAGATGGTTTATATTCTGCTGCAAATCTTGAATATGATGATGCAAGACATCAACTTATTTTCACTACAAGTGGATATAAAAACGGACGTTTCCAAGATGATGCAATCGTTCAAAGAGTTGATTTGGGTGAACACACAAAATTAATTGCAAGCAATGATGGTAAAACCGTCAAACTTACAATAGTTGACAACAACGATTATACAACTACTTTAAGTGCTGACTTACAAATTGCAGACAGAGAAAATAATATTCTCAAAACAAGTGATGGTAAAGTATATGTTGATGGAACAGCAATGAACATTAAATATGGTGAATCAACAGTTGCTGCCACATTGACAGCACACAAAAACAGACTTACCGCATTAGAAACCAACGTTGAAAATGCAGCAAAATCAGCACATATTGAAGGTGGACAAACTGATACACTTGAAACCGCTATTTCTCAACTTTCAGATGGTGGTGCTAAAGTAACCGGTAATGTAAGACTTGGTTCTGCTAACTCTATTGTTGTAAGAAACGGTGGCTTGGAAGCAAATATCACTGTTGATGTTGATACTGCAACAAACAAACTTATTGTAACAATCGGTAATGACAGAATTGAAAAAATACTTCCAGGTATAGAGTTATTTGAAAGTGCTGAATATGATGATGCAAATGAAGCATTGATAATCAAATTCAGAACAGGTAATGTTTTAGAAATACCAATTGCAGGATTAATTCACACTTGGGATACACAAAATTCAGCAAATTCACCAATTGTACTTACAAAAACAACCGTAACCAGTGGAACTGATACATTATCAGGTAATATTAAATTACGTAGTACTGATAACTTAATCGGTATTGAAAACGGTAACTTGTATGTTTCAGAACAAGCAATTAACAATAAAGTTGCTACAGAAACATCAAGAGCAACCGCAGCAGAAACAGAACTTAGAACAAGTATTCAAACTCTTACAAGTAATACTGAAACACAATTCAGTGGAATTTCTAACAGTATTTCTGAAATAAGAGCAACAGCAAACCACGCAGATGAAATTGCAACAGAAGCAAAAGAAGGTGTAACTACACTAAATACAACTGTTGGTGGTATTTCAACAAATTTATCAGCACTTGAAACAACAGTTGACGGTTTGACACAGACAGTTGAAGAAATACCAACACTTCGCTCTGGTTTGGCTAACGAAATCACTACAAGAACAAATAAAGACACTGAATTGGATAGTAAAATCACAACATTGACACAAAACCTTTCCAATGAAACAAATCGTGCTCAAACAGCAGAAGAAACACTTAATGCACGTATTGAACATGACATTGAAGATGTCAATGAAACAATTGCAAACGAAATCCAAAGAGCAAATGAAGCAGAAGAAGCACTTTCAAGTTCCGTTGAAGAACTTTCTGAAAGAATTGGTTCTGGTTCTGAGCAAACATTGGCCGATGCAAAAGCATACACCGACACAAAAGTTCTCGCAGAAGAAAATGCAAGAAAAGCAAAAGACATTGAGATTGAAACAGCAATTACAACAGCAGTTCGTGATGCAAGCGATGATGCAACACAAAAAGCAACAGATGCATTAACTGATGCAAAAGCATACACAGATACAAAAGTTCTCGCAGAAGAACAACGTGCAACAGCAGCAGAACAAGCAAACGCAGATGCTATTGACGCTTTGACAACTGAGGTTGGAAATAAAGTTGAAACTGTAGAAATTGTAAAGAATAGTCAGTCAGATTTACAATACACTCTTAAAGTGGATGGACAAGATGCTGGTGAAATTAACATTCCAAAAGACCAATTCTTACGCAGCGCAAGTTATGACAGTGGTAACAAACAGTTAATATTTGTGTTCGAAACATCTGAGGGTGTTGTAACAACAAATGTTGATGTAAATGACCTTGTTGATACATATAATGCAGGTAATGGTTTGGAACTCTCAAACAATGTGTTCTCAGTTAAAATCAATCAAGACAGTGAAAATTATCTCACACTCACCAGTGAGGGTATCACACTACTTGGTATTGATGCTAAATTTGCCGAAACAGCAACTAATGCAAATGCATACGCTGACACAAAAGTTCTCGCAGAAGAACAACGTGCAACAGCAGCAGAACAAGCAAACGCAGATGCTATTGATGCTGAAATCACACGTGCAACAGCAGCAGAACAAACAAATGCAGATGCAATAGCAGTTATTAACGGTAATGAAGCAACAGAAGGTTCTGTAAAGAATGCAATTAAAGTTGCAAAAGATTACACAGATGAAAAAGTTGCAACAAAAGCAAATGCAAGCGATGTTTATACAAAAACTGAAATTGACAATAAAGGTTATTTGACACAACATCAAGACATTTCCAACCTCGCAACAAAAGCAAGTGTTGAAAATGTTACAACTACAGCAAATAACAATGCAGATGCAATCAGTGCTTTAACAACTGAGGTTGACAACATTAAGTTCAATGTTGATGAAACTGATACTGTGAGAACGACAATGGCACAAACAGCCAACGGAAAAGTCCTCTCATCAGATGTAAAATTAAAAACAATTTCCGGTGTAGAAAATACCAACATCATTAAGAGTGATGCAAATGGTATCTATGCAACAGTTTCATTAAGTTACAACAAAGCAGAAAACAAACTTACATTCAACGATGGTAATGGTGACAAAGAGTTTGAACTTAACAACTTTGGTATCTTACAAGATGCTTTCTATGACAGTGAAAACGAAAGTATTGTACTTATAGTAAAGAAAGATGACGAAACAACAGAAAGAATCACAATACCTGTTAGTGGTTTGGTTAACACATGGAATGTTGATAACGGTGAAAACAATCCAATTGTATTGCAAAAAACAAGCGGTGATGAAGGTGATATATTAACCGCAAATATTTCAATACTTAACAATGCAAACAACTTGTTAGTAAATGATAATGGTTCACTTTTCGTAGATTCAGACAGTAATCAACATGTTGCATTGTGGGGTAGCGATGTAATAAGCGTACAAGGTGCAATCAATCTTCTTAAAGAACGTACCGATGATATTGAAGAAATGAAACAAAACATCGAAGATTTGGAAGAAGATAATGAAAACATCAAAATTGCTCTCGCTTCTTATCAAACTGATTTGGATACCCAGAAAGACAGAATTGATAGAAACGAAGATGATATTGATGACCTTAAAGACAGAATGCATGACCTTGAACTCCAAATGCAAAGTCTCACAACACAAGTTAGTGATATGGGTGACAGAGTAGATGGTGCTGCACAAGACGCATCTGATGCATTAACAATCATTAATAACCTAATTCAAAAGATTGGTGACATTGATTCAAGCGACAAGACAATCATTGAAAGACTTAACAGAATTGAATATGTATTGGAACAATTGATTGATTTTGGTGAATATGACATAGAATTGTAATTAACATGATATTTATTAATGAGGGTGTTAAAAACCCTCATTAATCAAAATTAAAAAATAATTAATTAAATTAAACATATTAAAATGGCCGTTTTAAAACTTTTTAGAAATAATGAATTGTTTGCAACACGTGAGGCTGCATTATCAAACATATCAACAAAGGCTTCTACACTTGGAGATGGTGAAATGTGGGTTGCAACTTGGGGTACAGCACAACAAAATAAATCAATCCTCGCTATTAAACGTACTTGGGGTGTTACAGTTTTTGACCTTGATGCAATTAGTGGAGATATTACTTCACAAATTTCTACAGCAATTTCAAACTTAAATTTAGCAACCATTGCTACTTCTGGTTTGGCTTCTGATGCTGCAACAACACCAATTACTGCATCATCTTCAACCGTTGGTGTTACTGGTACAAATGCCGCTGACCAAATTGCAAGTTTGGCTCAAACATTGAAAACTGTTGAAGGAAATGCTGCAAAGTACAAATTGGCTAAATTGACTGCTGCCGAAGTAACTGCTCTTTCAGATGCAAATGTTAAAGAAGCATATAAGGTTGTATCATTCACCGGTACAGAAGGTCAAGATACTGTTTATACACAAGTTGGTGATACTATCAAGATTTATAAGGATAGTGCATTACAAGAGGTTTATCTTGGTGCAAGTACTGATACAATTAATGCAACAACAGGTGTTATCACAAAGAACACTGTTACTGACCCACAAAGTATGAACTTTGCTTATCAACTCGCAGATGGCACTTATTCTCTTACCAAGATTGACGTTAGTAAGTTTTTAACTGAAAGCGAATTTGGTGATGGTCTTGATGTATCAGGAGCAGGTGTTGTTTCAGTAAACGTAGACACAACATCAACAGGTGCAGAAAATTTCCTTTCAGTAGGTGCTAATGGTGTTAAGATTAGTGGTGTACAAGATGCAATTGATACCTCAATCGCAGCACTTGATGCTACTGTTGGTACAACAACAGTTGCAAGCGGTAGCCATGTTGCTGTACAAATTGTACAAACTGATGGTGTTCTTACAAGTGTTACTGTTACAGAAGATGGTATTCCAAGTACAAGTGATATTGAAGAAATTGAAAAAGTTATTGCTTCCGCATTAAATGACCTTGATGAAAGAAAGGCTGACATATCAGACCTTGATACATTAAGTGGTGCTGCATTAACTGGTGTTACCGCTGGTAATGGTATTACAGTTGGAACTAAAACAAGTGGTTCACAATCAGTTTCTGTAAAACTTGATACAGTACAGACAGATAATGCGTTATCACTTTCCGCTAACGGTTTGTACATGAGTTCAACTATTGATTGTGGAACTTATTAAGAAATAAATACAATTATAAAAATGCAGTCAAAAATGGCTGCATTTTTTTATTCATCCCATAAATTTACTTTTAAATTATTTTGTTTTTAAACATCTATTCCTTCAA
>Ga0326512_10000848_pt1 | contig 25638 bp, 15 predicted proteins | sample 1_2617_0518_D_FD_203652 | JGI IMG/M metagenome (GOLD analysis project Ga0326512, IMG submission 203652) | Bovine rumen microbial communities from UC Davis, California, United States - 1_2617_0518 | ecosystem: Host-associated > Mammals > Digestive system > Stomach > Rumen | place: USA...
TCGTCCGACACTCGTCGGGCGCAGGTCTTGAGGTAAGGCAGCAGCCGCTGGCGCTCCTTCAGGCAACTGGTGATAACGGTCTGGGCCTCAGGGCCGTAGTTCCAAGGTTCTGTGTTGCTCATATAGCCATGCACTCGCATCAGTGGCAAGTAGACGGAGGTTTCTATCCACCGCAGCATACGCTCGATATAGGCAGTATCGGTATACTGTTGCTGGGGACGGAAGAATCCGCCTGCGTCGTATGTCCACCAGGGGATGCCGGCAGCCTGTACGCCAAGACCTGCTGTAATCTGCCGCCGGAAGGTCTCCCAGTCGTTGCCTACGTCACCACTCCACAGGGCTACCCCGTAGCGCTGGATGCCAGGGAAACCGCTTCTGGTAAGTATCATGGGGTCGCGACCGGCAGCGACGAGTCCCTCACTGACCGTCTTGCAGACCATCAGGGGATAGACATTGCGCACCAGCTCGCCCGACCAGCGGCCCTGGTTGACGCGGCGGCCTGCCAGGTCATCGTTCTCTGGCTCTGTGGCATCCTGCCACCAGGCGTCGATACCCAAGGGTAGCAGTCGCTCACGGAACTGTTGCCAATAGGCTGCCGCAGCCTGGGGACTGAAGAAGTCTATCCAGTCGGTGCCGGGGATATAGTGGCCACCAGAGAGCATCTGTCGTCCCACGTCGGATGTCTTGTCTATCTTCGACCATACGCTGAGCATGAAACGGACATCCTGCCTATGCAGACTGTCGGTAAGTGCCTTGGGGTCGGGATAGTAGTCCTCGTCGAACTGCATGGCATTCCAGCCGTACTTGCCCCAATACTGCCAGTCTTGCACTATCATGGAAAGCGGCATCCCCTCCTGACGGAAACGGATAGCCGTCTGCAGGATTTCCTCCGAGCTGTGGAAACGCTCGCGACAGTGGATATAGCCCAATGCCCAGTCGGGCATCAGGGGTGCTGCCCCAGTGAGGTCTCTGTAGGTGGCAATAATCTCATCGGGTGTGCCGACGAATACCGTATAGTCTACAGCAGAGGCTACGGGGGAATGGAACACGGTCTGGTCGGTCACCTTATTATAATATAGTACAGGGCTGTCATCGGCCGACAACTCTGCAGTCAGGTGATGCCGGCCTGCCGACAGATGGACAATCTTGGATGCAGTAGGAGGAAGCCATAGATTTTGCAGTTCTATCACTGTTTTGCCGTCAATCGACAAGTTGTGCCTGTGAGCCATCTTCTGACCTACGTCCAGCAACAGCGTATAGTCGCCAGCCTCAGAGATTGAGAGGTCGGCTTCGTAGACGTTGCTATGCCGCTCTTCTTGCCGTCCTCCTGCGGTAGTGGTGACATTGACAACCTCCCGGCCACCTGTCGCTCCGCCCTTCTCAAGCCGGACATGATGGGGACAGGGATTGAACGCTGTCATGCCGTAGTTGTTCCACAGAATGCCATAGCCTTTGCTCGACAGCAGCATGGGCAGGCTGATTTGCGTATTCACTTGTGTCAACCGGCGCGACAGGCCGCGCACATTGCTGTAGCCGTCCTGAAACTGCCCCAACCCGAAGAGATACTCATCCTTGGGCGAATCGAACGCCAGCGTGGCACCGTCGTGCTGCAACTGATGACGGGTGGCCCGAAACAGCAACTTGCCGTCACGGTCCTTAATAGTCAACTCCTGAGACTTGTCGCCTACGGCAATCTGCAGGTCACTGTGGTCTGCCTCGCCTTGCCTGACATAAATCCAGTCGGGCAAGGTGTCGGCTGCATTGCCCACCTGATAGCGAACCCTAACGGCATTGCGCGCCACCTTCTTATAGGTCAGCTGGCCGCCTTGGGCATACACCACCGACGACAGCAACAGACACAGCTGTAATATGGGGAAAACACGTTTCATCTGTCAAATCTCCAATAGTCAAGATGAGTGTCGCCTGCAGTATCACTGAAACAAAGGAAGAGGTCATGGACACCCTTGGCTCCTTCTATCTTGGCTGCAAACGTCTGATAAATGTCGCTGCTGCCGGTGTCCCGGATGTCAATAGTGCCGATGACAGGGCCGTCTGTACTGTCGAGCCGGAGGGTGAGCGTACAATGGCCGGTCGACGCTGCTGCTGCTGAGAAACGGCCTGCTCCCGGCTCACCGAAGTCGACTCCCTGGATGCGGATATACTCACCGTCGTTGATGTCATAGACATACATATTGCGCCTGCCTGTCGATGCGGGCATGTCGGCCACGACCCCGGAATTGGGTATTCCCATCTTTGCGGTCTTCAGCCCTTTGCCCCAGTTCATGGTCTCAGCCTCCACCCGGCGGTAGGGATCGAACCACTGCAACTGCTGCAGCGGAGGCAGGTCGAGCCAATAGGAAATGGGTTGTATGGTGCCGTCGGCGTTATAATGAATCTCTGCTGCCGAGACGGAGCGCCGTTCGTGGTGCACAAAGGTGTCGAGATGCATCAGGTCGTAGTCCTGGCCAAATACATAAGAGCGGCCTTTATAGTCGCAGATGCCCGGATGGTTGCCCCGGTCGCGCTGGGTGGGACGCATGATATAGCCTTTCGACTGCCACGGTCCTTCTGGCGAGTCGCTCATGGCATAGCCCAGAGCCTCGGGACAGCAGGTGGTGGCATAGGCCAGGTAGTAATGGGCGCCGCGCTTATAGAGCCACGGTCCCTCCTGATAGTGTTCAATATGGTAAGGCAGTTTATGTATCTCGCCTTTTGTGGAAATCATATCCTCGTTGAGCTTCACCCAGTAGGTATTGGGATTGCCCCAATACATATACGCCTGTCCGTCATCATCGATGAAGACGGTGGGGTCGATGTCCTCCCAGTGCTCTTGTTGCCACACCAGAGGCTTTCCAAGCGGGTCGTGGAAGGGGCCGTAGGGCGAGTCGCTCACCAACACGCCGATGCCATGTCCGTGCAGGGGGGCATAGAGATAGTATTTGCCGTTGCGCGCTACCGTCTGGATGGCCCAGGCTCCGTTTTCGCGACTGCGCCAGGCGAAGTCTTTCAGCGAGGCCACCGCTCCATGCTCAGTCCAGTTCACCATGTCGGTGGTTGACCACAGCAGCCAGTCGTACATGAAGAATCCCGCTGAGCTGCGCTCGTTCAGGTCGGGTATGTCCTCGAGCGAGGCATCGTGCGAGGTATAGAGAAACAGCGTGTCGCCTACCACCAACGGTGAAGGGTCGGCGGTGTATTTGGTTTGGAACAACGGCATGTTCACTTTGCTGAAGCCATCGCGACTGCCGTCAACCAGCCCGTTCTTCTCAATAGTCCATCGCGGACGCTTGGAGATCCCGCAATCCGGTGCAAGGAACATTTTGGCTGCCTGCCGGTCGCCCTTCAGCTGCCATTGAAGCCATGCCAGGGCCGGAATGGTAAACTCACCACCATGAGCCTCGCGGTAGGTGCCTCCATGCCCTACCGGATAATTGACGGCTATGGCCGGCACGTGAGTGATGCGACGGAAGTCGTCCATGCCGTTCTCGTAGGCTATGTCTTCCTTCCCGCCAAGGATATAGAGAACAGGAGTATGAAGTTCCTCAAGCTTCTCCTTCGGAGGCATGGGCATGCCGCCGACAGCAGTATGGGCATTCTGCTGATTGAACAGTCCGCTGTTGCAAATCATGAGTGCTTTGATACGGGGGTCGGCACAGTTGAACAGACTCTGCAGACCGCCGCACGACATTCCTGCCACACAAATGTTGCGGGTGTCGAGCTTTTGATAGTAGGCCGACTGTGGGTCTTGGTTCTGGGCCATCACCCAGTCGATGCCCTCTATCTGCTGCTGCGTAGTAGACATCGGCCCCTGATAGGGTGTGTCGTCCATCGGGATATAGCCTGTTGCGACGACTATAAACCCGTGGGAGGCTATCTCGTTCAGGAATTTGTAGTGCTCCCAAGGCGAGTTGCTGCAGGCTCCGTTGCCCCATATCAAGACGGGCAAGGGATTGTCCTGGCCAAAGGGGCTGAGATCCTGGGGTACAAAAACGGTATGGGCTGCCAATGAGCTTTCTTCCTGCATCACGACTTTGAAGGGGCCTGTTCCTCCATCCTCAACAATACGCGACTTGCTCACAACCGATTGTGCCGCTACTGTCATGCTGACACACAATAATACAACTGATAAAAAGCTACTTCTCTTCATATTCTATGCTCAATATATAACGGTTATTTGGTTTATCTTGTGGTGAAGGCCACGCGCAGGGTGTCTTCAATGCGTCGCGCCATGTCGCGGCTGTCCATGTGTACCGGACGGTCGACAAAGTCGGGGGTATTATAGGAATGCAACAGGCGCCGGTAATACTGGCGGGGATTACGCTGGGGCAACAGGAACGGCTTGCTGACATGCCCGGCGGCATCTATATGGGCAAAGTACAATTTCGTATAAAGCCCATCCTCACTACGGCTGGTGAAAAGGAACCAGCGGCTGTCGGCCGACCAGTTGTGGAAGCTCTCGCTCCTCGCACTGTTCACCTCTTTCAGCGGACGGCTCTGCAGCGTGTGCAAGTCCAGCAGCCACAGGTCAGCTTCCGGATGCCAGATGCTGAAATAGCCGTAGTCCATCTGGGTATACATGAGGTATCGGCCGTCATACGAGGGGCGGGGCCAGCTGACGCTCTTACCCGTGACACGGGTATTGACGAGCGTATCCACCCGGCCGTCCAGCCGTCCGGTAGTTTCGTCGAAGCCCACCCTGCACAGCGAGTACAACTGTTTGTCAAAACCTTCGGGATACTGCTGTTGCAGGGCGGTGATGAAATAGACGGCCTTGCCATCGGGCGAGAAGGCCGGCGTATTCTCCGACCATTCCTGCCGCATGGTGAGTGTGTCGCGCAATACGGTACGTGTCTGGGCATCATAGACAAAGATGTCTGATGAGGTATCGTACACCTCCACGCGCTTGGCAGGATGGTTGGTGTGAAACATCTGGGTAGTCTTGTTGGTCGAGAAGGCACAATAGCGTCCTCCGGGATGCCAGTAGGGATAGACCATCGAGCCACCCAGCGAGTCGCTGCGGGCCTTTAACACCTCTACATTCCCGTTGCGAGTAATCACGGTGGCGCCATGCGAGCCTCGGACATGGAACACGGTCTGCCGGGGGTCGGTGCGATTCTGTGTATGGCAGTTCATACACTGACCCGGTGTCATCGTGTTTTCCAGCAGAGGCTGTTCTTCAAAGTTGCTCAGGTTGCGCTCATAGAGCCCCATCAGACTGTACATGCTATAGCTGGGCGGCAGACGGCGGTAGGTAACTCCCCAGGCTGCCAGACTGTCGGCACTTACCATGACGTTGAAATCGCGGAAACGGGTCCATCGTCCATCCTTGCGGGCACAGACGGTAAAGGTCAGCGATGCTCCGCGATTCTGCTGCAGCAGCTGGTGCCACGCGTCTATGTCAAAGTCGGCATACCGTCCGTTGGCGTGGATACTGCCGCCCTTCTGTCCGCTCACCTCCACGTCTACGCGATCGAAGCCGTCATCAGCCATTGTGAAATCCAATGGAGCCAGCCCTACGGGAACAGTCACGCCGACATAGTCCGGATAGATGTCGGGGTGCTGGTCTGCCATGCTCACATCCTTGGGACGGGAGTTGCACGACAGCAGCACCAGAGTCATCAGCAGCAGAGCACTAATAGAAGAATTTATCTTTCCCATTGTCAAATACGTCTTTAAGTTTTTGGTAATGTGCATACCTGCCGATGGACTCCGGATGCTCTGCCAAATGGCGCATTTCCCGAGCCCACGAACGGTAGAACAAGGTCTCTTCTAGAATGCTGATATACTTCAGTGCCACCTCCGTCTGTCCGGTGAGGATGTTGGTCTCTACCAGCCGGCGCAAGGCCCGGGCGCTCTTGTTGCCGTTGGGAATGGCTTCCATGGCCTCGAAGGCCGTACGCTGTGAAATGCTGACCATACCGATTTGCAGACTCACCTCACTCATGATGAATGCTGAGGTCACCCCCAGCAGGGTGCGGTTCGAAAGCGTCAGCCCACCTAACAACTGTTCTTCGCTGATTAGTCCTTGCTGCCACTGGGCCAGCAGTGCCGCATTGCGAATGGCTTTTTGCTCTGAAGGTTTCTCGGCATACAGTGCTGCGATGTCAGACCACCGCTGCTGGCGTAACAGCAAGTCGTACTTCATCTCCTCATGGCTACCAACCTGCTCGCGATGCCAGTAATAGCTGTCGCCTGCCGATGAGGGACCTGCCATCCAATACAACACCGGAAACATGATGACCACCGATACCACAGCCGTACGCTTCGACAGCCGCAGCAATATGTTGAGTCCGGCCAAGGCCATCAGCACACTGACGGTGGGGGTCAGCGGCACCTGCAGGTTGGTCCACAACCAGCAGAGCAGCACGGGAGGCAGGAAACTCAGCAGCCACAACTTGTCGTTCAGCAACCGGGCCGTCAGCCACTGCACCAGCACGAATAGCAAAGCAAGGATGAGAGCAGCATAAAAAGGATTGACGAAGAACTGTACCAACAGTTCTGCAATATAGCATGCCGTCCCGCCCACTGTGGTCAGATGCTGCCATAGATAATCGGTGTTCCACAGGAACAGCTGCATTCCCTCGCGGGCCGCCGTCAGATGCCGCCAAGGCCACAGCCACAGCATCAGCACCGCTACGCCTGCTGCCAACGGCAAATAGGACTTCAAATGTTTCTTCATGCCTGCAAAGTTACGCAAAACAACCGATATTGACATTCCTACGTGTTACCTAAACTTTTTTCCTTGTATCAGCAGACTGTCATCCTTTGGATAATCCAAGGAAAATCATTATCTTTGCGGGCAAATACGAGATATTTACAATGAGAAAATTCTTAACTACTACCATTCTTTCACTGGCAGCCTCTGCTGCCTCAGCACAGACAACAATGGAGAAACTTCAGAAGAAAGCCGATGCCATCATCCAGGAGATGACGCTCGAAGAGAAATTTTCACAGTTGATGAACGAGACCCCCGGTATCCCCCGACTGGGCATCGAACCCTACGACTGGTGGAACGAGGGGTTGCATGGTGTGGGACGCGCCGGGCGAGCCACCGTCTTTCCCGAACCCATCGGACTGGCAGCCACCTTCCATCCGCAGATGATGACCGACATCGGCAATGCCATTGCCGACGAGGCACGAGCCAAGTACCAACAGGCCCGGCAGAACAAAAACTACGCCCGCTATACGGGACTGACGTTTTGGAGTCCTAATGTCAACATCTTCCGCGACCCTCGCTGGGGACGGGGCATGGAGACGTGGGGCGAAGACCCCTTCCTGACGGGAACGATGGGAGCCGCCTTTGTGCGCGGCATGCAGGGCAACGACCCCGTATACCTGAAGGTGGCGGCCTGTGGCAAGCACTTTGCCGTACACTCCGGACCGGAGATGACACGCCATGAGGCCGATGTGGAGCCCTCACAGCGCGACCTGTGGGAAACCTACTTGCCTGCCTTCCGCACACTGGTGCAGCAGGCTAAGGTGGAGATTATCATGGGAGCCTACAACCGTGTCTATCACGAGTCGGCATCGGGCAGCAAATTCCTGCTCACCGATGTGCTGCGCAAGAAGTGGGGCTTTCAAGGACACATCGTCAGCGACTGCGATGCAGTGGCCGACATTTGGAAGGGACACCGCATTGCCAACACCGAGGCTGAGGCCTGTGCCATAGCTATCAAGGCGGGGCTGAACGTGGAGTGCGGCTCTACCTTCAAAGCCCTGCGCGAAGCACTGGAGCAGAAGCTGCTGAGTGAAGACGACATCAACCGCGCCCTGCGGCCTCTCATCATGACCCGACTGAAGCTGGGCATCCTGGGCCATGACCCCGACTGTCCCTACAACGACACACCAGCCACCGCCGTCGGCTCTGCCGAACACATCGCCTTGGCCCGACAGGCTGCCGTTGAGAGCATGGTACTGCTGAAGAACAATGGCGTACTGCCGCTCGACAAGAACCTCAGCACACTCTTCGTCACCGGTGCCGGAGCCGCCGATGCCTTCTGGCTCATGGGCAACTATTTCGGCATCTCCGACCGCTACTGCACTTACTTGCAGGGCATCGTCTCAAAGGTGAGCGACGGCACGGCTGTCAACTACCGACCAGGCGTACTGGAGAACTCACCGACCCGCAACCAGATCAACTGGGCTGTCGACGAGGCCGTCAGTGCAGAGAAAACCATCATCGTGATGGGCAATAACGGCAATCTGGAGGGTGAAGAGGGCGAGGCTATCGACTCGGAACGCGGCGACCGTCCTGACATCCGCATTCCAGAGAGTCAGATGACATTCCTGCGACAGATCTGTGCACGCAAGAAGCAAGGAGTCATCGTGGTACTGACGGGTGGCAGTCCGATGGATGTCCGCGAGGTGTCCGAACTGGCCGATGCGGTGGTCATGGCGTGGTATCCTGGCCAGGAGGGCGGCTATGCCTTGGGCGACCTGCTGTTTGGCGATGCCAACTTCTCCGGTCGCCTGCCTATCACCTTCCCTGCCGACGGAGACCTGCTGCCGCCGTTCGACAACTACTCCATGCAGGGACGTACCTATAAATATATGCGCGACAACATCTTCTATCCCTTCGGTTTCGGGCTTTGCTATGGCGACGTGGCCTATAGCAATCTTCGCGTCAGCACAGGCTCCACGGTCACTGCCACCGTCACCGTGCAGAACACTGGTTCACGAACCATCACCGACACACCGCAGCTCTACATCAGTGCACCCGGTGCAGGCACCAGTGCACCCTTGCAGCAACTGATAGACTTCCGGCGGGTCACCCTACAGCCTGGCGAGTCGAAGGAGATGACGTTCACGGTTCCGCTCGACCGCCTGATGACCGTGCAGGACGACGGCAGCAGCCTGCTCGTCAAAGGCCATTACACGCTCCGCGTGGCCAGTGCCGCTCCCTCGCCTCGCAGTCGGGAGCTTGGAGTGAAAGAGGTCAATGCAGTTATTTCGCTTTAGTGCGGTGAAGGGTCACTATCTCATCGCACAATGCTCCCACCGTTGAGCGGTGGGTAATAAGAATAATGGTGGTTTCCGGATGTTCGTGGAAGAGTCGGCTGAAAAGCGTCCGCTCTGTCTCTTCGTCAAGTGCAGAACTGATTTCGTCCAACAATAGTACATTGCCCTGACTCAATAGTCCGCGGGCAATGGCTATTCGCTGGGCCTGTCCCTCGCTCAGTCCGCTGCCGCGCTCACCGAGTATGGTGTCCAGGCCGTCGGCCAACTGGTCGAAGACGAAGTCTGCACAAGCGGCATGCAGAGCGTCGCGCAGTTCCTGGTCGGTAGCCTCCGGTCTGGCCAGCAGCAGGTTGCTGCGGATGGAGCCTGTCATCAGCGTGTTGCCCTGTGGTACATAGCGCAGGCCCTCAGCCACAGATACGGTGCCGCTGGTAGGGGCTATAAGTCCCAGCATGAGGCGGAACAGGGTGGTCTTGCCGGCACCGGTCTCTCCCATGATGGCAGTCTTGGAGCCGGGAGCGAAGTCCTGGGTGAAGTGTTGCAATATGTCGCGATGTCCCGAGGGATAGCGGTAGGTCACGTCATCGAAACGTACGCCGGCCTTCCCACCGGGATAGGCTGGCACGGGAACATCTGTATCTGGCTTGTTGTCCTGGCTTTCAATCTCTTGCAGACGGTCGATGCTGGCTGTGGCATGGATGACGGAAGGTACCATATTAAGCAGCTGCAGGATAGGATGCTGTATCATTCCCACCAACTGCAGGAACGATGTCATGGTGCCAAAGGTGATGGTGCCGTTGCGCAATCCGATGCCTCCCCAGACGAAGGCCATCAGATAGCCCAGTCCGAAGGCACAGCCCAGCACGATACGGGTAATCAGCGTGAAGCGTGTGCGCCGCATCACGTTGCCCCGCAGCTGCTGCTGCATGCTGTCGAGCTGATCGGTGACCCACTGTTCGCTGCCCATTGTGCGCAGCACCGCATTATACTCGCTGCCCTCCTGGACATGCATCTGGATGCGGCTCTCGTCACGACGGATGTCGAGCGTCATCTGCCGCAGGCGGCGGGCCACGAGCTTGCCGCCAACAATAGCTACTGGCGTCAGCAACAGCAAGGCCCATGCCAGCCGTTCGTCAAACCACCGCATCAGCAGGAAGGCACCACACAGCTGGATGCTCGTCACCACCATTTGCGGCAGCGTGTCGGTAGACACCTGACTGACCGTCTCAATATCCTTGGCCAGCCGGGAGGTCACGTCGCCCGAATGCAACTCCTTGTCATCAAACAGGTTGCGGCGAAACAGGCTGCTGTACATCCGCAGCCGCAACTGGTTGGTCTGGTGCACCTGGGCCGTGACGGTGAGATAATAGTAGCACTGGCGCAGCAGCACGCCTCCCACCACGGTGGCCACCAGCCAGCCTACCGTGCTGACGACATCAGCGCTGCTCCCCGTGCGGATGACCACATCGATGAAGTACTTGCTGAGCCACACCATGAGCAGTCCGAGCGTCACCTGGACAATGCCCATCCCGACGCGCACAGAGGTATTCCAACGAATGCCCCGCAGACTACCGATGACCCACCTGACGTACTTCATTCAACTCTCATCTCTCAACAACCCCCACCTCCTGCCACTTCTGCAGAATGCCTTCCACGTCGCGCTGGGCAACATCGGCTGCTACGTCGTATTCCTCACACAGCTTGCCGGCCAGCGACTCTGCCGTAAACTCACCCTGCCGCAGGGCTTCCTTCCATAGCCACGCCGCCGTCTCGTTGAGTGCCAACAGGCGTCCGAAGTTCAGGGCATCGAGCCCCTCGCCAACAATCACATTCTCACCGCACACCTCGCGCAGCACAAAACCACTTTTCTGTTTCATAATAATCGTCTATATATTCCTAATATGTATCTTCTCACCGGACGGACGGCAAACCACCAGCGCGCAGCCCTCATCATCCACACACTCTGCAGGCTGCGGTGCCTACCGCTGGGCTTCACCACATGGGTGGCAATGGCTTTCACATCAGACAGCCGACAATGCTCCACACCGGCAATATTGCCATCGCCCATCAGTGTCACCCTCTCGCCTGCTATTTGAATGATGCGGTGCACCACGTAGCGCTCGCCCTCTACCCATGCCAACACCACGTCGCCCACACGGAGGTTGCCCGGACGCTGCAGGATGACACTGTCCCGGCCACCCACAATGAACGGCAGCATGCTAAAGCCTCTGACGGGGAATGTCACACTGACCCCCTCGCCTACCATTCGGATGGCCTCCTCGATAATCACCTCATCTCTCATCTCTCAACTCTCATCTCTCACCTCCTCCACGCACACTCTCGCAGCTTCCTCGTCGGGCAGGCACTCCAGGTGATACGCCGGGACCCTGCCGGCCAGCAGATTCTCCGTCTGGTGCAGACCGTCGGCTATCCGAGCGTCCCAGCGCTTGCCGCTGATACTGGGTACCAGAGCCGCATAGGCCTCGATGCCCCTGATGCGTCTTATCTTGTTGTAAGGAGCCTGACTGAGCAGCACGATGCCACCCAGCGGATAGCTGACATTGCGATAACAAGGCGTCTTGCCACTCCAGGGCGAGCCATACACCACCACGCTGCCGTCTGCCAGACAGCGCACCACGGGATTGTCGTCGTTCACCAGCTCCGTGCCGCTGACATAGCGCAGCCACAGACGGGCATGGGTACTCTTTCCCGTACCGCTCTTGCCCAGGAACATATACGCCCGGTCCTGACAGCTTACCACAGCAGCGTGGAACAATACCGTCCCTCGGCTGGCTGTCGCCAAGGCATAAAGCACCATCAGCGCATTGTCGATGGCCATCTTCCGCTGGGAGCCCGTCACCACGAGGCGCGCCTCCCGATAGTCGGGCGCACACACCAGGTAGCCCGCCGTCTGCTGCCACCAGCAGAACTGGAACACAGGCTCGCCAGCAGCCGTCTTGCCGCAGACTATCTCCTGTCCTTCTTCCTCCTGGCGCAGCTCTTCAGCGAAGGCTACAGGCTCACCGTCAGTCACCGTCAACCTAACCACAGCCTCCACAGCGTCCACCGCAAACGGTTCATAGTTGGTCATCAGTGCAAAGTCTTCTGCCGGAGCCGTCACTTTCAGTACATGCCCCGCAACATTATAATATCTTGTTTCCTTCATCTTCTTAGTGCAACATCAATTCAAGTCTAATCTACTTGCTGAGTATTTCGCAATATCAAGCAGTAAGTCTGCAAACTTTTCTCTTCTCTTCATGTTCATGACTGCAAAGTTAGTACATTTACACGAAACCTCCAAATCTTTTGCAGGAAATCTCCCCATGCGCCTACAGTCTGTAGATTTTGTCCCAGGGCCTGGGACATTTCCTACCATGCGTGGTAAAAATTATCCCAGGCCCTGGGACAAAAACCAGCCTTAGTTGCCCTTAACGGCCTTCTGTAGTCTACTGTCCCGCCTTCAGCATCATAATCGTCTATGGCAAAGACGCACAAATCTGCCGACTTTTGCCAGTTTTTCCATATTATTTGCCCTTGCATACACTAAAAATAAGTTGCCTACACTAGCCCGAAACGCTGATGTACAAAGGGCTCAGCAGGGTTAGTGTAGGCAGTGTAGGCAAAAATTAAAAAAAATTTTTTTTCGCGATTTCAATCAGTCCCCATAAAAATAAGGCAATAACATAGAAGTTGGGTCAACTTCTATGTTATTGCCAAAAAATTTGTCTCTCATCCTCCCCCGTGCCTGCTGTCAATCCTGGAAGTAGACCTTCTTGACGCGGGAGCTGACACTGGTCAGCACCTCGTAGGGGATGGTGTCGAGGACATCGCTGAGCGTGGTGGCGGGCAGATGCTCACCGAAGATCTCAACCATGTCGCCTTCCTGGCAGGGAATGTCTGTCACGTCAATCATGGCTACATCCATACAGATGTTGCCCACGTAGGGAGCCTTCTCTCCGTTCACCAGACAGTAACAGGCGCCGCGCCCCAGGTGGCGGTTCAGCCCGTCGGCATAGCCGATGGGGATGGCAGCAATGACACTGTCGCGTGTCAATATGCCACGGCGCGAATACCCCACGGTCTCGTCCTTAGGCACCTGGCGCAGCTGCAGGATGGTGGTCTTCAGCGTGGAGACGGGCATCAGGGCCGCTCCGTGTCCCATAGGGTCATAGCCATAGAGCCCCAGACCCAGGCGGCACATATCGAGCTGCCGCTCGGGGAAGTGCTCGATGGCAGCCGAGTTGTCCATGTGGCGGATAATTTTATGCGCGAACGCTGCCTGCAGCTTCTGACTTGCCGCGTCGAAACGCTCAAACTGGAAAGTTGAGAAACGGTCGAAGTCTACGCTATCGGAACCTACGAAATGGCTGAACACGGAACGGGGGATGATGGCATTCTGGCTCTTCAGCCTGCGTATGAGTTCATCGATGTCCTGCTCGGGATTGAAGCCCAGCCGGTGCATGCCCGTGTCGAGCTTGATATGCACAGGCCATCCCGTGATACCTTCCTTCTCAGCCGCACGGATGAGGGCATCCATCAGCCGGAAGGAGTAGACCTCCGGCTCCAGGTCGTAGTCGAACATGGTCTTGAAAGCCGTCATTTCAGGGTTCATGATCATGATGTTCTGCGTGATGCCATTCTGACGCAGGGTGACACCCTCGTCGGCCACAGCTACCGCCAGATAGTCGACCCGGTGCTCCTGCAGTGTCTTGGCCACCTCCACGGCACCAGCTCCGTAGGCATCGGCCTTCACCATGCACACCAACTTAGTCTCAGGCTTCAGGAACGAGCGGTAGTAGTTCAGATTGTGCACCAAGGCGTTGAGATTCACCTCGAGGATGGTCTCATGTACCTTCCGTTCCAGCCGTTCGCTGATACGGTCGAAGCCAAAGATGCGCGCACCCTTGATAAGTACCACCTCATCGTGTAGCTGCCGGAATGCATCGCTGGCCAGGAACTCCTCGGTTGTATCAAAGAAGAGTGAAGAGCGAAGGGTGAAGGCCGCAGAATCCGTATGAGACAGAGGAGTGAAGAGCGCAGAATTAGCGCTGATGCGGGGGCCAATGCCAATGAGCTTGCTGACACCCCGCTTCTGGCAGAGGGCATTGACCTCTGCATATAGCTCGGCATCCGACATGCCACTCTGGTAGATGTCGCTCAGGATGAGTGTTCGGTTGGTCTCCTCACGACGCGACATGAAGTCAAGCGCGATGTCGAGCGAGTTGATATCGGAGTTGTATGAGTCGTTGATTATCGTACAGCCGTGCTGACCTTCCTTCACCTCCAGGCGCATAGCCACCGGCTCCAGATGCTGCATGCGCTCAGCCAGTTGCTCGGGAGCAACACCCAGATAGAGAGCAGTGGCAGCCACGGCCAGCGAACACTCTATCGAGGCCTCGTCGGTAAACGGTAGCTGATAGGTGGGCTGCAGTTCCTCTCGATGCCAGCCAATCTTCTTACCTTTGAAGCCCGAACGGCGAATACAACGGCTGACGAGGTCATCATCGGCATTGTAGATGATGACCTTGGCATCCTGAAACAGCCTCAGCTTCTCCATACACTTCTCCTCAAGCGAGCGGAAATTCTCCTGATGGGCAGCGCCTAAAGAAGTGAGGATGCCGATGGTAGGCTGGATGATGTCGCGCAGGGCATCCATCTCGCCCAGCTGACTGATGCCAGCCTCGAAGATGCCTATCTGGCTCTGTTCGTTCAGCAGCCAGACCGACAGAGGCACACCGATTTGCGAGTTGTAGCTCTTAGGCGAACGCGTGACCGTCATCTGGGGAGACAGCACCTGGTAGAGCCATTCCTTCACCATCGTCTTGCCGTTAGAGCCTGTGATGCCAACTATGGGAATGTCGAACTCATCACGGTGACGCTCGGCCAGCCGCTGAAGAGCCTCCAGCGGGGAAGGCACAACAAGGAAGTTGGCGTCAGAGAAAGAGGAGGAAGGAGGGAGGAGAGAGGAGAGAGCCTCGCTCTCAACCACGAAGTTGCGAACACCTCTGCGGTAGAGGTCATCAATATACCGATGGCCATCGTTGCGCTGGGTCTTCAATGCAAAAAACAAGGTTTCTTCAGGGAAACAAAGGGAGCGGCTGTCGGTGAGCAGCCACCCTATCTGGGCATCGGCAGTACCGATGCGGCGCGCTCCAAGGAGCGTAGTAATTTTCTCTATTGTATAATTCATAGGTGCAAAGTTAATAAAAAAAAGAGAAATAGAAAAAATTTTTCAAGACAACATTTGCCTTCTTGTAGATCTGGCATTTTAAAAGCCGGATATTTTTGTTGAAATGCCTGCAGGCGCCTCTGTGTCTGCTGAAGGAAGATGTGATAGGCTTCTGCATCTGGGTCAAAAGGACGATGGCTTAGAGCTTGTTTCAGTGGGCGCCACTCATTGAGATAGTCTTTTGCAGCTGGCGAGAAGCAGGCGTCTACCAAACGTTCCCAGATGTATTCGACAGCCTGCTGGGAGGGATGCAGCATATCAGGGGCATAGAAACGGTAGTCGCGGAGTTCGTCCATCAGGATTTCATAGGAGGGGAAGTAGCCAGGAAGACTATTCCTAGAAATCACCTTATCTACTGCCAGGAGCAGGGTGGCCTTTGAGAGCTGGCTCTCATGGTAGCCATATTTCCGATAGCGGATAGGACTGACGGTCAGCACCACATGAACGCTGGGGTTGCGCTGCCGGAATAGGGAAATAGTCTGTTCCAGATAGCTGCAGCATTGCTCTATGGTCAGCTCTTCTTCCTGGAAGAGACTCTGCGGACGCTTCTGACAGTTGTCGACTATCTCGCCCGTCTCTTTTAATCGGTAGACATGATTGGTACCCAGGGTGATAAAGACCACCCGGGGTGTTCCCTCGTAACGCTCTGCGGTATGCAGCACCGAGGCTGGATTATACATGGTACCATAGGGATTCACCGTCACGGGGAAGCCTTCCTCGCGAAAGCGCTGTCCGATGCTGTCGGCAAAGCATGAGCCAACAAAGAGTATCTCGTCGCACGGCTCAATCTGGAAGCCCAGCGTAGGAATATCGACTATCGTCCTAAAGTCCATCGGTTAAATCTTAACAATCATCCAGAAGGCCATCAGCTACGGCTGACCTGCAGTCCAGTCTTCGACAGCGTCATATCCACAAAGCGGGCATTGGGGTTTGGCTGGGCCGCATTGATCATCTGCTTGATGCGGGCAGCAGCCTCCGGGTCCTTCGCCACCATATAGAGATAGCCTCCTCCACCAGCTCCCGGCAGCTTGTAGCCCAGGCAGAGGTCGTCGACCATGTCAGTAATGCGACGCACCGCATCGGGGTTGGTACCACTGTCTATCAGCTGGTTCTGTTGCCATGTCTTCCGGATTAGCCGGCCTACGGTCTGGAAGTCCTGCCGCTGTATGGCCTCGTACATATCCGTCGCATGGGCTTTCATCTCACGAAGCTGGCGCAGTTCACCGCCATGATTGAGGAACATGCGTCTCACTATCTCCGCCAATATCTTCTTGGCCGTGCGGGTGATGCCTGTATAATATAATAGGTGGCACTGCTGGTACTCCGGTTGTGTGAAGATGGCATCCGGCAACCAGCGCACCAGCGGGTTCTGGTCGAAGCCACGCTGGGTTTCCAACAGCTTGACACCTCCCAATACCCCTCCGAACTGATCCTGCCAGCCGCCGCCCGTAGTGAGCAGCTGTTCCAGCACCAGTGTCCGGCGACCAATCTCGTTTTTGTCCCATGCCAGCGAGCAGAAGTCGTTGACAGCCCCCAGCACGGTGGAGGCCAGGATGCTGCTGGTACCGAGTCCGCTACCTGCCGGAATGGCAGAGAGCAGCGTCAGTTCGATGCCGCTGCCAAAGTGTTCTAATTGAGCACGGAGCGTGGGATACGACTCCAGCGAGAATTGTGGCAGGAAGCCTGCCAAGGCCAGGGCCGCCTTGGGTATGGAGAAGGGCGACCCCACCCTGTTGTATGCCTCCAGCTGTTCGTAGGTTTCAATCACCTCCATCGCGCCTAGGTCGATGCTGCGCAGTACGATATGCGGCTCGCGACAGGGTTTGACATAGGTCTGCAAAGGCGGCTGTCCGTTCAGCTCGATGGCAATATTCACCACATTGCCGCCCTCCATCAGACAATACGGAGGCGTATCAGTCCATCCGCCCGCCAGGTCGATGCGCACGGGCGAGCGTCCCCAGACAATCTGGTCGGGGAAGACGGAAAGTCTTGGCTCCTGTTTCTGGGCCATCACAGCCTCGGTGAGCCCTTCGCGCAATAGGGCGAAAGCCTGTGTGCTGTCCCCCCGGAACATGGCATCGTGGATGCGCGTCATCATGGGCGCTTGCAGACTGACCGGCTCGGGCATCGGCAGCTGCATGGCACTGAACTCGCGGGCAGCATCGTCCAAGTCGAGCTGATAGAACACCGAATGCTGCCAGTTGCGGGCCAGGGCAGGCCAGTTCTGTGCACGGAAGCTCCGACGCTGAGCAAAGAGCCTGCGCAGATTAGCGTGCTCGGCCAGTTCGTTGCTGTTCACGGCCTCGTCTATACGATAGTGGCGCACCTCATAGTCGCTGTCGCCCACCGGAACCACATCGATGCATTCGCCTGGCTCCAGGTGGATGTCCCAGTCGTTCTCCGGCACACCGGTTACAATATTGTCGTGGGTCAGTGTCCAGCGCGGACCAATATAGCTGTTTTCTATCCAGATGTTGCGATTGTCGGCCGTGAATCTATAGTGACAGATGCAATTCTGCGTAAAGATACTGGGATGCGGCTTTCGGTCGTGGTGCATGATGTCGCGCTGGTCGTTGACAATGTTCTGTATGGCCACCGTTGAACTGATCATCTCGCGCGATGTACCATAGTGGTAGAACTCTCCGCCTGGCAGCGGCACGATGGCCACATTCAGCTCATGCAGTTGCGGGTCGTCGATGGTGGGATGAGTGCCTAATGCACAGCCAAAGTCGGAGTAGAGGTCGTAGGCTTTGAGGTCTGATGGACTATGATGATTAGTTAGACTAGGAGGATTAGTCATTGAGCGCTGCATCAAGAGGCGGACGGCGCGGTCGCTGAGCATCCAGATGCCGATGTCTGTCAGGTAGAAATGGTCCTTCAGCAGGGAGGAGAGAGTTTCCTGACTGGGTTTCTGCAGCATCATCTTCAGCACGCCCGGTGTGCGGCGCTCGCTGACGAAGACTCCGTGATGCTGAGCCACCGAGGCATCGAGCCACAAGCCATAGCACACCACATCGGCATCGGGAATCTGTCCGATGCGCTCGGCAGCGCGTATGTACACATCGCCACTGACGATCATCGTTGTCAGCCGGCTGGGAGCCTGCGCCATCATCTTCTCGTAGAGCGGCAGCTGCAGGTCGAGCAGTGTCTGCGAGAGTCGCTGTCCGCGCTCCCATCGGAACACGGGTATAGGGGTCAGTATCTTTCCGCTGACGGCATACGACGGCAGTCGCTTGCTCTGTCCCCCGGCATGGAGGATGATGCGGCGCTCGCCCTTCAGCCAGTCACTGGCCTGCTGGAGCAGCCACGTGGTTCCCCCACCCGACCCCAGGCGGTGGCCTATCGGATCGCATGTACAAAAGTATTCATCGCGTGAAAGTCCCGTCACTTCGTGGAAACACTCCACGAGATTAGGGGGCAATGACAACAGTTTCTTTATCATCCTACTCTTCTGCTTTTTGTTCTACTTCAGGTTCTTCATCATGTTATTCCTTATTCTTTAGGTCCGTTCTCTCCTTCTTTCTTCTTGTGGAGAGCAGGCCACAGTTCCTTCCATGCCAACAGCAACAGCAGCAGCACCAGCAGCGCGCAGGCCACATAGGCCACAGTCTCTGTACGATCAATGCTCTTTGGGAAGAAGCTGAGCACCACCTCATGGCGTCCGGGCTTCACCTGCAAGGCTCGCAGCACGTAGTCGACGCGTCCCAGCTGCTGAGGCACACCGTCGACGGTAGCCTCCCATCCGGGATAATAGATTTCCGAGAACACCACGATGCCTCCCTTACCCGAGTTCACCTCGTAGGTCAGCTGGTTAGGCTCGTAGGCCTTGATGCTTACAATGCTTAGTGTATCCTGTTCGGCGGCCTGTCCGAGCACGTCGCTGAACCGCTTGTCGGCCACGGCCTCGTGGCGCAGCGGCAGCTGTCCCAGCTTGTCGAGTTCCTGGTTGGCATTGTCCACATAGTGCACCTTGTCTACAAACCAGGCGTTGCCATAGACATAGGGATTCTCCAGCGGTACGGTCTGTCCACCCTGCAGGGGGAGGATGAAGTACTTGGTGTTGAGCATGTTCAGCACGGGATAGATGCTGTCGCCATTTACCTGTGTCATGTCGCCTCCAGCCTCGGCCACCCCTCCGAACAGGTTGTGCATCTCCGGCTCTATATAGGCATCTATGAGCTCCTGGTATCGACGCAGCTTGGCGGCATGGTATCCGCCGATGCTCTTCAGGTAGTATGAGGTCTCGTTCTCGTTGAAGGTCGATGTCGAGAGGTTCAGCACCCGGTAGTCGAGGCTCTTGTCCTGTAGGATGTGGTCGATGGCGGCCGACTTCTGTATGGGTTGCTCGCGCACGCTGGCCGGAACGAACATTGCGTCGTTGAGGTAGCGCTTGTTGACCTGCCACATGTCGACAAGGCAGAGCACACAGAGTGCTACGACCATCCAGATGGCCTTTACCTTATTATATTTATATAATAATAGCATTGCGGTTCCAAGAACGATGATCCAGAACGAGCGCCAGCAGTCGGCGGTGAACATGGCTACTCGCATCTCCGTGAGGTTCTGCAGCAGCGGTGCCAGCTGGTCGGTGGGTATCTGGCTCATGGCCTGCAGCTCGCTGGAGCTGACGAAGCTTGAGAAGAACGCCTTGGGCATGAGTGCGAACAACAGGCAGGCACCGCCCGTGAGGGCAAAGGCGATGAGCAGCGAGGTGTTGAGCGAGAGGCGCTTTCCGGCTCCCGTCTGTTGGGCGGCAGGCTGCTGACCGCTGGCAATCCACTGTCTCAGTGCCAGCATGGCGAGCAGGGGTATGGTGAACTCGGCAATGACGAGTATGGATGCCACCGTTCGGAACTTGGCATACATGGGTATGTAGTCGAGGAAGAAGTCGGTGAAAGGCATGAAGTTGCGTCCCCAGGAGAGGAGCACGGAGAGGATGGTGACCGAGAGCAGTGCCCACTTCATGGGTCCGTTAACGATGAGCAGTCCAAGCACGAACAATAGCATCACGAAGGCTCCCACATATACAGGTCCGGCGGTCATGGGCTGTTCTCCCCAGTACTGTCCTATCTGCTGGTAGATGCCCAGGTATTCGTTGTCGGCATGCTTCATGGCGGTGGCGTTCTCGGCCATTGGCACGGAGGCACCGCCCTTGGCGTTGGGGATGAGCAGCGTCCACGTCTCGTCGATGCCATAGCTCCACTGGGTGATATAGTCGCGGTCCAGCCCGCTGGATGTCTGGTTTTCGGCATTGGGCTTCACCAGCTCGCTCTTGCTGCGCATCGACTCCTGGCTGTACTCCCAGGTGTGGTAGAGGTTCGACAGGTTGATGCACACTCCGATGATTGCTCCTGCCAGGCATGCCCCGGTGGCCTTCACGAGGTGCAAGTACTGGTGGCGGCGTATGGCGTCGATGGAGAATGCGATGACCATCGCCAGGATGACGAACAGGTAGTAGTAGGTCATCTGCACGTGGTTGGCCAGCACCTCGAGTGCGGCGAAGAATGCCGTTGCCAGCATTCCCCAGAGATACTTCCCCCTGTAGGCCAGCACTACGCCTGCGATGAGCGGGGGCAGATATGCCAGGGCCATCACCTTCCAATAGTGGCCGGCGGCAATGATGATGAAGAAGTAGCTGGAGAAGGCCCATATCACCGCCCCGAGCATGGCCAGATACCAGCGGAAGTCGAATGCCCTGAGCAGGATATAGAAGCCCAGCAGGTAGGCGAAGACGTACCACACGATGTCGGGCAGCCAGAGGTGATAGGCCTTGCCCGCCTTGTCGAGCAGCTGTACGCTGTCGTAGGAAGGTGCCAGCTGATAGGTTGGCATGCCGCAGAACAGGGCGTTGGTCCATCGCGTCCGTTCACCGGTGCGCTGCAGATACTCGGATGCTTCCTGTCCGGCTCCCCTCGTGGCCGACGAGTCGTGGCGGAACAAGATGCGCCCCTCGATGTCGGCAGGAAAGAAATATGCCACGGAAATCACTACAAACAATAATACTGCCAGCACGTCTGGCAAGCATGTCTTCAAGCTCTTCATATCAAATATCTTGTTTTTGCCTGCAAAATTACATATTTTTTTTCAATTCCCTGCCTGTATGCGCTAAACTTTTCGTAACTTTGCACACAAAAAAGAGTATGAAGATAGGAATTATAGTAGCAATGGAGAAGGAGCTGCGGCAGTTGCAGCAGCTCTTCGGCAGCGACGACGTGAGAGTAGAGAAGTGCGGCATAGGCAAGGTGAACGCCGCCCTGGGCGCGCAGCGGATGATCAACGAGTACCGCCCAGACGTCATCATCAACAGCGGCTGTGCCGGAGGCAACGGCGACGATGTCGAGGTGATGGACATCGTGGTGGGCAGCGAGGTGACCTACCACGACGTCTACTGCGGCAGGGCCATCGACGACAGCACCGTCTACGGACAGGTGCAGGGGCTGCCGGCCCGCTACGTGGCCGACCCGGCGCTGCTGGCCAAGGCTGAGGGACTGTCGGCTGAGGGGCTGAGAGTACACTCTGGACTGATTGTGACGGGCGACTGGTTCGTGGACTCGCAAGAGAAGATGCGCGACATCGTGGCCCACTTCCCGGAGGCCAAGGCCGTGGACATGGAGTCGTGCGCCATTGCGCAGACCTGCTACCTCAGCCACGTGCCGTTCATATCGTTCCGCGTCATCAGCGACATTCCCCTGCGCGACACTGATGCCTCGCAGTACCACAACTTCTGGGACACCGTCGCCGATAGCTCGTTCAGCATGACGAAGGCGTTCGTGGAGAGTATCTGGTAAGGATCATCATTCCCACGGAGGAGAGTTTACGGAAAGTCCGCGGAGAGTTTGGCAACTCTCTGCGGAAGGTCTCGCACAAGAGAACTGTCGACGCCCCCCGCTCAGTACTTGAACGACGATCCGCCGAGGAACTCGCGCAGCAGCGACGTGGGCGGAATCTGGTCCATGGGAATCGGACGGATGTAGCGCAGGAACTTCAGCAGCCGGTAGGCCTCGGCATGCTCCACGCATTTCTCCGGCACCTGCTCAAGCAGCGGCTCAGCCTGCTGCTTGATGACGGCCAGCTCGAAGAGCATCGCCGAGTTGAACATCGCGTCGGCATTCTCCTGGAACGGGAATATCCACCGGTTCTCACCCTTGCGCACACTGGGCCAGCGGCGGATGGTCTCCTGAGCCGACACCCCACGGTACTTGTAGTCGCGCACGATGCGGCGCAGCAGACGGTTGTCCGTCGTCGGGATATAATTATGGTTGTCCAGCAGGATGGTGGTCAGCGCCGAGGCATACACCCGGTAGATCTGGTTCTGCGGCACTTGCGCCATCAGCTCCGGGTTCAGCGCATGGATGCCCTCCACCACCAGCACCTCGTTGCCCTTGAGCTGCAGCCTCCTGCCGCTCCACTCACTCTGCCCCTGCTGGAAGTTGTAGCGCGGCAGCTCCACCTCCTCACCCCTGAGCAGAGCGTTCATCTGGTCGTTCAGCAACTCCAGGTTCAGCGCATGCAAGTGCTCGAAGTCGTAGTCCCCACTCTCATCGCGCGGCGTCTCCTCACGGTTCACGAAATAGTCGTCCAACGAGATAGGTACAGGCTTCAGACCGTTGATGGCCAGCTGGATGCTCAGACGCTTGCACGTAGTGGTCTTGCCCGACGATGACGGACCGGCGATGAGCACCATCTTCACCCCCGGACGGTGGGCTATCTGGTCGGCCACGATGGCAATCTTCTTCTCCTGCAGCGCCTCGCTCAGCTGGATGAGCGTGGTGCTGTGGCCACGCTCGATGGCCTCGTTCAGGTCGCCCACCGTACGCATTCCCAGAATCGACTGCCAACCGTGGTGCTCCTTGAAAATCTCAAACATCTTGTCCTGCCTCACAAAGGCTCCGAGCTTCGAAGGGTCGGCAGACGTCGGCAGACGCAGCAGCAGACTGTCGAAGTAGTACTCGAGCCCGAACAGGTAGATCTGACCCGTCGACGTGAGCAGCGAACCGTAGTAGTAGTCTGCATAACCGTCAATCTCATAGTAAGTGGTATACAGGTTGCCCGAGCTCTGCAGCAGCTTCACCTTCGAGAACGAACGTGACTCGCTGAACATCCGGATGGCCTCCTCCGTAGTGGTCTCGAACCGGTGGATGGGCAGGTCCGCCCGAATAATCTCGTCCATCCGCCGACGAAGCTCGTGCACATCGTCCGGCGTCACCGGACGGTCCAGCCTCAGGTCCACATAGTAGCCGTTCGAGATGGGTATGTCAATCACCACCGTACAGTCCGGCCACAGTTCGTGCGCAGCCTTGTTGAGCACGAAGAACAGCGTCCGCGTGTAAGCCCGCATGGCCGACGCATCGCGCAGGCTCAGGAACTCGATGTCCTTCGGCTTGTACACACGGTAGTGCATGCCCTCCACCTTATTATTAACGCGAGCACTCACGGGACCGTACTCCATTTCCAAGTCCAGCGCAGAAAAAATTTCAGAAAGATTGCTTCCGGTGCTGATATTTATGGTTTTTTTATTATTTTTGCATCGGATTTGAACTGTTTGTGCCATAAGTGTAATGTTTTAGGATGTTACCGATTAGGCTGCAAAGATAAGAAAAAAAAACAAATAACAGAACGTTTGTGCATTAAATTTCGCAAAACGAAAGTCGAAAGTCGAAAATAGTAAATAGTAAATCGGAAGTCCTCATGTCGATTTGGATCATTTTCAAGCTTCTAGGCTCGCTGGCACTGCTGATGCTGGGCATGAAGTCGATGAGCGAAGCCCTGCAGAAGATGGCCGGCCCACAGCTTCGCCACCTGCTCGGGGCCATGACCTCCAACCGCCTCACCAGCATGCTGACCGGCATGTTCGTGACGGCCGTCGTACAATCGTCGACCGCCACCACACTCATGACCGTCTCATTTGTCAACGCAGGACTGATGTCGCTTCTCCAAGCCATCGCAGTCATCATGGGCGCACACATCGGCACCACCGTCACCGCATGGGTCATGTCGCTGGGCTTTGCCTACCACATCACACCCTACGTCTACATAGCCTTCTTCCTGGGAATCATTCTCATCTACATGAAAAGCCGCCGCACGGTGGGCGACCTACTGTTTGGCTTGGCCTTCCTCTTCTTAGGTTTAGGCACACTGAAAGACACAGGATTCATGATCGTGCAGAATCCGGAAGCCAGCACAGCCATCATGGGATTCTTCCAGAACTTCGGCACCCCAGGGTTCTGGAACTCACTGTTCTTCCTGCTCATGGGCACACTGCTCACACTATGTGTACAGTCGTCGGCCGCCATCATGGCCATCACTATGCTGCTCTGCTGCACGGGAATACTGCACATCCAACTGGGCATCATGCTGGTGCTGGGCGAGAACATCGGAACCACCATCACAGCCAACATCGTGGCCATGACCGCCAACGTGCAAGCCCGACGAGCTGCCTTTGCACACTTCGTCATCAATGCCATCGGCGTTACCTGGGCACTCATCCTGCTGAATCCCTTTGTCGCACAGGTTTGTCAGGCAGCAGGATTCAACCCGTCCACACCCACTTTCGCACCCGACTACGCACTCAAGGCCACCATCGTGCTGGCTACGTTCCACACAGCACTCAACGTCGTCAACACCCTCCTTCTGATTGGCTTCGTCCAGTACATCGAGCGCCTCGTATGCTGCATCATCAAACCCAAAACCACCGACGAGGAGGAGGACTTCCGCCTGCACTTCATCCAGTCGGGACTGATGAAAACTCCTGAGCTCTCCGTGCTCGAGGCACAGAAGGAGGTCAGCTCATTCGCCATACGCATGCAACGGATGTTCGGCATGGTGCGAGAGATGCTGACCGAGAAAAACGAACAGCAATTCAAAAAGGAATACGAGCGCATAGCAAAATACGAAGCCATCTCGGACAACATGGAGATAGAGATTGCTAAATACCTGGACCAAGTGAGCGACGCCCACCTGTCGGACGACACGAAGGCCAAGATACGGGCCATGCTCCGTGAAATATCGGAACTGGAGTCGATAGGCGACTCATGCTACCACATGGCGCGAACCATCCACCGAAAAGTGCAGGACAAGAAAGACCACTTCAACGACCGACACTACGAACATATCCACCAGATGATGGAACTGACCGAACAGGCCCTCTCGCAGATGAACTCGCTCCTGGGCGGACGCAAGGAGTCGTACAACGTCAACCGCACCTACAACATCGAGCATGAGATCAACAACTACCGCAACCAGCTGAAGTCGCAGAACATCAACGACATCAACAACCATCAGTACAGCTATGCCGTAGGAACCATCTACATGGACCTGATCAACGAGTGCGAGAAGCTGGGCGACTACGTGGTGAACGTAGTAGAAGCCCGAACAGGAACCAAACTGAAAGAGAATTAGGTTACAGATAGCAAAAAATCCAGCAAAAATTACTTATTTTCTGAAAAATTAAT
>Ga0326512_10000849_pt1 | contig 25591 bp, 29 predicted proteins | sample 1_2617_0518_D_FD_203652 | JGI IMG/M metagenome (GOLD analysis project Ga0326512, IMG submission 203652) | Bovine rumen microbial communities from UC Davis, California, United States - 1_2617_0518 | ecosystem: Host-associated > Mammals > Digestive system > Stomach > Rumen | place: USA...
CATCTTCTCGAAAATCTCAGGACGAACACTCGGCGCCAAGTCAATATCAATATCCGGCAATTCAGCACGCTCTTTATTCAAAAATCTCCACCAAGGAAGATTCCATTTCATCGGGTCGAGCTGTGTAATGCCGAGCAAATAGTTTGATAAAAATCCCGTAGCACTACCTCTGCCCGGTCCAACAATAGAACCACAGTCCCAAAACAGATCAATATAATGCTTAAAGGTATTGAAATAAGCAAACAGACAAGTCCCAAGACGGGCTCCAATATATTTGATAACTTCTGCTTCAGTTTGGATTCTTTCAACATAGTCTTCGTGGTCTCCCCAGAACCCAATTTTCTCATTCAATGCGTCCCAAACATCATTAATCCACTGACGCTCTTGTGGCTCTTTTGATACAAATAATGAACCCAAAAGTTCATAACATCCACCTTTACCAAAATCATCAGCATATGGATTATTATTCCCCCACCACGCAAATGCTTTTGGTGGATTCAATTCAACCGTCGGAATCTGCTGAGGACGCTCCAACGAATAATCTTCAATACTATTCTGCATTATTTGAGTACATTCAAACATCCAATCAATCGTTTCATCATTGAAACTCTTGCGCAGATGCTCACGGCACTCATCTTCACTCATCAGATATGAATACTCATAGAAACTATCTACTTCACGTTCACCATCTTTTGAATTAAGATATGCTTTATGCGCGAACCGCAAATCTTTACTCAAATAATGGCTATCTGTACCAGGAATAATTTTCAGATTGTACTGTTGTGCAATCTCCCAAAGTCTTTGATTTACATAAATCTGTTCTTCACTTTCACCTGGCGCAACTTCGATATAAAAATCTTCACCAAAAGTGTCGATACAAAAATCGAGATATGCGCAAATATTCTTTTCAGCTTCTGGATCAGTCAAACCGGCTTTAAACGCCAATCTTTGATGTAACAAATTCTGACCCAATTCTCCACCAATACATGCAGAAGTCGCGATAACATGACCACGATATTCTCGCATAACTTCCGCTAACTCACTTTTTAATGTTGGCACACGTTCCATACTATCATAATACATATTGTACCATGCTTTAGAACTTAAAATACGCAACGCTTTATGACCCAAAGCATCTTTTGCAATTAAAATGAAATGATAATAATTCTGCTTTAAGTCTCTTGTATGAGTTAAATAGATTTCATTTCCAAGTGCAATCTTGAAATCAGGATGCTTTTCTTTAATCTTCTTCGCATACTGATTTACTTCTATATGACAACACAATGCCTCATGATCTGTAATCGCCAAGCCAGAAAGACCGAGTTCAATTGCTCGGTCTATTAAATCCTTCGGCTTATTGATACAGTCAATCAATCTAAGATTGCTATACATGGTGTGGTTGTGGTCATTGAAAAACGCCATACTAACAATCCTCACTTCTCATTTTCTACAATTATTATATCATATACTTTTATGTTTTTCAAATATGAAAGTTTTTAACGATGATTAGTTTTTGCGCGGCACGGGTTGCTGCGGTATAAAGCCAACGAATATGATCTTCACGGCTTTCACTTTTGAGGAACTCTTCAAGTACAATTACTTTATCAAACTCAGAACCTTGTGATTTATGACACGTAATTGCATATCCATAATCAAATTCGTGAGGATGATATTGTTTAGGGATTTTCTTCCAATTACTGTTATAACCACGTGTTACTGTAGTAGTTCCTTCAGTAAAAATCTTATAATCAGTTTCTACACCAAGGAATGGTGCAGCGCCATCAAAATCAGGCTGAAAATCAATAATTGGAGTCTTTTCCATAAAGGGGTTTACTTCAGCAGGATCTTCAGCATAACGAATATATTTTAAATGCCCAGTTAAGCCATTAACCATCGCGTCACCTGAAGCGCTATATCTATCCCAGTCATTTTTCAAACAAATCAGCTTGTCTCCAACAATAGGCTCAACTGAATACTGGTCTTTCCAAATGCCTTCGCGCATTTGCTGGTTCAAATAACGACGAGTGTCATTCTTGCCGCAAATGATTTGATCGCCCCAAAATAGGAAACCCGGTTTCAAAAGTTCAGTTCTATCTACAATGCGCACTTCATTACCCAACTGATACTTTAATGGTTTGCCATCACGAATATCCATTGTAAGCTGAATGATTTCACTTTCTGCGGCTTGCCGCATAACCTCATCAAGGAAAATATGCGGATGATCGAGTGCTTCATTGTTTTCAGCAGCTACTGGCGGCAACTGACCCGGGTCACCAAGTGCGATTACATGAACATGATAATATAGAAGTTGTTCCCACATTTTCTTAGGAAGCATAGAAACTTCATCAACCACAATCAGTTTATATGGCGCAAGACTCTCAACTGGGATATGGATGAATGTTCCATCGTCTCTTGGATGTGACTTATAAAGAAGCCGATGTGCTGTCATCGCATTCGGGCATCCTTTATTTCTCAGTACTTGCGCAGCCTTGCCAGTATATGCAATATATGTTACAAAATGTGGATCCAAATCAAGTGCGGCGATAATAAATCTAATCAATGTGCTCTTGCCAACACCAGCATATCCAGCGATGACAGTATAAGGTTCATGATTATTATAACGCTCAACCGCAATTTTTAATCCTTCTTCCTGTTTCGCTGTAAGAATCATAATTTCTCTCCTTTACCTCTATCTAATATATTATATCATAAATTTAAGAAATTATCAAAAATCCCACGCAGAAACAGTTTCAAAGAAATAATCAATGATTTGGATTTGCGGTGTATTTAATCCGTTCCAGTCATTAATCTGACATGTACCAATAACAGTGATTGTTTTATCTAACAAATTCTGATATTCGTCCACATTACTACCAAATTTAATTAAAGACGTCTGATGTGGCTTTAAATCAATTCTTAATGTACCTTTATTTAATAGATTAATTTGTACTGGATCAGTTATTTTAATATGCTCCAACGCGACCACCGGCTCTGGGACACCTTGTCCCCAAATGTCTTTATAGCGGCCGATATCCGCGATCGGCATGTCAAAGTTATCAGCCATAGTCCAAACAAAGTCGACTTCATATGTCTTTTCGAATCGTATAGTGCCAAAGTCTTCTCGTACTCTTTGTTTGAATTTCTCAAGCCCATCAGGAGTGAAAGCAACACCAAAGGCCATAGCGTGACCTTGAGCAAAAACGGCAAGACCTGTATTATTGATATAATCACGCCAATTATCAATACCAGCAGTATTAAATCCTCTTCCGCTACCCGACCAAAGAATCTCGCCGGTTTCTGGATCAGTGATCTCATTAAGGATAAGAGTCGGCTTGGTGAACTCGGCCATAAGAGCATTAGCAACAAGACCAGTAATGCCGCGAATAGGATCATCATCTTCTACACCCTTATTTTGTATAATCAATAGCGGCTCATCTGCCAGATTATACTTTTGGATTTTATCATACATAGAGTCAAGCAACTTTTTCTTTTCATCGTCTTGGTGTCGTTTAATATTTGAGGCGTGCCGCACAGCTTGTACAACACGTAGCTCCTCTTCACCTTTTGATCCACGCTTATCACTCAAAATAAGTTGACCAGCTTTCCAAGAGAGCATAGATTCAAAGACCAAAAGTTTATCTTCATCACTGCCAATACGAGTTACTGCATTGATAAATGGTACAATGAACCATGCAACTGAATGAGGATTATATTGACCTTTCATAGAATATTCATTTTTATCTGCGAGATATACTACAAATGGGTTGTTTACATTTTGAAATCCCTCATGAATATAATAATTCGTTTCAGGATCCCGCATATCCATCATGTCGCCCACAAGGCCAAGGGCGACAAGGTCGAGATATTTGGATGCGCCATATTTTCCGACCAAACTATCCGCACACTGTAAGGTTTTATATACAACTCCCACGCCCGACAAGGACTTATTTGCATAACCGCAGAGTTGATTATTGACAATCGTTGCTGTATCTCCTCTTGTATCATCGGCTTCGTGGTGGTCAAGGACGATAACATCAATTCCACGATCGCTAAGAGCTGTGTGCTTATCTCGCTCATTGCTGGATGAGTCAGGGGCAATAACAAGGTTTGTTCCTTCTGGTATGCTATCAATGTCGATTCCATGCAATTTTGCTTTATGGAGTCCATAAACCCAATTCCTTTCTACAGTGTTTGGCGCAATATCGTGCATATAATTTAAAAGAAGCGCCGCAGACGTATAACCATCACAATCACTATCAACTTGAACATATACATGCTCTTGTTTAACTAGCGCTCTTAATAAACGTCGTGCCGCACTCTCAATATTATCTAATGTTCTATAATCATTTTCATATGCGGCATCAGGATATAGAAAAGATTCATCTGTTCCACGTAGATATAGGATACGCTCCATCGTATCCATTCCTTCACCGCCATGTCTTAACTTAATTTCCATTACAATACCACTCTATTCTTAAATAGTTTCACAAAGGTCTCCGCCCCACAATCAATCGGGCTATCTTTGTATCCTGTTATCATTTCTTTATCAAAGACGAATGAGATATTTACATAGTTACCATATTTTTTATGTATTGCTTTTAAATTTTTGACTAAATGTTTAAATTCATCATCATTACGCTGTTGAAATTGTCTATCAAATGCAATAATAATTTCAGTTGCACCGCACTCTTGTAGCAAATTTATCTGATATGAGCTTACTGCACTACCGCAACATGCGACAGAAATATCATTATTAAATCCAAAATAAGACTGATAAAGCAAACATGATTTTTCGCCCTCGAAGATTATGGCTTTCTTCACTTTGCTTATCTGTTGCTTACTATTATTAAGGTTATAAAGATTAAATCCAAGAGGATGATTATACATTTGACCGTTTAAATACATTGGACGATATTTACCATATAGCTCGGCTTGTTCTTTACCTAAATATCTGCCGCGCAATCCCACAAATCTTCCATCTTTATCATAGTGCGGAATTGTAATTTGATCAGTAGAAGGACAAAATCCAATTCGATTCTTGGTTAAAACTTCTTGTGTCATTCCTTCATCTAACCAATCACCAATACGTGGATAACAAAGCCGATCAAGTATAGTAGAATCATATTCTTTAAGTTGTAAACGCTTTTGATCCTCTACACTTACTTTTATTTTATCATACTTTTCAAAAACTGTCAAGTCGGGGATGCCGCCGAATTGCTCGTCATCATCAATAGCTGCTCCAGTAATTCCCAGTTTATTTGCGACGTACTTAACTCCATAGTACATTCCTGGCTGTTCGGTATCTGGATGGGCCACATGGTAGCATTTACATACAAGTTCAAATATGTCGAAGGTTGCGTCGCATCCTGTATAGCATCGAAAGAGCTTTGTATTATCATAATAATAAAGTTTATGACTCCCTTCTCCAGGATGATTATGACAAATGGTGCCCGCGATAAAACCAAAAGCTGTTCTATGCGGGTCACCGCCGAAATCACGGACAATGTCTTCAACCATCTCTGGGGTTATCTGCTCCTTGATTTCGTTTTTGTCAAATCTCATTCTTATCCCTCGATTACAATTTCAGTAACAGTTCCCAAGAGTCCATAAGTCTGATTAATATATGCCAAAACTGCATCTGGAGTCTTAAACTCATCAAGGAAACCCTTGTATGCATCCGCGGTCATTGAATACCCAATTGCACGTCCAACAACTTCAGGAGCCTTTTGTGCACTCACAGCATTCTTATTTTTCTTAGCCATTATTCTTCCTCCTCAAAAGCACTAAAATCATTCACAATTACTCGGAAATCTTCAATACCAATCCATTCATATTGGAAGTCTGTCATAAACATCGGTTTAATGCGGCAAGTACCTAAATCGGCATCACACCACAGAATTACACTCTTGTATCTGCCGCGTCTGTTTTTATATATAGATAGTTTAATCTTCGGTGCAGGAAACTGCGGATTCTTTTGTAAAATCGTTTCCAAACTACCAAGATCCTGTTCTTTTACAGGCAATAAAATAGAACCATAGTCAATCTTATCAGCTATTGCCTTCGCACCACGCAGTAAGTTCTGGTCTGGAGTTTTTGAATCTTGATAATCACCATTCAACTGTGTAGCACTCATAATAAATACGTTTTCTTTCACACATATGTCTTTAATTTTTGCGCTCAATAGAAATAGAATATTATCTTCTCTTAACGTGACCTTACCCGCACGGCGGCTGATCTCTTCCAAGATCTTAATTGATGTGTGAATATAATCATGGAATACATATTGAATATTGCGTTCCCGCAGATTTCTACGAATTGTATTCTCTACATCTTGAAGATTAAACTCAGGTAATACTTCAATATATAATGGGCTTTCTTTGATTACCTTTGCCGCACGTTTTACACGCTCTTCTTCATCGTTTTCATACTTTCCTGTCAAAATATGCTCTTCATTTACATTAGACAAGAAAGCTAACATCATGGTCTGAATTTCGGCTTTATCCTGCTCAGTTCCGATAAATAAAGTCGGAAATGCTAATCCATTTTTCCTCCAACCAAACTGTTCATCATAAAACCAATCGCATCCGATATAACATGCATCGGCAATCATAGATCTAGTTTTACCGACACCAGTAGGAGCTGAACGCAAATAAAACTTTCCAAGTCGAGCACCTCTTGTAATTGTATTGATATAACTACCATATAATGCAACACCAACATCAGGAGTTGTCTTAAATGATTCAATCAGTTCTTCAATACCATCACCTGCGGCAAATGAACCAGCACCATCATCATTTTCTACATACTTTGATCTGATAATGTTAATTTTTTCATCAATCTTATCCGCAATTTCTGCCGGAGTTACATTATCAAACCATTCCTCTTGTGCTTCTTTCTTTTTTGAATCGAGCACATTGTCAGGGTCATATAGCCAAGATACATCCATACCAAGATTATCATACATACGAAGTAGCGTCATTTTCCGCATTCTCTTGTAATAATAATCAAAAGTAGAACGCATTGCTACTTCACTAATCTTAGTTAAATATTCATTACCACGATTTACGTCAAATACTGCTTTATATTTCGGATGATTTTCAAGATAGTCATTAATTGTTTCAAGAGTGAAATGAGTTAATCCGCTTTCATGAAGTTTAAATAATGCACCCATTACAATCTTGTGAAACTCTTCTGGAAAATCATCCTCACTAATAGAGTACGCGTCTTGGGCGTCCAATATTGACGGATCGTTATAAATACATCCAAGTACTTGTACAATGGATGTTGTATCAACATATTTAGACGCCATTACTTACTCTCCTCATCTTCATCTAAGAAAGCAAACTTATTGCTCTTCATGGGTTTGCGCACTGGCGGCGGAATATGAATTTCTACAACAGTTGGATGCCATTGCTCAATCGGTTTTGCTTTATTCTGCTGTTGAGCAGCCCACATTGCTGTATAATAATTTCGTGCATCTTCATATACATATGGTATAATGCCAATGCCGCCATTTGCTTTCTCTATTGGATTTTTCTTTATTTCATAAAACCAAACCAAACTCTTATACATTCCACTATAAGTGTATGATTTGTTATCATGATAATCTTTTATTTGCCGTTTAATCTTTTCTGATAGAGATTCAATTTGAAATAACTTCTTAATAAAGTTAGTTAAAATGTTTAAATCTCTTTCTTCTTGAGTCAGTTCAGCATTATGTCGATCATAGCAAGCCTTGTGAGCATAGCGAGTCTTATTAATCTGAACAAACTCCTCCATGTCACGATAAAAGTATTTACCGCAATATGGACATTTTACCTGCGGCAAACGCTTCTTAGTTGCCATTATAACATCGCCACCAAATCAAAGATATTTTTAATCGTCAGCAGAATCCAATATCCAATTATCCACGGCCAAGCGTGCTTTGGCTTTTGCTTGATTTGAAATACAGATACAACTGCCGCGACAATAATTAATCCAATTACACAGATTTGTGAAGGTGTAAAGAACATCTTGATAAATCCTTTCTGACTTAATTCCTATATAAATTATATCATAAAAAAAGAAAAAAGTCAAGCGAGTGCTTCTCACACTCGCTTGATATATCACTTATTGAGAACTCGAAGTTCCTGAACAATTAACCAAACCTTTTCGGCATCCATTTCGGTGGTATCCTGGAACTTCTTGCCAGTTCCGAGATATTCACTAATGATCTTAGAAATCTTCAGTCTATTGCCAGCATCCTTCTGAATCAACTCACCAAATAGCTTTTCAGCTTCAGCACGCATTTCAGAGAATTTCGGCATATCAACTTCATGCTCTTTATATTCATTCTTGCGCTCGTCGGTAACGAACTTGCCGCCATTCTCAGCAGCTTCCTTATCAATAGCGTCACCGATTGCATTCACAAGATTTTCATATGTAAATACAATACTGTCGGGAATGTACTTAAAACGACTACCAGCTACGAAACGAGGAGTCTCACGAAGGAAAAGTCGAGTTTCAAGCTGACCAGTTTCCCTATTGGTTACTGCACGAGACAGACCAATAATGTCGCAGGTACGTTCGCAGATCTTGCGACCACGTTTATCAAGAGTGGGTTCAATCTTGCTATACTCATTACCCTGTTCGTCTTTTTCAGTACGTTCAGTGCTATGAGAAATCAAAACCAGACCGTAATCCAGCTGAATGATTTTGCGCAAGCAAGAGTCGAATTCCTTTTCTACCATACCATAACCCTTGCCATAGCCAAGATCTGCAATATTATCAACGTTCTGATCATCACAAATATACTGGTTGCAATAATCATATGCAATATCAGCAGTATCAATGACAACTGTCTGATACATCTGCTTGGTTTCTTCGTCTTTCAATTCAACCAAGAGTCGGCGGAATTCATTCCAGCTATTGATGGGCTGTGCCATAACCCCAGGAATGGTACTATAGCCCTTTTCAAATGCGAAGATAATTGCACCAGGGAATTTAGAAGCAATAGTCGTTTTACCGGATTTAGGCGTGCCGTAGAACAGCACGCTGTATCCGCGAAGGTCACGACTTACAACATGGGGTTTAAGACTTGTGAGAATACCCATATGTCGTGTCCTCCTTTATCAGAAATTATATCCAGCAGTTTCAGTAGAGACAGCCGCAGCAGAGCTAGAGCCCTTACTGGCCTGATACTCTTCCTGACGCTTCTTCATACTCGCCAAAGCAAGCTCACGATCGCTCATCGCCTGAGAAAGCTCAGCCGCAGTGATATAATCCTCGTCATCCCAAACATAAGGATTCTTGCTGGCACCGGTGATCACAAACTCACGAGTGGTGGTCTGACGTTCACGAACCTCATCCTCACCGAATGCAGATTCAGTCACAGTACGAGTTACTACAACCTGAGACTGCTGACGGCCCCACACACAAGTGAACACAGGATGCTTCGCACTCACATCAAGATTCTGGAAGTACTGCATAGCACCCTTGCTACGAGCCACAAACTCCACAGGAAGCAGAGCCTTACGGAAGTCAAAGATCGCGCCACGAACACGAACACAAGGCTCAGTGCCCTTCTCAGGATCGCCTTCAACATCCTTTACACTGGTAATTACAATATCGGTCTTAAAAGTATTACGCTGCTTTTCGTCCTCGTTGAGACTATTGACGATATGCACAAATCCACCCTCGTTACGAGCAATAGACACAGGCTTCTCGTCGGTCAACTCACGGAACCACTCATTCAGAGCGATAGCCGCGTCACAACGAACCTTAACAGCTTTATCAGCACCCACATTCAGAACAGTGGGATTGTCATTAATAATCTTCTCCAAAGCAGAGAAAGTCGCATTCGCGCTACCCTTAGAGGTAGTAGCGGTCACGTAGGTATAATGCATGGTAACAACATTCTGCATCTTCTCATCAGTTGCGATACTGATGGTACCAGAAATGAACTCAGTACCAGGAGCCTTAGACTGCGGACCAGTAATCTTCTTCTCCAGCTTATGGTCGTAAAGAAAACCCTCAACGTGTGTTTCATTAATCAAAGTCTTTTTCATTATTCATTTTCTCCTTCAAATTCTACTTTCTTACCTTTTTCTGTAATCATGTAAACTACGGGGTCTTTACCAACCTTTTCAACATAACCGTCGGTTACAAGTTTACGCATAGCACCAGAAACCGCCTTAGAACTGATTCCCATACCATCTGCAATATCTCGCGCCTTATACATCTGAGGCGGCTGAGTTTGCAAATACTTCAGAATCATTCCACCATTCTCAGTAAAAAGTGGTTTCTCAATACTATCCACATTACGAAGTGCATCAATATACGCCTTAACATTCTCCGGCACTTCAACGGGTCCTGCCAATTCTTTAGTTAGATAATCCCAGAAGTCCAGAAATTCCTGCTGTTTTGTCATGCAATCTATCCTTTCCTCATTTTCTATATATATTATATCAAAATTTTTGAGAAAAGTCAATTGCTCTGCAATTTGATACCAGCTGGAAGAAGAAGTTTAATGAGTTCTAAATACCGTGGATCTTCTGTTTTATGATAATTATCTATCAAATAGTCAATACCAGTTAAGTAATCTGCAAGAAATTCATGAGCAGGGGTATCTTCATTATAAGGCTCATTTTCATAAACAATAGGATCAAAATCTGTCCAATCCCATTCCAAATTACTTAATGCTATATCCATATTCTTTTGCATGATAGAAGTCTTGCCAATAATCTTCTCGTTCATTTAATTTATCCCTTGTACATTCTTCAATTACTTCAAAAGTCCAATTTTCAATACCAGATTCATACATTGCTGGATATAGTTTGTTTTGTGTGCGCGGTTCCGCATTTAGCGCACGTTTAATATGTTGACGCCATCTTTCACCAATATCAACAGCCTAACCCACATAACACATTTGCGTTAAACTGTTAGTAATTCTATAAATTCCTGTGTGAGATCCTGTTCCGACAACACGTCCCACAAGATCTGATACTGGTTTCTCGTAATAAACTTTCCATAAAACCTTGGCAATAGCTCCTGATGCTTCAGTAGAAATACCGGTAAGAAGCTCTTCGATCTTCTTAATATCTCCCTTTGCTCCTGCGGGAAGCTGGATAGAATGGAATGTTTGAAAGTTCTCTTGCTCTGCATGACGTTTCGCTACCTCGGTTGCAGCACTTGCCGCGGCACGTAACTGATCAAGAGTATCAGTCAAACTTTTTGCGGCGTCCATTTTCTTTTTATTTTCTTCTCTAAACTGTTCGACAAAATCTTCTTGCATACGTAAGTATTCCTATTGACGTTCATCAAGCCATTCCTTACGTTCTGCCATATATTTCTTTTTAAACTCTTCTTCTGTAGTTTCAAAAGATGATTTCAATCGTTCAACATTATTTACTTGTGCGGCAATATCTTCATTTAATTCCTTTTTTCTACTTTCGAGTGCGGTAACTTCTTGTTTATGCTCAGCCACCAGATCTTCGACTATATATAAATCTTTTTGCCGCTCATTTTCTTCTTCTAATAGGCTGCCAAGTCGATCCTTGACTTCCTATGCCTAAATATTCAGTTTTTTTATCTTTGCCGCAGACACTACAATAATTCCAATTAGCGCCGCAGCAATGATACAAAATCCAATTATTGTAAGTGTCATAAGCTACACCTCAGTAAGAAAGAAAGGGGTTTGACCTGTTAGAACATCAAACCCCTTTTAATATTACTCGACTAAATTACTCAGCGTCGGGATCCGCGTTCACATCGAGAGCACGGCCAGCTTCGGTGAGCTTGAGGAACTTAACCTTCTTGTGAGTACCATCATCCAGCTCGATCTCGGCCTCAACACGCTCGCCATACTGCTTGCGCTGAACGGCGGAAGTGAAGATACCGTCCACGCTACGCTTCTCAAGACCAAGCGCCTCAGCCACATCAGCGGCAGTCACATTGTCATTAGCATTCAGACCCTGCAGATAAGTAATAACCTTCTTAGTATTTTCCTTCATAGCAGCCATAATTCATTCTCCTTTTGCTCATATAGAGCTTCTTAAATATAATTTTTTTGTATATAATAATCTGAAGGGTTTGCCTATCAGTTATTATCTATATGTATTATACCACAAATTTTTGAGAAGTTCAAATATTTTTTTCTTTCAAATATTTTTGAACCATCTCGTCAAGCAGAACCATTTCCTCAAGTTCCATATCAGCTGATTCTTGTGCTTTAATCATCTTGTCTTTTGCGAGGTCAACGGTATTCTTGTCATCACAGGTCTGAATGGTATATTCCAGATCAGCAATTTTCTTGGCAAGTTGCTTTAACTGTTTCTTAGTCACGGTAAGATTTTTCCTTTCTTTATCTTACAAGTATATTATATAAAAATTTTTATTGAAAATCAACCGAATATCGAATCTAACGAACATTCAGATGGATTTTTGTCTTCTCTAATGCGCTTAAAATGGAAATGCCGAAGTGTATGTGCTGTTCGATCTTTTTCCATGCCGGCTAATTCGCACACTTTTCCAACATAGTCGTTCAAATGAGATTTATCTTCATCGCTTAAACCAGATGAAACTGTGCCAATAGAAACAATCTTATCGCCGTCATATGCACCAATTTGAATAGCTGTGGGCCATCCATAATACCATGCTTTAGTTACTGGTTTCGTTTCATAATTAATACCACGTACACGTTCAATAGTTCCGACAGGACATTTCTGATATAACCTTAATGACTCGTTTCCGATATCAAAAATTGCCCAATATGGCCATTGATCCACATCAGGGCCAATACCATTACGACCAAGATCCAATTTGCCATCATATAACATTGTAGCTGGCTCAGTGCCAATTACAATAGCATCACAAGTATCTGTTTTTTTGATTTTAATTGTATCCCAAACTGGACGCTTACCTGGGGTATATGGTGCAGTACGCTTTTTCAGTACCATACCTTCTTCGCCTGCGGCAAGAGCCGCGGCGCATGCTTCTTGGATATTGTCATCAACTCTTTCGGCAAGTTCAACAAGTGACTTGCCTTCTTCCATGACAGCATGGAATGAATATTTATAATAAACTAATTTCAAAAGATCATAACGTACATCTGCTCTTACTTTTGTTAAATCATGTCCATTGTAATAAATCATATCATGAACATAATAATGTAGATGTCCATATTCTCCATTCTGTCTTTCAATAGCTAATTCTGGAAGAGCACCCATAATTGGCGTTACATCTTTACTTCTCTTGCCGGGATAATAAATTTCACCAATGATCACAGTACCATTCGGCACTCCTTCAAGTGCCATAATGATTTCGGGTACATTTGCAGATTTTTCAGTTAAAATTCCGGTGGCTTTTGAGACATTCCGACTCCAAAGATACATATTGCCGTCCATATCTTTCTCAAACTGATACCAATATCCATCTTTCTTTAATTGCGCGAAATATTCTCCAGATGCACAAATAGAGGGAAAGAGATATTCTTTTCCCTCTGGAATTTTATTGATTTTCATTGGTTCAATGCACAATACATTATTCATCTTCTGTATCCAACTTTTCAAAAATTAATTTTTCTGGTAGGAAATCTTTACAAAGATAAAAAGAACCAAAACTAACACCTTTTTGAACTTGTGTCATATCTCGATTAGTATAATAATTAATTCGTTTATCAAAAATCAAAGCCTGACAATCTTTCATATACTCAAAACGTTTTTGTCCTTGTAATGTTGGAATTGGCAATAGCATTGCATAAGGTTTACCAATTTCATCTAAACGTTGCAAAACTTGATCTTTGATAGAAAATGGAGGATTAGAAATAATTACATCATACTCTTGGTCTGGTATAAAAGTAAAGAAATTTTCTCCAGTATCAATATGTGAATTAATTACAGTGTGTCCAGCCTGCTTAAATATTTTTACATATTCACTATAATCCATATCAAATGGACACCAAATTATACTGTTTGGTTTTAAATACTTTAACAAGGGTTTTATAGCATAAGCTGGTGTATATACTTCATCAGAAGCTTTATCAGTTTTAGCTGTTAAATAACCTACATTAAGTGGCATTGTTATTCATCCTTTATTATCACATAATCGCAACCATCTGTTGCTTTAATATAGTTAAGAGAATCTTGATATCGTGGTGTTGTTTCTGGATCAAACCAAGAGTCAAGAATATAAATATAATGTACATTTTCTGGTGGCACGCCTAAATATTTTCCAATTTTACGGTATTCTGCAATTTTAAAACCGCAAGTTTGCAGTTTTTCATCAACAGAACCACCACAATGTTGTGTCTTTTTTTCGTATATATCTAATGTTAATTGTTCTGGATCAAAATAAGCTTCATCGGGTTTTAATTCTTTGCTGATAACAACTTCTGCGCCATTCAAAAATTTTTCTTTATCTTTATTATAATTGCCGATACGAGAGAAGGAAAAAAGCAAATGCGGAAAATGCTCTTCAAAATAATCTCTTAATTTCCCTTGGCTTAAATCAATACCTCGTCCACCAATATAAACCTTTTCTTCAAACTTATGCCCAGTAGTTGTGTCACGTGAAGCATGTGTTGCCATTTTGTCTTTCTCCTTTTTTACTTTCTATATTTATTATATCATTTATTTTAAAAATAATCAAGTGATATTTTATTTTATTTTAATGGATTGAATTAAATTTTCTATATAGGTACGATTAGTTGTTACTCTTGTAGCACCTAAATCACTACCACGACCAGCTTGATATTCAACAACTGCCTCACATAATTGATCAATTTCTTCGGTGGTTAATTCAGGATGTCTATATACTCCTTCTAATACGAATGGCAATATGGAACGTTTACTCCGACACTGAAATGCAATTTCTAAATTATTAAATCTCTGTAGTAATTTAAAGAATGTACTTTGCCATGTGCCTATACAATTTTCATCTTCATATGGTTTATAATATTGCTCTAAAACATTGGGTTGTAAATTAACTGGGCCATTGTTGGTGCAAAGAATTAATGCTCGTATTAAAATAGTCTCTAATTCTTCGTCATTTACCAACTTGTCTTTCATAATATTATTTAATGTCATTGTTGACATCAACGGGCCAGTGAAATCTTTACGCATATAATAGCATGATGCCATACCACGAGCAAAATCTGATAATGCCATACCAAAATTAATCTTTTTAAATAAAGCAATTTCTTCTTTGCGTTCTAAACCAACATATCGTATAATATGAATAGTTTTAGCTAAAATTTCATCATGCAGTTCCTGCGGCAATTGAGAAAAATAAATCTGAGTGGGCACGATTTTCACACCACGCTTATTGATTTTAGCTGCATTTTCAAATAGCCATTTACATTCTTCTCTTGCGGTACTAGCTTTATAAGGAATTTCATCCCTTAAAATTCTCAATATAGAAGTAAGACGTTGCTTACCATCACAAATATTACGAGTTCTACCAGTTACAATTGCATGAAATTCAGGTATACGTACATTCAACAGCAGAGAATCCCACATTTCTTGTTCTCTAGGCTCCGTCCATACGTATTGACGCTGAATATCCATCTCTGTGTTGACACGGTTTGCGCGTTCTTCAGAATCAATATATTCCAGTGTTACATCTTCACTGTCTGTATTTCTGGAAAATTTTCCGCGTAAACTGTCAAATGCTACATGATCATTCATATTCATCGTTTTTCTCCTTTATATTTTTAAAGATCTTTTAATCTTTCATATAAATTATAACATAAAATTTTTAAAAGATCAAATTTGGCGAGGTTATACCCTCGCCGCAGTTACTAATTTAGTACCTTTAATTACTTTAACTGGTGTCGACATTCGTCCACCAAGATTAATATCACTTGCTTTAATACAAATCGAACCGGTGTCACCGCTTATAAATAAGCTTGATTCATCACTAATGTTTGCTACGCCAGTAACAATCGTTCCTACGCAACCAACTTTAAGACCTTTACCAGCTCTATTCTGCTTAGTGAACTCACTGACCAAACATCTTTTCCCTGATCCGTCACTATAGCCAATGAATACTTGCCCGTTAATGGTGTCACCATTAGTAGTATTCTTGCTTTCGAGTACGCCTAAACCTACTGCTACTCGATCCATATCTCCAAGTTTGATTCCTTGTACTCCTGCAGACGCTCTACCAGTCGCTCCAATTGCTGCTCCATCAAATCGAATACTCATTCCTTTATCTGTTAGCAAGAGAATGTCACTATTGCCGCCAACCCATACACTTACAAGCTGGTCACCATCTTTAATACTAAGAGCCTGAATTCCTGATTTACGTTTACTGCCAGTATATTCACTAATATTGGTCTTTTTAACCAAACCATTTCTTGTTACAAACCAGACAAACTCTCCAGTCTTCTTATCGCGTGCTATACTGGTAACTGCTACAACAGATTCATTAGCATCCATTTCTACAAGCGTACGAATTGCTACACCACGTGCAAGCTGATTACCTTCTGGCACTTGATCTACACCAATACGATATACTTTTCCTTTATTTGTAAACGCTAAAACAACATCTATCGTATTAGTATCAATCGTTGCCATTGTAATGTCATCTTGAGTTTTAACACCCTTACCATTGCGTTTCTGAGTTTTAAAACTCTTTGCTGGAACACGCTTAATATTACCAGCCTCAGTTACAATAACTACTACGTCTTCAGGTACGATCTGAGCAATCTCTTTTTCTTCTTTTGTTTGCTCAATATAAGTGATTGCAGTCTTACGAGCATCTGCAAATCTCGTTTTAAAATCCTGTAAACGCTCAATCACATATTTAATAAATAAACTTTCATCTTGTAAACGCGCAACAATAATCGCTCGTTCCGCAAGTTTATCTTTGAGCTCTTGCTCAATCGCTAACTTTTCCATTCCAGCAAGTCTACTTAATGTCATTGCCAAAATTGCTTCAACTTGCGGAATTGTGAATCCATATTTGGCAATCAACTTTTGCCCTGCTTCAGCTTTATTTTTTGATTGTTTAATCAACTGAATGACATTATCAATATCATCAAGAGCATGACACAAGCCTTCCAAAATATGACAGCGTTTTGATAATTGTGCTTCATCATACTTATCTTCTCTACGAATTACATCTTCCTGATGATCACAATAATATTTTATAATATCTACCAATGTTAATTGTTTGGGTGTCTTATCAACAAGAGCTACCATATTAACATTAAAAGTAGTTTCCAAATCAGTTAGTTCATACAATCTAGATGCAAGTACATCAGGATTAGTTCCTTTCTGTGGAACTAACACAAACCGTACGCCGTCCTTATTACTTTCATCTCTGATTTCAGAAATTCCAGTAAGCTTACCTTCTTCGCACAATGCGTCAATTGCGCTCTGAAGATCTTCTTTACTCACTTTATATGGGATAGAAGTAAAGACAAGATTTTCGGTTCCAGCTTTAGTCTTTTCAACAATATACTGACCACGAATTCTTACTCTACCCTTACCGGTTGTATATATGCTACGCAGTTCCCGTTCATTGATAATGAGACCGCCTGTTGGGAAGTCAGGCCCTTTAATGATTCCTGCAAGAGCTGAGCTATCTGTTGCAGTTCCGTTAAGGTATGCGATTGCTGCATCCATGACTTCTCCCAAGTTATGCGGTGCGAATGAGCAAGCCATAGCGACGGCGATACCAGTCGTCCCATTACATAGGAGATTTGGGAAGATGCCAGGAAGGTATACTGGTTCTTGAGCGGTTTCGTCGAAATTAGGATTCCAGTCGACTGTCTCTTTCTTGATACCATTTAATGTAGCCTCACTTATCTTACTTAAGCGACACTCGGTATAACGCATTGCCGCAGGTCCATCACCATCACGACTACCATTATTACCATGAAAATCAATTAAGGGATAGCGCATATTCCATGGCTGACTTGCACCAACAAGTGCGCCATATATAGAACTATCACCATGTGGATGATATTTACCCATTGTATCACCAACAGGTCGAGCGCACTTAACATATTGCTTATCGCTCTTGTATCCACTTTCTGCCATACACCACAGAATACGCCGCATAACAGGCTTTAAACCATCTTCAACTGCGGGAATGGCTCGATCTGTAATAACAGACAACGAATAGTCCAAGAATGATTGTTCAACTTCTTCTACTATTGGTGCTTTGATAATATTACTCACAGCCACACGCCTTTCTAATTCTCTTGATTGTTTCATCTACAGGATATTTCTTCAGTGAATAATCTAAGAGAATTTCACTCAATTCTATATTTATTTTATCATTTTTTTCTTGAATTTTCAACCATTGCTCTTCTTCTGCCTTGATAGCGCCAGTTGCTAATTTGTCCGCCATTTCATTATATACGTGCCCACTATGTCCTTTAACCTTCGCAAATGAAACTTGCGGATCTTTAAAAAATGTGGTAAGATATTTCCAGAGATCCATGTTGGCAACAGGTGCATCTTGAGAATTTCTCCACCCGTTATTCTCCCATTTTACCCACCATTTATCGGCCCAACAATTATATAGATAAGCACTATCAGTATGGATAGTAACATTGTCATCACTATCCCATCTACAATGACCTTCACGTTTCCACCATATAAGCGCACGCAAAGCAGCCATTAATTCCATTCTTTGGTTAGTTGCACCAATAGAAGTACCAGCTTCATGTTCCTGTTGACCTTCAGGATAAACAGCAATCCATCCCCAACCACTTCTACTTTTGGTTGCGCTACCATCTGTATAAATATTAATCATTTAATTGTTCGCCTTCCATACAGATTGAATATAGCCCTGTTTGATTAATTCTTCTGGCGTGGGGACTTTATGTGTTTCTCGATCTAAGTGTCTGATCATAGGATTTTCTGCGGCCTCTAAATCAGCAAAAATAATATCAAGCATGTGCTTATTTTTTTCATTCATAGCTTTATTTCCTTTTTGCTTATCATTTATCCACCATGTACGTTCACCAGTATATGTAAATTGATTGCCGCGATATGCACGACCAGCAGCAAGAAAATCGCAAACCATTTCAACGAAATCATTCATTGGCATAGGATAGACAACTAAACCTTCACTAAAATTATCTGCCCAATAAGCCCAATGATGCTTATTGTGCCCACGATGATGAAGCCAAGCCTTGGAATAACCAAGGTCTTTTTTCGCTTCATTAATAGGTGAGCCAGTCCCTGTCCAATAGCGAGCCGATTCAAAAAACTCAGTTGGACTATATTTACTTAAATCGTGTGTTAAACCACGCCATGGTATGCCAGCCATAAAACAATAGCGACGAACCCACTTGCGGTGTGTTTGTACTGTCCGCAAGTGGTTCCACATCTTTTTAAACGTCAATGTTCGCACGGAAAGCATTCTCCTCAATAAATTTCTTTCTCATTGTCGCACTTTCACCCATTAAGGAATTAAAGACATTACCTGCGGCCACGATGTCTTCCATTGTGATAAGTTTAAGAGTGCGTGAATCGGGAGCCATTGTAGACTCAGCCAGCTCTTCTACCGACTGTTCGCCAAGCCCCTTAAATCTACGTAGTTCATAGGCACCAGGATTCTTGGCACGATAATCGGCAAGCGCAGCGTCATCTTTAATGTAGATTGAGTTTTTGCCACGAATAATTCGATATAGAGGAGGTACAGCCGCATACACATAACCCTTTTCAATCAACTCGGGACAGAATTTCCAAATGAAAGTTAAAAACAAACAACGGATATGCTCACCATCAACATCAGCATCGCTCATGATGATAATTTTGCCATAACGAAGTTTAGATTCATCAAGCACTACTTTATTGTTTTGAACTTGAAGTCCAAATCCAATAATCATGCTTTTGATTTCTTCGTTAGCCATTGCTTTAGAGAGGTCAGCTTTAAGGACATTAAGAATTTTACCACGGATAGGAAGGATGGCTTGCGTGTCTCTATCACGAGCTTCTTTCGCGCTTCCAGCCGCCGAATCTCCCTCGACGATAAAGACCTCGCACTTTGACCGTACTTTGCTGGAGCAGTCCGCGAGTTTGCCAGGTAGGGTAATACGGCTTGCCTTAGTGGTTGCGGACCGAACAGTTTCCTTTGCTTTCCGGGCCTTCTCTCTGGCAGTTCTGGCGAGTACAGCTTTCTGAATGATTGCTTTTGCGTCTCGCTCATGCGTTCCCAGCCATTCAGAAATTGCTTTAGAGCAAAGTCGTTGAACGACCGTTCGGCCCTCTGCCGAAGTGAGTGTGCCTTTTGTCTGACCGCTGAAAACGGGGTCTGGCATCGTAAGGCTGAGGACAAGAGTTAATCCCTCCTTTAAGTCATCGCCAGAGAAATTTTCATCTTTCTCTTTTAGTAACTTTTTGTCTCTTGCATAAATATTAACTGCCTGTGTTAATGCAGTTCTGAATCCAGTTAAATGAGTACCACTAACATTCGGAATACTATTGGTAAAGAGTCTATATGTATCAGTATACTGATTTGTATACTGCATTGCCACACGAACCGTCATACGATTTTCATTACTTTCCGCATACATTGGTGTGGTCAATAGCTCTTTTCCAGAGTTAAGGTTGTCCAAGTAATCGAGAAGTCCATTTTTACTTTCAATTTCCTCTTTCTCGCTACCATTTGAAAGAGTAAAATGCAAACCGGGAGACAGATATGCTAATTCCCAAAGTTGCTTTTTAATTCGAGCATAATCGGGATTGATGTCAACATCTTTAAAGATAGTTTCATCTGGCACAAACTGAACTACTGTTCCATGTTGACGATCAGTTGAACGCTGAGTCCGAACTTTAAAATCAATTAGTTCGCCTTTTGCGAATGTGGCTTCAGCTACTTTTCCATCACGATAACTATCAACTCTAAAAATGGTAGAAAGTGCATTGGTTGCTTTTGCGCCAACACCATTCATACCACCAGAAGTATTATAGCCAGTATTACCATCGCTATCGAACTTAGCGCCAGTATGCAACTTAGTGTAAATATTAACCAGGACTTCCTCGCCCTCATCATTTTTACCAAAGGGGACACCGCGTCCATTGTCAGCCACGATAACACGAGGCCCATCAAGAGTAACAGATATATTATCACATGCTCCAACAAGGTACTCGTCAATGGCATTTGAGATAATTTCAAGCGTAATCTGCCATATACCCTCACGCCCTACATCACCAATATACATGCCGGGGCGGGTTCGAATGGCTTCCATTCCTTCGAGGGTTCTAATGTCTTTTACGCCATAATCAATCGTAACAGCCATTTTTTCATCCTTTCTTCATTTACTACATATATTATATCATTATTTTTCAAAATTATCAACTTTGCTGTTAACAGTAGCTATAGCAAAAAAGGAAGCCTCATTAAGAGGCTTCCCTAATCTTCGCGGCAAGTTGTGCAACTGAACTGCGTTCAGATTTTTGAAGTTCAACTGTGCCGAATGCGGGGTCTCCCTTCAAACTGCTAATTAGTGAAGCGATGCCGCTATTTTTACGGAAAAGATCGGAGTCAGTTTGTGATTCATCACCAAGGAACCACACTTCACTCCCTTCGCCAACTCGACCCAAAATAAGTTTCACATTATCTGTTGTAAGATTCTCGGCTTCATCTACAAAGATAATTGAGTGATTAAAGCTACGTCCACGAATAAAGCCAAGATGCTCTGGTTCTATAAACCCTTGCTCTATGGCTTGCCGCAATGCTTCAACATCGCCCAAGATATCAGCCAACGGCATGAGGAATGGCATTAGTTTATCCTCTTGTTCACCGGGTAGTGCACCCAGTTTTTGTGACCCATAAACTTCAACATTGTTTCTCACATATACAATTTTGTCAAACTTGTGCCATTTTACTAAATTCCAAGCGTGAATAAGTGCTAAGAATGTTTTACCAGAGCCGTATTGTCCTCTTGCAAGTTTTACTGGAACATCACGGTTCTGTAGAAGATCAAAGAATAATTTCTGTTGATCGTTCCGAGGTTTTATTTTACCAAAGAAATCACTGTTTTGTTCTTTATACTTAATTACGTCATTACGCTTTCCATCCCATTTTACTAGGTCAGATAACTCGCCATTGACATATATAAGAGCATATTCATTAGGTTGTAGTTCTAAAGTATTTTCTTCGGGATGCTCATAATAATAAGCCATCGTTTGCTCATCTTCATCATCCCACCAGATTTCTTTATAGCCCTTCCATAGATCTTCTTTTGGTGCAGTTTCAGTATAATAAGTTGCATGTAATTCTGGATAACTTGCCGCAAGGAAATATTGCGATGCATCAGAGGTAATGAAATAAAAGAATGGATAACGATTACAATCTTCTGGCAATCCTGAATCACAATGATAATATTTTGCTAATAAACGTGCCTCGCAAATTAAAAGTCCATCATTGTTCTCAGCTAAGTTATGACTTTTAGAAAGGAGTTTTTCTATCTGTCGTGGAGCAAATTTTGATTGATAACTCCATAGCTCACGATGTTTCATTAAATATCGCACGAGTGAACGTGCTTTATATTTAATAGCATCATCTTTATTTTGAGAAGTTTTTATATGTTCTAATTCTTGAAATACAGTATTACTTATAAAATTCCAATCATCTTTTTGTAATTTATAACCTGCGAGTAATGCACTGGTATCAAAAAATTTAATCGGTGGTTGTTGTTGTGTCTTCTGCAAGTGAATCATCTTCCTTACCAATAATTTCATCAACAAATCCATACTTGAGCATATCATCGGCGTCAAGGAACCATTGTTTACGCTCATGCTGCATGTATTCATCCTCGGAAACATTAGTATGGGAAATAACAAACTGCTTTACTTTTTCGTCAACTCTCTTGTTAAATTCAAGAGTATCCTGCACGGTGAGTGACTCGCCGCTAAAGGCGGTCGATCCTGCGTGTAGGAGGGCATATGTAAATGGATAACATTTACGTGTGACGTTAGGATTTTTAGATCCTGCGGCAAGCATAATTGTCCCCATAGATGCGGCATATCCAAGAACGATAATATTTAATGGCTTTTTATAAGTGTCAATAATATTACAAAGTACAAAACCGTCGCTCACAGAACCGCCTACTGTGGAAAATATAAGTGTCACTGGATCATTGCTACTATCCTTTTCAAAATCCAAAAGTGGAATTGCTACTCGTTCAACAATCCGCTCATCCACTTCCTAATTAAAGATAATAGTTCTTTGATTCATTAACTTATCAAAATATTGATATGTTGCTGGATCAATAGATTGTGTATCGAGAAGGGCTACTAAATCATCTAACATCAGTTAAAATCCTCCTATATCTTCTTTACCGAAGTTTTTTCGTAATTCGATATATTCACCAGCGGTCTGACAATAAACTTTCACATTGTCTGGATATTTATAATCAAGACTAACTATTGCTGGGAGTTCAGCAATATCATCTCCGTGCGGAATGGGGATTAATTTATCTTCTTCCCACATTTCAAGGAGATAGTGAACAATCTCATTAGAAATCCATGCGCCTTTGATTTTTTCATATAGCGTTGGCCAATGTACATATATACGTGGATACTTTTCAAACAAGCGTTTTAAACCTGCTTCAGATTTATCTAAAAGATAATTAACTGTTACTGCTATTTCTTGCGGAACGCAATTTAGCATATAGTTTATCCTTTTCCGCTATTGTTGTGCGAAGATCTCCACGAGTTGCACTAATTAGTTCTTTCATTTCGTCAATATCCCTTTGTACCACTTGCATTTGGCGGCGAAGATAATAACATTCTTCAGAATTATATACGTCAATATTAGGGCTCTGTTCATAAATATTATACAAGTGTTTCAAAGCCTTTAATTGGATTTTATATTCATCGCGTAGTTGGCACATTTCCTTAATCATACTACGTGTATATGCATAGTGCTGACCAGTTAGTTTGTTTTCAAAATCGTAATCATGCGGATGGCATTGTGCCGTACCAATGTAAATCTTGTTGTGAACTGCGCGTTGACAAATCGTCTTGTGCAGCTCTGGGTCATATGTGAACGTAATTTTTGAGTCAGTCATCATTTCAAATTCTCCTTTGCTTCACTATACAGATATTATACAATAAATTTTGGAAAAGGTCAAACTGGGGTATTTGGTAAAAAAAAATTGCTGGGGCGATCGCACGGGCAGTACCGACCGTAAACGTAGATCATAAAAAAGAAAGGGCCCGGCTTAATTGCCGGGCTATATGAAAGGAGGTTTCAAGAAGGGTAGGTATTATATACGCCAGTGGGGTTGATATGAAGCCTACCCACTTCATTCCAACGATTACGTATATCTGTGACTATCTCGTCAATATGAACTGGAGTACTGTTATGAGAGTCCATACCAACGTGATAGATGAACGGGTTATCGGGAAAAAGCCAATTCCCTTTTTGATGCGTGTGACCATGCAGGCTAATCACATGCTGGCTGAAATGCTTATCATCAAAGTTAGCAGTAAGAACTGGATAGTGGCATAGGAATAGCGATAGTTTGCCGAACTTTATTAGTTCGCTAGTCTTACAAGTGTTTACTGCCAGTCGACCAGTTGCGTAGATGTCGCGTAACTTATTATCCGTGTCGTGATTACCGCGCACAAGTACGATAATGCCATTCAGGCGCTTGAGGATATTAACATCATAATGCCCCATAACCACGTCACCAAGATGATAAACAAGATCACCAGTATGCACCACGCTGTTCCATCTTTCTATGATGGCTTCATTCATTTCTTCAGTACTCTCGAAACCGCGTGGCTTATATAGAAAATCCTGTTCGTGATAGAAGTGGGTATCACTGGTGAAGAATGTTTCGGCCATTGATAATCCACACCTCCTTCACGTTCGGAAATTCATCAATAGTCGGATGGGTATTCTGGTAGAACATGCGGCGAACCACAGAGCGAGTCACATGCTGACGACCCTCGCGCAGTTCATCACGCCGCACGCACTCTTCTACATCAGTCCCCATCTGTACGAAAATAATCTGATACTTATCGTGAGTCATACCACGTGCCGCAAGTGCCGAATACAGCTTAAAGCGAGCACCATGAGACAAATGAGTGGCATCGGCAATCACATCAGAGGTCTGAAGACCAAGAGCGATTTCATCCACAAACTTGTCATATACTTCATCTTCATGAGAGAAGTAATGCTCTTCGTCCGTAATGATGGAAAGCCGAATCTTATCACGCGAAATGTAATCAATATCGCGTCCCTTCTGAAACTCATGAGCCCAAGTAGACTTGCCAGAACCAGGGGCACCACACATTACGTACAAAGTAGTCATCTTACTTCAGCTCCTTTAGATAATTTTGAAATCGAGGATGTTCCTCTTCATACTTTAGTTCTTCTGCTGCTTCATCCTTATATACGCCAGCTACAAAGTTGGTGAGGAATTCTTGACGCTCTTCATCATTGCGGCACTCAATGTGATTTACAGTATGTTTACAATGCCAGCAATACATTAACTTGCGATGAAATGCGCCCTTATTCTTTGACTGTTGTCGTGTAAGTGGAATACCCTTTTCTCCACAGTTGATACAGTAGAAATCATGAGTGTCGAATGCATTTGCTCTCTTACCCATTTTCTCACCGCCCAACCTTTAGCCGAAGC
>Ga0326512_10000850_pt1 | contig 25575 bp, 44 predicted proteins | sample 1_2617_0518_D_FD_203652 | JGI IMG/M metagenome (GOLD analysis project Ga0326512, IMG submission 203652) | Bovine rumen microbial communities from UC Davis, California, United States - 1_2617_0518 | ecosystem: Host-associated > Mammals > Digestive system > Stomach > Rumen | place: USA...
TTCCAAGTGTTGGCCGGAAATGCCCGGCCGACCCGGGGGGAGTCTGTCAAAATAACCGGCCGCCCTTCTCCGGATGCGCTTTGTTGTGGCAGGCATTGCATAGGGAAATAAGATTTTTTTCATCCAGTGCGAGGGATGGATCATCTTCCAGGTGGACGATGTGGTGCACCGTCTGCGCTTCTCGGTTCCTGCCGTACCTTTTGCACTCCTGACATAGATATCCATCGCGTCGGAGGACGGCTCTGCGTTTAATATCCCACGCTTTGGATTTATAGAACGTTTCCAGATTCATTGATCTTCTCTGCTTTCTTTCCGGTGAACTTCTCCCATCTGTCGATGATGACATCCACGTACTTCGGATCCAGTTCCATCATGCAGCAGCGCCGGTCCAGTTGCTCACATGCGATGAGTGTGCTGCCGCTGCCTCCGAAGAGGTCGAGCACTGTCTCCCGCTTCCGTGTGCTATTGGCCACCAGCCGTGCCATCAGCCTCACGGGCTTCATGGTAGGATGCACATCATTAGCAAGCGGCTTGTCCTCATAGATTACTGTCGTTGGATTCTTCTCGCTGAAGATCTCCTGCAGCATCTGCAGCATTTCATCCTTCTTCAGCTTCCGGAGATCTATGTTATCATCCTTCACCGTGGCTTGTGTCCTGTCGCTGGTGAAGTAATGTGCAGCTCCGTCCTTCCATCCATAGAGGCACGGTTCATGCTTCCACTGGTAATCCTGCCGCCCCATCACGAACGAATTCTTTACCCAGATCAGGCATTGCCTTACCTTCCATCCGACCTGGCTGCAGGCGTTCCGGAAGATGGCGCCTCCGGAGTCTGCATGCCATATGTAAAACGCTGCCCCAGGCCGCATGGCCTGATTGGCAGCGCTGAAAGCATCCCGCAGGAAGTATAGGAATTCATCACCGGAGAGGTTGTCGTTTTCGATCATCATTCCGGTTCCGCCGACGTACTCCACCCCATAAGGAGGATCCGTAAGGAGAAGATCAGCCGTGATGCCGTCCATGAGCGCCTTCACCTGCTCCGGATCCGTGCTGGATCCACACATCAGGCGATGCATGCCGAGTCGGTAGATATCTCCCGGCTTCGCCTTCGGCACCACCGGAGGATTGACGTCGTACTCATCTTCCTGGGCTTCCTGTGCGTCTTCTTCCTCCGGGATGTCCCACTCGAAGTCGTAGCCCTCAAAGTCCAGATCGTCGATTTCCTCGGCGAGGATCTCATAATCCCAGCCGGTTTTCTCGCCGGCCTTATTGGCGAGGAGGCGATATTTGCGCTTTGTCTTTTCCTGCAGGCCGGTGATCCGGAGCGCGTCCACTTCTTCGATACCTTCTGCGATGGCTGCCAGCCTTCTGGAATGCCCGGACAGAATGACGTTGTTTTCGTCGATTTCGATGGGATCTATCACGCCGCACTGCCGGAAACTCTCACGCACATCATCCACAGCCTCCTGTGGAATTTTCCTCGGGTTTCGGTAGTACGGTACCAGATCGGAGACCTTGATGCGAATCAATTGTTTTTCCACTGTTGTTCCTCCTGTTGAATGACGTTGTTTTCGTCTATTTCGATGGGAGGAAACCTGCCCCATAAAGAGGGAGAGCCGCATGCGGCGACATGCAGCTCTCAATTGATCCGTATTTTTCGATTATAGTAATATCACATCTCTATTGCGGGTGTAAACCGTCGTTTAAGTTCGTAATCGAGTGTAATCCGTCGTTTTCACGTTCTTTGGAAAGATATCTCATGCAAACAGATCTTACTGCATCTGCACTTATCCCTTTTCCAAGCATCCGACCTACGGCCTCCCATTTGAACCCGCACAGAAACCGGAGGTTAAAAATTACCTTGGTGCGGTTGTCCTCTATCGATTCGACGAATTCCCGGATTTCCCGCTCTGAGCTTTCGACCATACGACTGAGCCTGTTTACATCATCGATCTGGTTCTGCAGGAGAATGGCCAGATTCTCGGTATTTCGGGAGACTTCGTGCCCGTGCGGCATTCCGTCATAATTCACCGCACTAAGAATCTGGCTTCTCATGGAGGACAGGCGTTCTTCCGCTCCCTGCAGCTCCAGGACCATATTCAGATGTTCATTCAGCCGCTGGAGTGTCATGGACGCCTATCCTCCTTCCTCTCCTAAGCAATTATACCGATTTACTGAGCTCGGTACAAGTGTTCCTGAATCCGCATGTGCAGCCTTTCTATTTTCGAATCCATATAGTCACACACCGCAGCATTCACGTCAAAGATAATCCGGAGCTGCTCCAGCATAATGGTCACATCGGCGATCTCCTCGGCGATGGCTGCACGGTTGTCTTTGCCTCGCCAGTTCTTACAGATCTCCTTCGTGAGCTCGGCCATTTCTTCGACGGCCACCTCTTCCTGATACTCTTCTCCGAAGGTGTGTATCGCTTCCAGGTAGGTTTTTACCCTCTGCTCATATGGGTATTTGTTCATGGCTGCCATGGTCATTTCCTTTTCTTTTCGATGATGAACATCTGCATGTCCGCCCGGGCCTTCTTGCAGTTCTGGCACTTCGGTTCCGGTTGCGTGGTGGCCTTCTCATAGTAATAGGTCTTTACATCATAGGCCGATTCCAGGAGGGCACGGCACTGCGGGCAGAGTGTCAGAACTCTCATTCTGTGCCTCCATGCTTTATGTTGTCCGAATCAAGCTGTGAAAAATCAAGGCGTCTACCGGTTTTTTCCAGCTGCCATGTCGGAACAATAGCCACCCTATCTGTAAACATGACGATATAGCTGCCACGGCATGAAGCCTTGCTGAAAACAAATCCAGTACCATACATGCTGTTTCTTACTTCATCCCCTTGCTGGAACGCATATTTTTCAGGTGCCTCTCCCAGTCCTTCCTCGGTTTGCACGTCTTCCGGTCGCAGGATTGTCGGTTTCTGCACTTTGTACACGGGTTCATTCTTAGTTACCTCCAAATTCAGCCCTCGCAGAAGGGTTATCATTTCCTCCGGTGTCTCGGTTGTCAATTCAAAGCATATCATTTCGATTGGATCTCCTTCCAGAGCTCTTCCAGCGTGTCAGCCGCTTCCATCAGCAGTTTATTGCCGTTGAAGCACTCCACTCCGGAATCATGAAAATAGCAGCCTTCACATCCGTCGCCCTCTCCGCTGCAGATCCGCAGGCTTTTGATCACGTCTTCGACATAGTATTGGTTTTTACTCATTTTCGTACTCCTTCCGCAGAATCTCTTTCTGCTTCTTTTTCTTTTCGATATAGACTTCCACGGGATCCGTCTCCCGCATTTTCTTTTTATTGGCCTCTACGTCTGCCAGGAAATCAGCGTAATCCGGGCAGTGAGAGTGGCATTTATAGTGCCGCTTCGGGCAGTTCATGCACGGTTTCTTCATGCTTCTGATCGGCAGCGGCCTTTCTTTTCCTTGGCTTGACATTCTTCCGGCCTCCGTTGCTTAGGCAGTTGACGCACTCTTCCAGCTCGCAGCTCAGACACCTATCTATTCTTTCCTGCGTGTCTCTCCACGTGCTTTCCCGGCTGTACTTCGGCATGTGCCCTGCCTTCCTCCTCCCTCAGTACCTGGGCGATTCTTTCCGCCTCGGCCTTTCCTCCACTGACGTTCAGGAAGAACTCACCGTTCTTAGTGACGATCCAGTTTCCTTCTGGTTCCTGCAATATGTCATAAATATCAAATTCCATTTTCGGTTTCTCTCCAAAAAAGGCACCGGTGGATCCTTGCCGGTGCCTTCTGCAAAAAGCGGCAGGATGAGCATATTTTGAACATTCGCGTATGCAAAGGAGAAAATTTACACACGACGTAAACAAGCTTTTATGGAGATCCTCCTTCTTTCAGTACAATTTAAATTTCCTGCCGCTGAGCATACTGATTAATCACGTTTGCCGTTTAAAATCCTTTGCAAACGGGCATGTCGCCCAGTGTGGAATTCTGGCCGCGCCGGTTGGCAGGCATTCAAACTCAAACGTGCAATGGATCAGCTCTCCCCTGTCGGTGACAACATAATCCTCTCCGTCTTCATCCTGCTTATACGGAACGAGGCCCTCATCGCATGGCATCCACTTCTTTTCCGGCGTCTGGATCCAGACGATCGGAGCGCCGCATTTCTTACACTGTGCCATGCGCTATTCCTCAGCCGGTTCAAAACAGCGAAAGTCATCATTGTAGTTCTCATCTTCAAAAGACCAGCCGGCGTAAGGTGTAATATGATTTTTGCCATGCCTGTCCGTCCATTCAAAAGGGGCACCTTCCCTGATCTTGTCGCAATCGCCACAACGAATCTTGCTCATCTGTTTTTCTTTAGGCCACTCATGCCAGTGCTTACAGTTTCCGCAATCGTCCGGATTTTTTTGTAGTTGTCTCACCGTATTTCACCTCATTCCATAAACGTCAGCCCGCAGTCACGGCACTTTCCGTGCTTGTGGCCGGTGATTTTGCTCTCGATATATTTCATTGTGCCGCCACACTCGAAGCACACCATTGTTTTCACCTCCGGCGGCTCCAGCCATTTCTGCAGTCTCTCGTCGTCCTGGTCGATCTCCTGTCCGCAGTAAACGCACTGGTCTGTATCATAAAGCGGTTCATTGCAGCTCGGGCAAACGGGTATTTCTATCGTTTTGGCATCCATGAGACCGTCCCAGTATCTTTTCCAGCTGCATTTGAGTTTCATGTTTCTGCCCTCTCATTCCAAAGATGACGCGCGTTCTTTTCCGCTTCTTCTCTGCCAGCCCCCGCTTGTGAAATCGTGCATGAGCATCTGTTGCATTGGATCTTGCAGATCTCAAAATAAATGCCAAATCTTTTCCGTCTGTCACGCTTGAATGAAATCGTGAAATCTGGGTATCCGTTCATCGGATTTCCGCAGAAGGGGCATGATTTTAATCTATCCATTAACTATCCTCCTCCGGCGGGTTCACCACCACGTGGATTTCATCATCATACCGGGAGATGGAGGCAATCGGAAAATCAACATATTTTCGGTGCTTCACAATCAGCAGGGAGAGGTTCAGATCTTCTCCGATGCGCTGCCTCCCGGATCCGTCTCCGTTCTCAAGGAAGAGCACGAAGCTCTTCCTCGAGTAACTGTGTTTCTTGTATAGGCTTTTCAGCGGCTGCCCTATGAACTTCTGTGCCGTGGTTACCAGAAGGTCTACAGTTCCCACCGTTTATGCCTCCGTCTCCCCGTCATCCGGCAGATCGTAAGGCAGCACCTCTCTCGGCGCACTGCCCTGGAACGGTCCAACGATTCCCCGCTGCTCCAGCAGGTCCATCAGGTGGAGTGCTTTCGAATAGCCGATTTTCAGCTTCTTCCGCAGCAGGTTGGAGCTGCATGTGTTCTCCGTTCTGACCAGCTGCGTGGCTGCCGTGATCAGATCTTCATCCGGAGTGCTGTCCTCTTCCCCTACCTCATCGGCCAGATCTGCAGCCTCTTCCTCGGTTGGTTCTGCCTCCTGCTCGGCTTGTTCTTCATCAATCTCCGGCATGAGCCCGTTCCGGATGGCGCCGGTTTCGATGCACTCCCTCCGGAAGAATTGGCAATAGAAGAACTCCAGCTTTTTGAAGACATTCCGGAATTTCCCCATGAGGGCCTCGTTGATCGTGAAGGTGCCGAAGGTCTTGGTTCCATATTCTCCGTCCCGCTGCCAGAACATCAGGTATGCATCCTGGCTGATTCTGTCCGCGCCGTTATCGGCTGAATCCAGCATGGAGAGCTGCTCAAACATGCCCTGCAGCGGCCGCAGCGTCAGCGTCATGGGATATTTGTTTAATTCCAACCGGTATGATAGGTTGTGTTCTTCACAGAGTCCGTCCAGTTTTTTCTTCTGGCCTTCGAATTTGTCTTTTTCACTCATTTTTTGTCAGTTCCTTTCTAAATTTGCACATATTTCGCAATAAATGCGCGTTTTAATGATGTTTTTTCTCAGATGATCATCAGCATTCCGTGCCATCCGGCGTTGACCTGGTATTGCTTCAGGTCTGCCTCCTGCACGTATTTCCGGCCGAAATAGCTTTTCATTTCCGACCAGATCTCCCACGGGATTTTGTACACGTTCCCGGTGGAGAAACCGGCGAGGATGTAGCAGTGTGCTCCCAGTGCTGCCGCTTTGGCCAGATAGTCCGCCTGGGTGTCCGTTACCCGCTCGGCCGTGATCCTGTCGCTGGTGGTAAATTTGGCCTCGAACATCACCGACCGTCCGCCCTTCAGCGTGCCGCTGTAGTCTGGCTGCGCCTTCTTATCGAAGACGGCAATAAACTTCCCGCCTTCCAGGCGCTTGATCACCTTTGTCGGCTCCGGTGTCTTGTCGATCTGCGCGGAGCCCTTCGACTTGCAATAGGCGAAAGCCTCATCAATCCGCTTTTCGAATTCCTTACCTTCGGCCCGGTTCTGCCGACCTTGTTCCTGCCGTTTCGGATCCGGTTTCTTCTGCGGTGCTCTTTTCACTGCTGCTGCAGGCATCATTTCACCCTCCTGCAGATGGATGCTGGGAAGCTGTGGCCGTTGCAATACCAGCACTGCATGTCCGGCTTGTAGAGCCACACCCCTTCGAGCTCATACGGTTTGAATTGCGGATGAGGCGGTTTGATTTTCATCTTTCCCTGGAACATGATGAAGCCTTCACACTCCAGCTGCGGGAATTTGACCACCGGCGCTGAATACACCAGTTCCTGCACGTCGGCCTTATCCCGCAGGCTGCTTTTCTTCAGCGCTGCGAGAAGCGGCTCCCGCTCTATCAGCGTTTTCATCTGCTTTCCTCCCACTTCTCGCGGTCCATCCACCGGGGATCATAGTGCTCATCTCCGTCCCGGAGAATCTCCCGGGTGATGTACGTCCCCAGCGCAATCACGCCGATCACGCACACCACTATGGCCACGGTGAGGAGATTGATCTCAATTATCATGATAATTCCTCCAGTTCTTCAAAATTCGTCGGTTCAAAAGGTCGCCGCTCTTGTGGTTTCTTTTTCCGGCTGGTTTTCGGTTTCTTGATTTCTATCGGGGAATCCTCCCATGCGATTATTCTTGATCGCCATTCGGTGACGGGATTCCCTTGTGAATCTATCCATCCCCTGGCATTGTAGTAATCAAAGAACCGTTTCGGATCCACCGGGCTTACCCGCTCACTGCAGTATTCCGTGATCTCTTCCAGCGTCGGCGGTTCAAAAACATCAAAATCTGTTTTTTCTCCATCGCGCGCACGCGCACGCGCGCGCGTAGTATCTATAATATTATCTATATCCTTACCTAACCTATCCTGTGGACGCATTTGGTAGACATTTGGTAGACATTTGGTAGGCATTTGGTTGTCATTTGGTAGACCATTTGCGTCCATTTCGGATCCGGAAGAATCTTGATTTTTCGCAGAATTCTGCGGCTTTTCGCCGTTCGCATGTTCCGGGTTTTCTGTGTATGCCTTGTTCGGTTTGATGTAAAGCTGCGAAAATTCTTCTTGATACTCCGTTTTCTTGTAGCGATCAGGACGGATATAATTGTGCATCAGCCAGTGTTTTATGACCACGACGCGGGAAGGAAAGGCAATCAAAAACCTTTTTTCGATCAGTGTCTTCAGGTCCTTTTCTGAGGCTCCGACTGAACGGGCGATCTTCTTTGGGCTATTTACAAAGCCATCATCGTCTGCATTCATGTTCAGGTGAAAATAGAGCGCCTGGGCAGAAAGCGGCATGTCTGTGAATGCGTCGCTTTCTACAATCTTCTGTGAGAACATCCGTCTCTCTGCCATTGTCTTTCACCCCTTGTCTTTATGCTGATGCATTGGTATGAATGTGCTGTGTGGTCCGTTTTCCTGTAGCCACTCCATCGCCTGCTCCCAGCTAAGATGGTTTTCGGCCGCATTCACTTCGTATGCGTACTCTCCGGCCGCCTCTTTCGCTGCGATTCGCTCCTTGATCTCATCTTCCCGGTGGTTGCACTCGATCATGTACAGGTCGAAGTCCTTTGCAGTGATTCCGTCCAGGTTGCTGGCGTCCGTCGCATAGAACAGTTTTTCTACCTTGTATCCTCCATGACCACGGGCGATTATTGTGTGGTAGATTTTCCAGCCGCAGTTCGGTACGTTGTGAGGAACCGTGAACGGCGCGACGGCAAACAGGCCGTAGTCATATCCTTGCTTATCCGGTTCCACCACGTCGATGTGCAGCGCGTCCACACCGGCTTCCACCAGGAGCGGGACCATCCACTCGCAGCAGGCCCACCGTATTGTCGGCCGCCATTTGTGCAGCGTTCTGACCGTGCTCGGGTTGAAGTGGTCGCCGTGCTTATGCGTAAGGAGAACCAGCTGGATCTCCTTCGCATAAGGTGCGATCTTGGTGAACGGCAGTCCGCAGTCAATCAGAATATGGTCAAACACGATTGTGCCGTTTCCGGTGCTGCCGCTGCCGATAATGTTATAGGTCATCGAATCCTATAGCCTCCTGGCTTTCGCTGTCTTTTCCTTCGCTTTCCTCGGCTTTCCTCGACTTTCCTTCAACTTTCCGCTCCTTTTCGTCAACTTTTCCGTCAATGGCCTTGACAGATTCCTCTTGCTTCTGCTGCAGCTCGGCTGCACTGTCCTTCATCCGGTTGATGAAGTAATCGTTGCCGACGATGCCGTCTTTCAGGCTGGTGTAGACCTTCCGCAGCTTGACCACGTCTTTTTCGTTGAAGGCTTCGATGCTCTTGCCGACGTAGGCGCTCAGCATTTCCTCCGTCACGCCGTAATTTGCGAAATGCAGAATCATGTCAGTGATCAGCTCATCAAGTGAGCCGCCGTTGTTCATCGCTCCACCCTTCAGCGTGATCTCGCACTGCTGGATTGCGGCATCGATCACGTCCCCGGGGATGATGGCCAGCACGCAGGACCTCACCCTTCTGGACGCCTGGTTGGCGATGAGCTCATATATGTCTCGGGATTCCGTCAGTTCCTGAGACCCGCCTTTTTTATCCCGCTGGTGCTTCACCGTAAACACCTTGCTCTGTCTGGTGTTGGTTTCCAGATCCCAGGCGTATGCCTCGATGGTGCTCTCGCCCTGCTTCCGCTCCAGCTCGGTGTACCCGAATTCGATGTTGCCCCAGTTCTGGGCGAGGCACTCAGCAAGGCGGATGCTCGGGCCGGTGACCTCCTGCCCGCCTCGCGGGTAGGAATACATGGCGGATTCTGCGAGTGTCGTGCGCTGGCAGGATTTCAGGATCCGGTTCATGGCTGCCGCTTCATCCCTCGGGAATTTCTTTGCCACCACCATTCTCGCCTGCACCTCCTGTGCCTGCTTCGTGGCTGCTATCGCCGTGGCTGCGCTGGCCACGCTCATTTCCTGCCGCTGGTTGTTGCCGTTGAAAACATTGAGATCATTCATACTGATATCCTCCGTTATCTAAAAATTTCTTTAGCTCAATGAGTTTGAATCTGGGTGCCGTCACCCGGAATGCGAGGGTGAGTATCTGGTTGGGATCCTTAGCAGGTTTCGCTGCCGGTGCTTCTGCTGGCTTCGGTGGCGCCAGCGGTTCGGCGTTCCGGAGTGCTGCTTCCACCTTTTCCCGGGTTTCCCGCTCCCGGGCTTCCCGCTCGGCCTTCTCGGCCGCAGCTGCTTCCCGTCTCGCTCTTTGTTCTTCGGCCAGCCGGTGCCGTTCATTGACGTTGGCCGTTGCCCTGGCGAGATCTCCGAGTCTCCGGTATTCCACCAGAATCTCATCCGGATATCTCCCGCTGCCGATGGCGATCAGATCACCTTCGATTTTGTTCAGGTGTTCTTCCGCCTTCTTCTTCAGTGCCGTGATGCTGTCGCTCTTCCGGATGGCGCTGCCTCCGGGGAACCGGCTGAAGTCGGCCATTTCTTCTGTGTCGAGGCTTTTGCTCTTCCGGTATTCTTCATAGAATGCCTGCAGCTGCTTCCGCTTCTCATCCTTCACGCCGTCATCCACTGTGTTGATCTTAATGGCCAGATCTTTGTCCGCCTTCTCATAGATCTTCAGAATTTCGTCGCGGGCTTCCTTGATCGGGATCAGCGGAGCCGAGACCGCATCGATAACCTCTCGCACGCTTTTCTTGAAGCTGTCGCAGTCCTTATTGAGAGCTGCACGCACTTTCCGGACGGCCGCTGCAGTGTCCTCTGTCACCGCCAGCGACATGGCCTCATCGACTTTCCCCTCTATGATGGGCTTCAGCGACCGGATGTGTTCTTCGAGCACCGGCAGCTGCTGGATGACGATAATGTCAGCCGGGATCTCCGTTGTGGCCACCGCTGTGGTTTCTTCCGGTTCCGCTGCGTCATTAAACAGCGTGTCCTCATATTCAGCGAATCCGATCACGTGTTTCAGCACCCGGAAAAGATTTGCATCGACGGTGTGCTCCGGCACATCGGTCACGGCGACCCTGGCGATTCCCTCGCCGTCTCCGGCCTGTACCCTGACGATATCTCCGACCTTGAGCGGGAGATCTGTCGTGTATGTGTACATCCGCCCGCCGTAGCCCTTTATCTCGTCTTGTTTAAATTGGCATTTGACTATCATAAAAATCTCCTAATGTTTAAAAATTATGGGGAGCTGCCTCCCCGTGATTTGACAATTACCCACCGCTGTGGTAGATTATCGCTGGATCAAGGGTTGTTCGTTCCTCCTCTTGGCCATGGCTCGTTTCTGTGTGGTAGCTGAAACGGGCCGCTTTTTTTATCAGTCGGCCAGTGCTTCAGACAGTGCGTCGAACCTGACCGGCTCTCTGGCATAGACCGTGGAAACCGTCACCTTGACGAGATTTTCATCGGTGGTCTTGGTGCTCCTGGTGTTGCTGACGCGGATCCGCTCGACGCACTTGCTGCCAAAGTTTCCCTCTTTGGCCATGCGCTTCCGGCTGAAGCTTTCCTCACCGTAGATTCCGGCGCAGTTGATGAAATCGCTGCCGGGACGGTTCGGGTGGAATGCCTGGAAGCCATCGACCGCCTGATCGTAGGATTCCGCTTCGACCTCCGTCCATCCGCTCTGGAATGGGAACCGGTCATCGGATCCATACGTGAAGTAATATTTCATTTCTTTTCACCTCCCTTCTTCCTGGCTTTTTTCTCCTCTCGGAGTGTCGGCAGCATGACAATGCCTTTTTCCTGATATTCACGCTGCCTGATGTTGTTCCGGATGGAAGCTCTTGTTCCACGTCCTGCTCTATTTGCCATTTCGTTCCCTCCTTTCCGCCGCCCACTTCTCGTAGGCTTTCTGGTTCTCCGGGTCCTCATAGAATTGCTGCATCGGGCCGTGTATGGCTGCTGCTATTTCTATGAGGCTTTTCTCCGGGATGTGCTTGGGATCAATCACCCTGACCAACTCCCTTCTTTCCTGCTTCTTCATCCGTAGCAAACAGAAAATCAAACGGCTTCTGGAAATACTCGCAGAAAGCTTTGCATTCTATAGGCGTAAATCTGCCGGATGCCATCTTGGAGTCGTAGGTCTGTCTGGACACTCCTATAATCGCTCCCATCTCATCCGCCGTGAGTTTGTGGTACGCCTTCTGGCCCATCAAATTCGGATACACTGTAAATCTCACCTCCATTCTTGGCGTAACGCCATGTTTGACTGTAATAATAGTGGCGTTCTGCCATGTTGTCAAGTATTTTTTTATATTTTCTTGACAGAACGCCAAGTTCTTATTACAATAAGGAAAACGAAAAAGGAGCGTGGATGCAATGTTGAAAGAAAAGCTTCGGGAAGCGAGAAAATCCGCCAGACTGACGCAGCGCCAGGTTGCAGAAGCTATCGGAGTCACAGAGAGCACCTACTGCGGATATGAGACTGGAAAACGTCAGCCGGATCCAATCAAAATATCTGCCATTGCTTCCGTGCTGGGTGTCTCCGGAGATTACCTGCTTGGCATTAATATTCCGGAAAACGCAAAAAAGCCCGCCTCCGAAGAGGACGGGCTTGATGAGGAATTATTAAGAAATCTCATGTCTCTGACGCCGGATGAGATTGCGAAGGTTGCCGCTTTTGTGCAAGGTCTTTTAGCATCTCGTTGAGGAGAATCTTCTCCTCACGGGATAATAGGGCAATGATCGCCCTGGCCTGTTCTTCACTCATAAGAACATACCCCTTTCCGCTATTTTCCTGCCGGCAGTGAGCGCATTATATCACAGCTCTTTGTAAAAGTGTCAGAAATGTTACAAAATTACGATATCCGTATGAAAGGAAACCGCGATGAAACCTGTTCTAAAAATCCTGAAATGGTTTTCCCTGATTCTTTTCGTTGTTATGGCTGCTGCCAGTGTCGTCTCGATGGTCAGCGGAGATCCGGATGCAGTGTATGCGCTTATCTTCGCCGTCATCTGCATCGCGCTTATTCTGATGTTCTCCCGGAAGCGGAAGCCAGCTTCTACACATACCTCTTACGTTTCATCCCATCAAAAGCAGCCACAACGGCAGAAGGATCCAGAAAAGCAGGAGCGGGAAGCCAGACGACTGGCTGCCATTGAACAGAAAAAACAGTTATTCGCCGACGATCTTGCTTCCATCCCTCGTGTAGAGATTCCACTATCCACCGAGAAAGTGTCAAGGCGCCACGTTTCTGACCTTCCCGAATATACACATTCCTCCATTTCTAAACGCACAGTGCTGGATAACATCTTCCCGTTTGTAGTTATTGACACAGAAACCACCGGCCTGCGACCTGCAGGAAATGATATCATTGAGGTTTCAGCCATCCGCTTTGAAAAGGGATTTGTTCCAGTTTCCTGCTTCACCACGCTTCTCCGGCCACGTGAGCCAATTCCGGAGGAAGCCAGCAGGGTGAATCATATAACCGACGATATGGTGCAGGATAAACCAGCGTTTTCTGAAGTTGCAGAGGCTCTCTCTGCATACATTTCCAAGTGCAATATTGTCGGCCATAATCTCGAATTTGATCTCAAATTCTTATTTGTGTGTGGTGCTGATCTACCCGAGAAAAAACGGTATTTTGATACTCTTGCCCTGGCGAAGCAAACATTAACCTGCCCAAGATCCACCGTCTGGGATGAAGTAGAAGAACGGAGGGTTTCTGTAGATTATTGGGATGTTGAAGATTACAAACTGACAACCCTTTGCGATTATTACAAGATCTATCGCGATGACGCACATCGTTCTCTTTCTGATTGCTATGCTACAGCATTGCTGTTTGAAAACCTCATCGAAGACAAAATCAATAAACCATGAAGAAAAAGATCGATGATTGCTCTGGGAAGAATGCTGTCATCTATGCCCGGTATTCCTCCCATGCGCAGCGGGATGTCTCCATAGAGCAGCAGGTGCAGAAATGCCAGGAATACGCCCAGCGGCAAGGGCTGACGGTAGTGGAGACCTATTCCGACGCTGCTGTCTCCGGGAAGACGGATAACCGGCCCGCCTTCCAGCGGATGATGAAGGACAGCAAAAAGCACCGGTGGCAGTACGTGATCGCCTGGAAGTCAAACCGGATGGGCCGTAACATGATGGAGGCAATGATCAACAATGCCGAGCTCATGAAGGAGGGCATCAGCTGCCTCTATGTCGAGGAGGATTTCGACGATACGGCTGCCGGCCGTTTTGCCCTTCGGAACATGATGAACGTCAACCAGTTTTATTCGGAGAACATGGCCGAGGACATCCGGCGTGGTCTGATGGATAATGCGGAGAAGGCGCTGGTAAACACTCGGCCTCCGTTCGGGTATGCTGTCGGTCCTGATCGGCGCTATGTCATCCGGGAGGACCAGGCGGAAATTGTGCGGGAGATCTTCAACAGGATCCTCGAGGGCTGGTCCTTCATCTCCATTGCTAATGATCTGAACCAGCGAGGAATTAAAACCGCCCTCGGCCGTGAATGGAATAAAAGCAGCTTCCATGCGATGATAAAAAACGAGATGTATCTCGGTGTCTATAAATATTCCTCCGTCCGGATTGAGGGAGGCGTTCCCGCAATCATCGACCGTGGAACATTCGAGGAGGTGCAGCGGAAAGTGCAAACGAAAAGAAACGCCCCCGGGCAGCCCCGGAACAGCACCGGCGACTATATGCTAACCGGAAAGCTCTTCTGTGGCCACTGCCGGGAGCCCATGGTTGGCGTCAGCGGAACCGGCAAGCACGGGGAGCTCCATTACTATTATGCCTGCCAGGGACGCCGCCGGAAGAAGAACGGCTGCGAAAAGAAGAACGTGGTCCGGGACAAGATCGAGCAGCAGGTTATCAATGCCATCCGGGATTATGTCCTGAACGACGATGTGATTGATTCCATAGCGGAGGCTTACGGCCGGTTCTATGAATCCGCCCGGAAGGATTCGGTGCTGCAGGCCATGCGGGAGAGGCTGAAGGAAAACCAGAAGGCCACCGCTAATCTCATGAAGGCCATTGAAATGGGAATCATCACCGAAACCACAAAGGCCCGCCTGCTCGAACTGGAGGCCGAAAAAAAGGATCTTGAATCCTCCATCAATTCGCAGGAGAAGGTGCTGCTCCGATTAACTCCGGATCACGTCCGGTTCTTCCTGGAACGGTACAAGACCATGGATTTCGAGGACCGGGAGGTGCAGCGGCAGCTGATCCGGACCTTTGTCCAGGAAATCTATTTGTATGACGATCACATGAAGATCTTATTCAACTTCGATTCTTCCGGGGAACACCGGATTGATTTTGACGAGATCGAATGTGAGAATTCCTCCCCGGCTTCGGGTTCGTACAGTGACGCTTCACGTCCACTTTATATCGTTTATACGAACCCCGCCATTGTTTCAATATTTGCTCATGGGTTCGTGCTCACCGTTCCCGTGTGACGGGAAAACAATAGACCAGACGTATTTCGGTACGTCTGGCCTTTTCTATGCCTGTCGTGCCCCTCCGATTCCGTATGATTCTTCCGGTATTTGGAATTTTCTTCCAAATTCAAGCGAGACGCACAAACCTGTGATATATTTTCTTTCGGAGGGAACCTATAATGATCCGTATTAAACTTTCCACCCGTCTCGGCGAAAGACGGTGGACACAAGCGAAGCTCTCCCGTGAATCTGGTGTCCGGGCTGCGACGATCAGCGAGTGGTATAACGAGATTGCCGAGCGCATAACCCTCAGCGATCTGTTTAAGATCTGCATGGCGCTGAACTGCCGTGTAGAAGATCTGCTGGAGCTCGAATATAACCCCGAAGTCGACCAGGACGACGTTCCCGAGGAGAAGTAACCCCCTTTTCCACCTCATAGCAAAAGCAGCGCAGGTGGCCGTTTTATCGGTTCCCTGCGCTGTCTTTTTATAGAATCACATTCCCATCTGGATCAATGAACTGGATATTGATTGTGCATCCCAGCACTTCGGCCATCTTCCGGAGCTCTTTCTCCGAGAAATCATCCCGCTTCATTTTGTTGGAGAGGTTCTGCCGAGATTGGCCGGTTCCATCGGCCATCTGGCCCATGCTGATTTTCATCCTGTCCATAATAATCCGGAGCTTTTCGCCTGCTGTCATTTCCATTAAATCGTTCCTCCCTTTAGTTGATTGGTATGGTTTGGATTATACACCTAAAAATGTAATATGTCAAAACTTTTTTGCGTTTTTAATCAGAAAATGTAAAAAATTACTTGACAATGTACACTTTATAGTGTATACTAAGTGACAGAAAGACGGGAGGGAGTGAGGTAAATGAAAGCGAAACGGTTAATCAACCGGCTCATCAAGTGGCTGAAAGCCCACGGGATGAAAGCTGAAGATATAGCCGAATGCATCGACTATATAACACAATGAGCCATACCGGGTAGTGGCCGGTACAGCTCAGGACAGTCGGAAATCGGGGCACGGTGGCCCGTCTCACCGGCCCCCATGATACAGAAAAGGCGGGAAAATGTCAAGGAGGAAATGACAATGAAAACTCTTATCTGCATCGAGCACGTAGGCAAAAAGGGCTGGGACAGCAAGATCGGCTCCTACATTCAGTTCCAAGGCCAGCGGCGAATGATCCAAGGACAGCTGATGGAGGACTACGAAAAAGAGGGTGATGGCATCTTCTGGATGATGCAGCGCACGATCTGCCTGAAAGCTGAGTATTCCGCCCATGACTTGATCGAGAAGCGGCTGTACAACGAAGCAGAGATTCTGGAGGATGGGGAGATCGTTCAGATCTGGAAACTCCGGGATTTCGGCGACAGGATCGAGGATGCCGGCAAGGGTCAATACAGGTTCCACGCAATCGGCGACTACAGCGATTGCGGCAAGTTCGAGAAGGTAGCTTAGCCAAAAAGCCCGCCCCGGAGGTCACGAGGGCTGCACTGATAATTTACAGGAGGAAATATCATGACTGAACTCGAAACCAGAATTAATGATCTTTTTGATGAGCTTGTTCCTGCCGAGGGTAAGGCGGACACGGTGGCCGGCGAAATAATCCGCGCCACCTGCAGGCTCCACTACCGGAACTGGAATGACGGAGATCACATCGGCGTTGGCTACGGGAATGAAACCTGCAATGCTGCAGCCCGTTATCTCATGGACATTGATGACCCGTATATCACGAAAATCATTGTTGATATGTGGGGGATGCAGTCCGACACCGTTTACGATGCAGCTATCGAAGTCCTTCTGCAGATGGTCATCTCTTACCTGGATGCGCACCCGGAACTCCGGGAGACGAAAAATGAGACTGACATGTTTAGCTTCCGGCGGCCGGAAGATCTTGAATATGATGAAGAGGAGGATGAGTGCTGGTAAACCTTTGAATTCGGCCGGAAACCTCGGGCAGGCGTGGGAGCCTGCCTTTTCTGTGCCATCGAACGTGTTTCTATACCCCTGTTGAAAAAGAGCGCTTAGAATCGATTCTGACGCGATTTCTCTCAAACGCAAAAAAGCGGCCCCTACCGTCTTCTCTGGTAGAGGCCGCATCTTATTGCTGTGCTATTCTTCTTTGGCTGCCTGGATGATCTCAATGATCAGTGTCTTGACTGCTGACAGGCCGGCCATGGCCGCGCCGATCAGCGCCGACTTCCATGCAGCGCCGTCCATGCCGACGGCTCCGGTTGCCGGTAAGGCCACCAGAAAGCCTTCCAGGAATGTCCAACATGCCCGCTCAAGAATGTTCTTCCAATCGATTTTTTTCATTGTGCTATGCTCCCTTCTTTTCCAGCGCTGATAGTCTCCGGTCCGTCTCTTTCATCTGCGATTCTATGACCGGGACTCTCTCTGCAAAATTGTTGTGTTTCCGCACTTCCCTTGTCAGCTCATCAATTTTTGTGTCGGTGACTGCCTGTGCTGTTTCCAGCTTGTGGGTGACTGTCGCCCTTGTGTTGATTGCCGTGATCACGGCCACCAGCACGCTGCCGAGCAATCCGAATATTCCGGTGATTAATGCTACCTTCACTGCTACATCCATTTCCATCACCTCACAGAAACATGACTTGCCACGTGCCCTGATCAACGATGCCGGTCACGGGCTGGTTGCACGCTGCCTGCATCTCTCGCACTGCTTTTTCGGTGTTGTCTCCGAAAACTCCATCAATCCTGTGGTTGATAATTCCTTTGTAGTACCCCATCGCTTTGAGGCCAGCCTGCAGCATGGCCACCTGCGTTCCTCGGTTTCCCTTCTTGAGAGGAGGCACCCCGATCTCCATGTACGGTTCTCCTTCCTGGACATTGCCGACGTTGATCGGACAGGCGTCCCCGGTAGTGCCTCCGGTGCAATTGTTGGCCGCTGCTGTCGCTTGCTCGATCTTCACGGCTGTCGCATAGAACTGCAGCGCCGCTTGGTATCGGAGTCTCATTTGCGCGACACCGAGATCCGGATTTTCAAACTTCCGGCAGAAGGCTTCCGTCGCGTCCTGCAGCCCTTCCTCTGTGCAGCTGCATAGCTGCTGGTAAAGCGCTGAAAAATCACGGGACAACTCCGTGAGGCATAGATCACACTGCATTGCCTCATCTGCTATGGATACCTGTCTGGCGTTTGCCATCTTCCATAGTTCCGCTTTCCGACTCCAGAATGTCCATTGACATAGGCCATATCCGAATTTGTCATGCACAAACTGGTCCGGGCTTATTCTTCCATCGTCGACCGCTCTGGTGTATTCACTGTCGCTTATGGTGCAGCGGTTTTCCACATTGTTCGGCTGCATGGCTGATTCCTGGAACATGTTCCCCATGACCGCACATGCTCCTGCTGGCGAGAGGCCGCCCGCTCTCAGGTGCTGGTATATTGTTAATTCGCTCATTGGTTTTTATCCTCATAAAACGCGGGAGACGGATCATAGACCGGCTCTATTATCCCGTCGATGAACATCTCCATTTCTTCCTCTGTGATCATTTCACGGGCCTCCTCCGGCCACTATTAAGGCCGCGATTAGGAAGCCCAGAAACACACATGCCGGGACGATCCACAAAAGGTGCAATGTTGATATCATGTTGCTCCCCTCTTTCCGGTCCTAATAAATCGGAGCTGGTCAGAATCAACCAGCTCCGTCATCTTTATTCGATTGTTCCGGCGGTGATATGCCGATCCCCTTGATGCGTTTCTGAATCTCCCGCACTCGCTCTGCTTCTCCCTCCGTCATCGTTCCGGTCTGAAGCAGGCGCATAGCGAGATGATCGGTAAGAGCTGCAAGCTCCCCGATTACTCTGCACAGTGTTTCGATCAGTTCAGGAATCGTCATTTCTCCCGCTGCCTCCCCTTTATTCCGGCTTATTCGGCCAGTCGATATCAAAGGGGAATCCTGGCTGCTCCGGAAGATCACGCAGGGCCTGCCGGTACTGGCCGATGCTGCCCTTTGTGATATTCCATAGCGCGGTGAGGATTTCCTTGAAGACGGACAGCATTGTGGTTGCCGTCACCTTATCTGGGAGGTCCATGCCGAGCCGGTCGAGCTGCGTCATCGCATCGGATGCGACAAGCAGCAAGTCTCGCTTCGCTCTGACTTCTGCAGCAGCGATTTTTATGGCCTCGTTCTGAGCCAGTGTCAGCCAGGAAGAAACGTCCGCGCCGATCCGCGCCTCGATATCATCCTGCCATGAGGTTTCCAGCGTCCAAGAGACTGCTTCCCACGCGGTTTCTCCGTCCTCACGCTGAATTTCTTTGATGTCTGTGTAGAATATGATAACTGCCCGGTTTCCTTCCCGGCTTACAGTAAACACGGGAGGTCTTTCCGATAATTCTGTTTTTATCCGCATAGCTCACAATCCCCTTTATGAATTTGATGTTGATGTATGGTGTGATATACAGCTCGTTGAAATGCTTTGAATCTGAATGCGTAAACCAGCCGTTCCGGCTGAGCATCGCCTGCGCATTCTGCAGGACCACATATCCCTTTTCTTCCAGTCTCCGGTGGATTCTCTTTGCCAGCCGTCGGGCTTTCAGGAAATTGCCGGCACGGACGCGGGTGGTGGTTGTCGTGAATGTGTACCCGACGATATCCACCTGTTTCGTTCCTGGCTTGATCTTCATCCGGCCTTTTTCATCCGCTGGCAGCAGCTCCCCGATCTGGCAGATCTCCCAGGCGTTTTTGATCTCGACGCCCAGCTGCTCCCGGCAGTATCGCATGATCTGCTTCACTGCCTTCTTCAGATCTGACTTCGATGTTCCCATCAGCAGGAGATCATCGACATATCGGAGGTAATGCTTTACCCACTTGACGCGCTTCCCCCGGCGCTCTTTGTATAGGCTGCCGGTGACATAGTTGTCCAGCGGTGTAAGATAGATGTTTGCAAACCACGGCGAGGAATAATACCCGATGGCCAGATTGTGTGGATCCGTGAAAAGGTTTTCCTGCACGGCTGAAGAATAGACGATCTGGTCCATTACCTGCAGGAATCGGCTGTCTTTAATATGCCGGTGCAGCAGGCCGCTCAGCTTGTCGAGGTTGACTGTTTGGTAGAAGTGGCGGATGTCCAGCTTCACGAAGAATTTGCAGTCACCGGAGCGCACCCATCTCTCGACGGTTGCCCTGGCGTCCTCGATTCCCCGCTTCGGCAGGTTCCCGCAGCTGTGCCGGTACATCTTCCGCGTTTCCAGATCTTCGATGGTCAGCATGGCCATCCACTGCACGATGTGGTCCTTCAGCCTTGCGATCTCGATCTCTCGATCTTTCCCGCTTGACCGGATCCGTCTATGTTTTCCCGGTTTGTGGTTCCACCTGTTTTCTTCCAATTCATTTACCAGGCGGACGGCATAATCGTGTACTTTCTGAGGATCCAGAGAACCGACGGGATGGTCAGAGTCGTGTTTTGCATATCCGAAGATACGGACCACGACTCTGTCCTGCCGTTTATTCTGAGTGCCCCATCTTATGGCCGCTTCAGCTGTCTCGATGCTGCAGAACGTTTCCCATAAATGACCGACACGTTTCATGCCTTTTTCTCCTATCGGCTCCCGGACACCTGCAAACCGGGCGCAGGTGCTTTCGAGGCTGTTGTAGTCCTACCAAGCCGATTCCAGTCGGATGGTATTTCGATCTCTTTCGAGACCACGGGAGAGCAGCGCACAGTTTGAGACGATGATTGCTGTTGTATTGACTGGATGATGGAGTAATGGCCCGACCCGTAGTTCCAATTCCCGTTGGACGGGGCGTTGTTCGCGTTGACGTAGCGAGGACCATAGTTCGCACCATTGTTCACGTTCCCACGGCGACGAACGGCACGCACCACGTTACCATTAACGAGGTTGGCGTAAAGGAAACCCCTTCACGGCGTGCACTGCAATCCCGGATGCGGAAGATTATAGCAGGTTTATTTTCGCCTCGCATTCTTTTGGAAGAAAATTACGGATTCCGTAATATTTTCTTAATGCGTCGGCCGCTTGCGCGGCCGGGAGAACGAGGGGGCTGCGGCCCCCTCTGCCGCATACGCGGCAATCACCCCCGCTGGGCGAAGTAAAGGCCCGACCCGTAGTACCAAGACCCGAGGGACGGGGCGGAGTACGCGGAGACGTAGCGAGGACCAGAGGACGCACCATTGTTCACGTTCCCACGGCGACGAACGGCACGCACCACGAGACCAGAAACGAGGAGGGCGTAGTCGCAATAATATGTCGTGGCTGATCCTCCTGTTGTCAGGACAGGAACTCTGACATGCGGATATTCCGCGTCGAAACCTTCCTCTTTGATGTAACCGTCTCTGTAGGATTCTGTCGGTGTCTCCGTGCCGAGGAGTTTCCACCCGTTGGTTTCTGACTGCAGATCTGCAAGGTTCGGATTTCCCGCTCCAGCCGGATAATACTTTGCAGCGCCCTGGTGCTGCAGGTCCGGGTTGTGGTACCACTGCAGCTTATACTGATCAGTTCCGACTTCCACCCTGACGTCCATCAGATCAAGGCAGGTCATGTTCTGGTTGCCGTAGACGTTTTCACGCCAGCGGTACATCATCGGGTATTTGCCGTTGCTGTTGCTGACCGGAGATCCGGTGTGGCCGAGGACTGCCGGCACGCCGGAGGCATAGCCCTGGGTTGCTCCGGTGATCCACGGTCTGGATCCGATGACGGTTGTTCCCGGTGTGATTGATGCCGTTCTGTCCGTTCCGTCGTATGTAATCAGGCGATATGTGCCGGATGCGTTCAGCGTGCCGTCCTCATCGCAGTTTTCAATTGCTGTGATGCAGTTATATGCAGCTGTGCTTCCCGGAGTGTCTCCGTGACCCGCTCCGATGTAGATGGTCTGGCCGAGCACGTAGTTGTCGCCGATGGCTGCTGTCACGACGATCTTGTTCGCTGCCGGTGCTGCTGTGATTTTGTCCGCTGCATATCTCATGGAGACAGCGCCGTTCATGACGGTCTGCATGTTCTGCGTTGCGAACTCAATGGTCTGCATCAGCCATTCATAGTGGTCGACTGCTGAAGGCTCAATGATTGCGAAATTGGCAAAGCTTGTGCCGTCGCCATAAGTTCTGGCCTGGTCCCAGTTCCCTTTGTACGTGCCGAAATAGTTCTGATATCCCGGCAGGCTGACCGCGTGGCCATCCTTCAGTGCCAGTGCATAAACCGGCAGATAGGTCTTTGCTCTGACGTGGCCATCACCATCAACGCAAACCGGGTGCGGTTCCCATCCTGCATGCGGACCACCGGAAACGCCCAGGATCCCGCTCTCTTCATCGTGATACCAGTAGGTCGGAGGAACCTCGACAGCAACATAGTCGCCCATGCTTCCGTCTTCGGCATAGTCCGCGTCTCCCTGGTATGCCTGGACATTGAAGACTGCCACGCCATTGACCACGGTCCAACTGCCGACGCATTTCTTCCGGTCAAATGGAGCAAGCCCATCGAAATCGGAGGCCCCGGCTGCCTGATCGGTGCCGGCCGTTGCCGTCTTTCCGACTGCGTCCCACAATCTGGTCAGCGTTGTGCTGGATCCACCGACGCCAGAGACGCCGTACTTCGGATAATCGCTGCCGCCTTCGCCGACGGCCCACAGGCCACCGTGCTCATCGCGGCCGACCTGCAGCGTCATGCGAGGATTCCATTTTGCCGGGTTGTATTTCGTCTTCTGGAAATATTCCAGCCCGTCTTTATCTAATACAGACATTTATCTTTTTCTCCTTCCCTCACGGCCACAGCGCGTCAATTTCGGCTGTCGTGATAGCTGTTTCTTTTACGGCTTTCCAGCCGTTGTCGTACACATAGAAGGCTCCCTCATCTTGGACGAGGTACATATAACCTTTTTCTGCTTGCGCTGGGAGAGCGGATGCCGTGGCCACGCTCCCCTTGTAGCCACCGGAGGAACCTCCACCGCCGCCTCCACCGCCTTCTTCGATCATATCCTCAACTATGGCGAGTGTTACAGGATCTAACATGATTACCTCACCTCTCCATTCTTCCGGATCCACTGACCGGCAGGCTTGTCGAGAAAATAGACCTTGAAGGTGTCTTTCTCAAACAGAGACTGTCCATCAGGATAATCGTCCGGATTCGGGTTCGGATCCGTCGATTTGCAGCGCAAATCGATTTCTCCATGCATTGTGGAATCGGAACCGGCATTATTAGAAAGTGCCATCTTTTTTCTCTCCTTTCTCTGTTATGGCCACAGCTCATCGATCTCTGCTGTGGTAATGGGAACCACTATATCCGAAATCTCGCACAGGTTGACCCATGTGGAGTTGTCGGTGGTGTACTGGATCCAGCCGTTGTTTTCCCGGAAGGCCAGAATGTCGGAGAAGTTCTCCGCCGTCTCGATGGCTTCCATCAGCCGCTTCCACTCGGTGGAGCTCGGCACCAGGTTGCCGATGTTTGGCATCGGGATGACGTCCAGGATGAAATCGGACGAGCTAAGGATATTCCCGCTGCCGTCCACCAGTGCGAAGTCACAGATCACCCGGCCGGCCACCGCGAGACACTGGTCCGCCAGGGTGATGATATATACCCCGCTGCCCTCTGCCTGGATTGGTACCCCGGATCCAGTTCCTTCCAGCACGACTGCCGTGCCGTCGGGCTTCTCGCACCGGAAAGCGTAGCTTGCCACCCCTGCCGGCTCGAATGCCACTCCGTCCTTCAGGAGGGTGATTTCCAGCTGGCGGTTGACCGCATCCCCCTGCTTTGCCGGGATTCGCTGGTGATTGTTTTCTGCGTTCACGTCCAGCGTGAACTGCCTGAGATATCCGTCCATGTTTTACCTCCTTGTCAGACGAATTTGATTGATAGAATAGAAAAAGCGCCTTCATCGTCAGAGTCCACATCGTCCAGTGTTAGCGAGACTGTAAGCTTTGCGTTATTGAACGAAACAGTTCCGTTCGTAGAGGCATCTGTTGTAACCTGCGTAGTTTGCCCTTTTGACAAGAAGCAGTCGATAGAGGAATAGCTCCCTTGCTGCATCTTGACACAACTCCCGTAAGGTGACCCTATCCTGAACCTATCGCCTACGCTGGTAGAATACTGAATTTCAAAGTTTTTATACCCGTGCATATCGAATCTTTGGTCAAGCTCGTATGTCGTAGAGTATTGGAATCCCTTGTAAAAGTTTATATAATTTTGGTCTTGTACGACTCTGTCCTTGGGATTCATGTTGCTATACGTCCACGTCGGATTTGTTATGCCGTACCATGTTCCTCTGTTATACAAATACTGAGATGTGGACAGCGACGCTGTATAATAGCCGATTCCTATGGCCATTGAGACATACGAAGATGTCACCTGAGTGCCATTAGAAAAGCCTTTCAGCGTGCATGTTCTTGCAACTATTGTGTCCGTGCGCGGGATCGTAACATAGGCTTTCTGAGCAGATGCGTCTACATAAGCGGTATATGTGTTCCCGTTTATCTCTGCGGTCACCTCATCGATGTTGCTTGAACATGTGACCTCAATTAGAGAGCCGTTAATCGGTTGGCTGCCTCCGCCTTCATAAGTTCCGGTAACTCCGAAGATAGAAATGTCCTTCTTGATGTTTGCTGCCAGGAGGTTTGCATCTCCCAGCACTTTCACGCTGAACAGCCCGTAATAGTTCGAATCGGTTTTTGTGACGATCTGGTCTTGCGTCGTTGGTGTGATAGCGTTGCTCCCTGTCAGTGTCTGCAGGCGAGCAGCTGCCACCTCCACGGATGAAAGGCCATCGTATCCGGTGTCCGGCGTGACAGTCTGTGCTGACGTCGACGGGGAGACAGATTTGCTCTGCAGGTTAACGGATGCCGGCGCGTAGCTGCCGGTAACTCCAAAAATGTTCACCCCGCTCTTGATGTTTCCTGCTACCAGATCGGCATCGCCCTCAACCGTCACCTGGGATAATCCGTCATATCCAGAATCGGGCGTTACGGTTGTTCCCGCTGCCGTTGGCCTGAAACTTTTTGACTGCAGGTTTGCTCCGGTTGCAATGGCTGCAATGTCTGCTGCGAAATCTGAAAAGTTATGTGCTGCAGCTGCTGCAATTCCTTTGTTCTGCAGTGCCGTCCGGATGGCTGCACGGATATTGGTCAGCTGTGTAATCTTATCTGCTATGCTCATTTCATCAGCTCCCTATATCAGCGCAGCCAGTGCAGTTTCGATGTCTCCGACCAGCGTGTAAACACACAGCGCCGACGGATATTGATTGTCCGTACTGGCGCTGCTGATCGATGTGACCTTATTTGCCGAATCTTCCAGGCCGAGGTTTGCACCTGTCTTGTTCCCGGTCAGCGTGTTGCCGTTGATCGACGGCCGGTTGTTCAGCTGGTCATAGTCTGACGTGCCGCCGCTTCCGCCTCCGGCTGCTATCAGCTGCTTCAGTGTTTTCTCCGTCTGGCCATCCCAGACCGTGATATGTTCATCATCCTCCACGCGGAGCTTCCATCCGTTTTTAAGCTCCAGCACCTTGTCTTCTTCCGCGTATCCGCCGAAAGCCGCACCGCTATCTGCCGTCGGCCGGAGGTTGAATGCCACCGCGGAAGTCGAAACGCCATAATAGACGTATGTCCCGCCGAGACTGTCTTCCACATAGACGCGGGTACTGTAGGAGACGATCGGATCCAGCGTGCCGCCGGCGATGATGCCGGTGTTGTCCTGCATGGCCGTGGCATGCCGTGTCCAGGTGGATGCGCTGCGTTCCTTGTACTCGAAGTACATTGTGCAGGTGTTGCTTCCGACCTGCGTGTAAGATCTGGTCGCGATTGCGTAGAGATATGTGCCGTCATCATCCGCCGCTCCGGTGGAATCGCAGCGGTAGACCTCGAAGCC
>Ga0326512_10000851_pt1 | contig 25554 bp, 23 predicted proteins | sample 1_2617_0518_D_FD_203652 | JGI IMG/M metagenome (GOLD analysis project Ga0326512, IMG submission 203652) | Bovine rumen microbial communities from UC Davis, California, United States - 1_2617_0518 | ecosystem: Host-associated > Mammals > Digestive system > Stomach > Rumen | place: USA...
CTGTCGATAAGGATACCGCCACATGCAATATGACATTCACCGTGGCAGATGTCGCATCTCTTAAGGACGGTGACTTCAAAGATATTGATGCACTCGCAGCTGCCGTTGACTCATGTCGGACAAGGACCATCAGTGTCACCGCAAAGTTCGCGCGCATCGAAAAGGAGTGGTACGTAACCAACTTCAGCGATGCTGAATTCCAGGACGTTTTCTCGTTCCTCACATCCATGCCCCCGATCGGCAGAAGCACTCTCATCCGGACTGCAAATACGGTTGCCCAGGCAATAGTGTCCGATGATCCGGGTGTCATCCTTGCCTTCGCAGCATCTCCCGATTCGCCCGACCATGTCGATCTTCCTTTGTACCTTACCGCGCTTTTCGATATCGACGGCAATCCCACAGACGAGGAGAAGGCTTTTCGCGATGCGGTTAAAGATACCATGACCTTTGAAGTCGACGAATCAACAATGCAGATAGGAAGCCATGAAGGTTCAGTCGTCATCCGCATCACCATGGCGGATTTCGAAACACTTGCCGGCAAAGAATTCAAGAAAGTCTCTGACATCACCGATGCAGTCAAAGCATGCAGCTCCACGAACACCTATGCTTACACATGCGAACTTATCAGGATCGGTCCTGACTGGTTCGTCACGAACATCGATTCAGAAGATTTCGCCGCCATACTCGGCTACAAGAAATTCTCGGTCAGCCTGAAATCCGTTGACGGCACCTACAAGGCCACCGTCGATATCACCGACAAATTCGTCGCCTATGTTTCCAAGGAGTTTGGCATTGCCATGCCTTCAGATCTTGAAGGCCGCATCTATATTACGACCACTCTTGTCCTCAAAAACGGTCTCTACGAAGTCACTGTTGACCGCGATGCTTTCGTAGCAGATATCAAAGCATTCGTAGAGACCAATATCGATAAGATAATAATGAACATGCTCGGCACCTCATCTTCCGTCGGTCTCGATGCCCTCGCCAAGATCGCCGGCTACAAGGATTACGCCGACATGCGCAAGCAAGTCTTAGATCAGGTCACGACCAACCTTGCCACCATCAACACATCCGGTCTCGAAAGTTCCGGTTCATTCACCGTCAACGATGATCTGATCACCCTAAAGTCATCCACCGACACCATGAGCGGCACGATCGACAACTATGGTGTTATCACCGTCACTTCCCCCGTCAACGACCCTGACGCCAAAAAGCTCCTGGGTTCCGATACGGTCACGATGGGTTTTAAGAAAACCTGAGTTTCACAAATCAAACACATCTTCTGCCGGATAAACAAGCAAAAAGGCTGCCCGCTATGGAGCAACCTTCGTTTTCGCATTTCAAAAAAAACACTTCACGGGAAACAGCTTCCCGGAACACATCACTTCTTAATGAGCAGTGACTCACCTGTCATCTCAGAAGGCTGAGGAAGTCCCATGATCTCCAGGAGTGTGGGAGCGATGTCGCAGAGGCGGCCGCCCTCACGGAGAGTGTAAGAAGGATCGTAGTTGTAGAGAATGAACGGAACGGGGTTCGTTGTGTGTGCAGTGTGAGGCTGCATTGTCTCGAGGTTCATCATTTGCTCGGCATTGCCGTGGTCAGCACAGATGAAGAGAACGCCGTTCATCTTCTTAACCGCTTCAACAGCGCCGCCTACGCAAGCGTCAACTCTCTCAACTGCCTTGATGGCTGCCTCGAGAACACCTGTGTGGCCGACCATGTCAGGGTTAGCGAAGTTGATGATAACTACATCATACTTGTCAGAGCAGATAGCTGCATCGAGCTTCTCGGAAACTTCGGGAGCGCTCATCTCAGGCTTGAGGTCGTAAGTAGCAACTGCAGGTGAAGGAACGAGTGTACGGTCCTCATCCTTGTTGGGCTCTTCGACACCGCCGTTGAAGAAGAATGTAACGTGAGCATACTTCTCTGTCTCAGCGATGCGGAGCTGCTTGAGGCCGTTTGCTGCAAGGTACTCACCCAATGTGTTCTTGATCTCTTCCTTCTTGAATGCAACGAACTTGTTGGGAATGAGTTCATCGTAATCCTTGAAGCATACATATGTGAGAGGCATGAAGCCGTTTGCTCTCTTCAAGTACTTGATGCACTTTGTATCAGAAGCATCACCGGGCTGTGCTGCGATATCTTCGTCGCTGTAGCAGAAAGCCTTTGTGATCTCTCTTGCACGGTCAGGACGGAAGTTGAAAAAGATAACAGAGTCGTTAGGCTTAACAACTGAAACAGGCTTGCCCTCAGCGTCAACGATAACCGTAGGAAGAACGAACTCATCTGTTACGCCGCCGTCATAAGAAGCCTGCATAGCTGCAACAGGATCTGTAGCCTTAACGCCTTCACCCAATACAAGTGAATCGTAAGCTGTCTGGATTCTGTCCCAGTTGTTGTCTCTGTCCATTGCATAGTAACGGCCGGACATAGAAGCAACCTTACCTACACCGATCTCAGCCATCTTGTCTACCAATGCCTGGAGATAATCCTTACCGGATGCCGGAGGTGTGTCACGTCCGTCGAAGAAAGGATGAACATAAACTCTGTCGAATCCTTCTCTCTTGCAGAGTTCAAGGATCGCATAGAGGTGTGTGTTGTGTGAGTGAACGCCGCCATCGGAAAGAAGGCCCCATACGTGAAGATCGGAATTCTTCTCTTTGCAGTTGTTGATTGCACGGAGAAGATCCTCGTTCTTAAAGAAAACACCGTCTTCGATATATTTTGTAATGAGTGTCAGATCCTGATAGATGATCCTTCCGGAACCGATATTCATGTGTCCTACTTCGGAGTTACCCATCTGTCCGTCAGGAAGTCCTACTGCAAGGCCGGATGCATAACCCTTTACATAAGGGCATTCAGCCATAAGCTTGTCGATAACGGGAGTGTTTGCCATAGCGATGGCATTGTATTCCTTGTTGTCGGAAAGTCCGAATCCGTCAAGAACCATAAGTACTACAGGTCTGCGTTTCATAAATATTCTCCTTTAAAATTATTGATCAGCGTTGATAAACCGGTTGAGTTCACTGCTGTAGATGAATCCCGCGCCCTTCAGTGTACTCCTGATCTTTTCCTCATCAGCACCAAGTGATGCCGCAAGCTCTGAGAGGCTCGAAAAGTTGTCTCTCAGCTGTGTGTTGATGTAGCTCAAAAGCATGAACGGGTCTTTGGGCAGGGTCATCTTAAATACCTCTAATCGTTTTTGCCGGCGACATTATAACAGATTATTAGTGTGCCTGCTTAAAAATACGTGCTCATTTTTAGCGGTTTCCTTACCTTTGTTTTGTGAAGTGTGTTTAGGCTAACTTTCCGCCCCCAAACCGCCTTCCCGATTCTGCTATAATGTTCGAAAAACGGACGGGTGAGACATATGCCGTTAGTCAAGATCGAACTTCTCAAAGGCAAAAGCGCCGAATACAAGAAAACACTTCTCGAGTCAGTCCACGCGGGACTCGTAGAATCTCTTGGCATCGAAGACTGGGACCGCTTCCAGCGCATCATCGAGTACGACAAGGCAGATTTCGAATTCCCGGACTTCAAGTCTGACAACTTCATGATAATCGGGCTCACGATCTTCCCCGGCAGAACCGCTGAGCAGAAGCAGAGCGCGATCACATTAATAAAGAACAAACTCAGCAGTAACCTTAAGATCGATCCCAAAGACGTATTTATCGTTATAAACGATCCGCCCAGGGAAAACTGGAGTATCTGAACCGCCTTTGAAAAACGCTTTACGTACTAAAAAGGATATATCATTTTCGGTGTTTTTCCGGTTGTTTTCCTAAATATGCAAATTCAGGAAAAGGTTTAGGAAAAAACGGGCTTTTTTTCCGAAATCATTTTCTGTTCTAACAAAAATAGAAAAAATTTCAGGAAAAAGCGGGTATGTCGAAGCGGGCAGATCGATCACTTCAAATACTACGGGAACAGATCCGGCTTGATCAAGGTCTTCCGGCGAGTTCCCAGAAAGCAACAGCGCTTGCAGCGGCCGCATTCAATGAATCCACCTCATGGGACATCGGGATAATTACTTTATAGTCAGCGCTCGAAATGGTCTCCTCCGTAAGTCCGTTGCCTTCATTGCCGATAAGGACAGCGAGACGGGGTTCGTCTTTCAATACAGAGTTATCAAGTGTGAGTGAATCGTCGACCAGTGCCAGAGCTGCTGTCTTATATCCGAGTGACATCAGTGTGCCGCACACATCTTCCTTACCGATGAACGTCCACGGCAGCTGGAACATCGTGCCCATTCCGACTCTCATCGCTCTTCTCTCCAGAGGATCGCAAGTGCCTTCTGTAAGAAGCACCGCATCAATGTTGAATGCAGCGGCGCTTCTGAATACTGCGCCAACGTTTGTGGGATTGACTATATTCTCAAGAACAGCGATGCGCGAGCGCGCCGAAGAAGCATCGAGTATCTCAGCAGCCTGAGAAAGTACCGGCCTTGTCATGCAGCAGAGGATACCGCCGGTCAGGTGGTATCCAGTGATGCTCTCCATGACATGTGAAGGCGCGCGGTATATTGGCACATCACCTGCGCGAGCCAGCAAAGAAGTTACTTCATCCTTCCCAAAAACCGCACTGCTCACAAGAAAGGATTCAGGCTTCATGTCGCCGTCAAGAGCGCGCCCGATAACTTTGCAGCTCTCGGCAATGAATACTCCGCCTTCAGGATCCCTATAGTGCCGGAGCTGAGGCTCCGAGCAGGATACATAGACGTCTATTGATGCATCGTCCGGACGGGTTATATCGATTATGTTCATGCTTCATCTCCGGCAGTCTTTTTACCGGTTCCGCCAGTAAGCATCTCAAACGTGACACCGTATTTCTTAGCAATATCAGCAGCGTAAGAAGAGCCTTCCGGCGGGGCGATCTCAAGTTTGAACGAACGGTTGCCACCGTCACTCTTAACGATGAGCGAAGCCGCCTTTGCTGGAGAACCGGAGAATCCGGCACAGTCGATGCCAAGCTTATGCATATGCGTATTGTAGATAGTCCTTACATTCTTTGTGAGGAGTGCCTTTATCGAGTCACATGCAATGTAATAGCCTTCTTCAAAGGATGTTGTCGAGAATGTCTCATTCATGAGCACGAGACTGTCACTTGTGGCATTCGTGAAGATCTCTTTGAATCTGACACACTCTTCGCCAAGACGGCCGAGATCCATAGTCTTGTCCTCATCCGCCGGGAAGTGAGTGTAGATGCAGTCTGCAGGTGCAAATTCGAATGAATCAGCGGGCACGTAAACACCGCCCTGAGCAAGAGCGAAAAGCAGTCCGATGCCTTGCGTTGCAGTGGTCTTACCACCTCTGTTGGCACCTGTAAGGATATAGATCCTGTGCGCATCGTCGAAGATCAGGTCGTTTACGACGAGTTCTTTCGGATCAGCAAGGTTTACTGCGAGCTTGAAGTTGTAGAAGCCCTTCGCATCCATTGCAAGATCGCCGCCCTTAACGGCCTTTGCCTTGGAGAGCTTGAATCCTTTCGCTTCGAGCTTTTTCATAAACTCCGCAAATCTGATGTAGTAAACGAACTCAGGGATAATATCTGCAATTATGCTGATCGCCATATCAGAATACTTATCGAGTGTTCTTCTAAGATTTTTTGAGAGAGTGTCGAGCATCTTGTTGAGAATGTTATCCAGATAGAATGTTGAACTTGAGATACCGTCGCCTGAGTTGATCGAAGCAACTGTCTGGTTCCTGATAAGGAAACCGCCTGGTGTGGAAGCAGCCTGGAATTTAGCGAGGTTTTCGAACTGAGCAAGGATTCCGCCGTCTTTATTCGCATCGACCTGACGGTAGTGCATGTCGCCGTTCCACTCGTTACCGTTGTTTATCTTGTCTCCGGAAGAAAGACTGTCTGCGATGTTGCTTACGATATTGGACTTCTTAAATGGCTTGTTGTTAACGGAGATCAGGCCCATGCTGGTCGCTTCAAGCCTGGAGTTGACATTGATTCCGACAGTAACGCTCTGGATCTCCGATGCATCTGTCGTGATCTTTTCGAGATCTTTTTTGAGCTCATGAAAATGCGCATCCGAATATACTTCATCAACATAAGCCTTAAAACCCTTGAGTCCTTCGGACTTGATCCTCTCATCGCTCAGACAGTCCTTGAGCGCATCAACGCATGTGATGTAATCGCGGTACTGGTTTAAGCGGTGCATAAGATACCAGAGTCCTTCGACCTCGTCTTTGGATTTTCTGATGACACCGAAATTCTTGTTGAAGTCGATCTTGTCGAAAAGCTCCTGAAGTTTCGCGCATACATCAGGAAGGTTTTTGAGATCCTCGAAAACATCCTGTCTGTAATTCGTGACCGCAGGGTCGGAAGTAAGATTGGAAAGGATCTCTGATACGATCACCTGTTCCTTGGGTTCGGAAGTTACTTCTTTGGTTATTACATCAAGGCCCAGATCGTGAAAGGCCGAATCTTCAAGCTTTTTAAAGTTTACTTTTGTTCCTCTAGGGAAAAGCAGACTGAATGTTCTTTCAGCGGACATAGATATATCCTCCATATTGATCGGTGCGACCGATCAGTCTGAAAGATCAGGACATCGTCAGTCGCCCATGCTCTTATAATACTCCTCGAGACGTGGTTTTGCAGATACGTAATAACGTTCAAGCCTCTTATCGAAGTGCCTGCCGAAGCTGTCCATCATGATATTGTCTGCATCCTCAAAAGAAAACTTATCCTTATAAACACGTTTGCTGACAAGCGCATCGTAAACATCGGCGACCGCCATGATGCGCGCTTCGATCGGAATCTCCTCACCTTTAAGACCTTCAGGATAACCCGAGCCGTCCCATCTCTCATGGTGATAATGCGCTACATTTACTGCAACTTTATGGAACGCTTCGTTGCCGGTTCCTTCCAGTATCGAATCGACAATGCGCGCGCCTTCTGCGGCGTGGGCCTTCATTTTCTCGTATTCCTCATCGGTAAACTTGCCGGGCTTTCTGAGAACTGCATCGTCGACCGCAATCTTTCCCAGGTCATGCATCGGAGCTGCCTGGATAACGTTCTTGCAGAACTCTTCCGTGAGGCCGTCAATGCCAAAGAGCATCAGCATGTTCTTCTTGTTGCCGGTGTCCTTTTTTATCTCATCTATCAGGATCTTGACGACATCACTTGTACGTCTGATGTGACCGCCCGTCGAGTTGTCGCGGCTCTCGACCATGGTAGCCATGCCGAGGATCAGTCTGTTATGCATCTGGATGATGTCCTCGGTCTTCTCCGCAACCTCTTCAGACAACCGGTCGTTATAGTTTGCAAGAAGCTTCATGTACTTTCTTGAATCAGTATCATCTGTGATAAGAAACTGATATCCGACCCTGTTCTTTCCGTCGAAAAGATAACTGATCATTATAAGATAGATCCTGTCATCAAGCTCGTAATAGAAACGGTCGCATTTCTCATCATCTTTAAAGTTCCCAAGCCACTTGAGAAGCGTTTTCTTGATCGCGATATTTTTGCCGGCATAAGAGTCGACATTGATATTTTGGAGCTCAGGAAAAACCTTCATTGCCACTTCGTTGGCACCCAGGAAGTTATCGTTAAAGTCGATAGAGATAAATCCCGTATCGCCTTTGTTGACCAGCGTATCGACACCGAGATCCGTTACATCGTAAAGGCATAGTCTGTGAACGATGATGAGATATATCACTTGCCCAAACACATAAGACAGCGGCATCGCTTCGATTCCTGCAGGCAAAAACTTGCCGACAAAATAACTCAGGAACGATACTGCTGCAGGGAACATCAGAAGCACGATAGTCTTGTTTGATACATCATTCTTCTTGATGAGGCTGTAGATCATCGCAATAAAACTGATAATGATGAAAAAAGTGATTATGACGTATGTCAGCGTGTGTGCAAATCCGTATGTCTTAACAAGCTTGCCCATTCCCTTGTCGATCTCAAAACTGACCGTTTTGTAAAAGAATGGCGAATTTCCTATTGATAACACAAACGAAAAACTGATCATACTGAGGATCGTAAGGCCGGCACTCATCCACCTTTTGAGGTTGATGTGGCACAAACTGAAGATGCTCTGGCAGATGAATAATGTGAGAAAACACCCACCTATGTAAGTGACCTTTACGGCTGTCAGAGCCGTGTCGAGATTTCTTGAGTGTGCAAGGAGCGCATAGCCAAGATTGGCAATCGGAATGAAAGCGAAAATGAGTGTAATATGCACATCAAAATGCTTATGCCAGATTGCCAGATATATCAGTGTCAGTACGATCGACAAGCCGAATAATATTTCGTAATATGCGGTCACGTCCGGTGAGTCCTTCTATTTTTTTATTTAAATTCTAACATCATTATTGTCAGTAATGCTACCAGGCGGATTACAATCCCTTCATAAATTCACGGATCGCTTCTTCGCACTTATCAGGTTCTTCTATATATACTGAGTGGCCGCAGTCAAGCTGGACAGTTGTTACATCAGTGATCTGTTCGGCATAGTCGTTCTCAAAGCCAATCCAGCCTTCGTCAATGGTTCCGTCAGAAACGATTAAAAGAGTAGGAACGTCAGGCATTGCCTGGCTCTCGATGACCGTGCGGTCGTGAATGATGTATTTGCATTCATTCGCAAATGTCTCATTCGAGAACCTGCTGCACACAAGTGCCATTGCACTCTTTACTTCCATATCGGAATAACCTTCAGGGATCGTAGCGCCTGCAATGAGTCTTACGATTCCCACATTCCTTGCAACTCTCGACCAGAAATATACTGAAGATTCCGAATCTATATGCTTCTCATCCATCATGTCATATGCTGCGGGAACTGCCATATCCAGACCGATAATTGCTTCAACTTCATCAGGATAAGTCTGCGCCCAGTAAACTGTCTCAAGACCTGAATAGGAATGCGGGCACAAGATGTAAGGGCCTTCAACACCTGCTCTCTTAAGTGCTTCACGGTCCTGCTTTACTCGCGTCTCAACATCTCTGGAACCGTCAAAGCCATCGCTGAATCCGTAACCGAACTTCTCGATAACTACAACTCTGTAATCCTCATCAAAACGGTCAATGAAATTCTTATAACCGATGATCGGCGCACTGTCACCCGAGCCTGCCATGAATACCAGAGTATGCTCACCTTCTCCTGCTACATAAATGCTCATTTCATGGCCGTATACTTCTACCTTCCGGCCGTATAACTGATTCTCGAGCAGGTCCTTCTCAGATGCCGAGCAGATTATGTTGTAAGTAAATATTCCAGCCAATACCACTGCAATAAAGGCAACAATTCCCAATAAGATCTTTCCGGTTACTTTCAATGCTTTCTTCATATTCTTCTCCGTAAAAAGTAACAGCCGGACAAATGCCCGGCTGCTTATTTTCTTAAACTTCCCTTTTCCTGATCCTTATTCCTTTGTTTTCGGCGGCAATCGCCGGGCGCCCCCGAAAACGCTTCCAAATCCAACGTTCGGGGACATATTCGAACACCTCCGAAGTCTTAACTTAAATTATCCGGCCCGAAGCTCTCGGGCAGGAGATCACCTAAAGTGAATTCTTTGTAATCATCGGCACTTTTGGCCAGGTATATCTTGAAAGAAGGCTTGCAGAATTCCCTCATCACCTGCCGGCAAACGCCACACGGTGAACAATACTGAAGTTCTCCGTCTCTTCTTCCACCCGCGATCGCAATGGCAGCAAAATCCCTGTATCCTTCACTCACAGCTTTTGCTATCGCTGTTCTTTCAGCACATATGGAGGGGCCGAATGCACTGTTCTCGATATTGCAGCCGGTAAAGATCTTACCGTCACCGGTCAGGACCGCACTGCCCACGAGAAAATCCGAATATGGAGCATAACTTTCAGATCTCATGTCGACCGCTTTTTGACAAAGCGTCCGGATCACTTCTTTTTCGGGCATCTTATAAATCTCCTTTCAGATATACCTGTGCCTTTAGACAAGTGTCTTTATCTATCCCTGTACCAGGGTATACCGGGATCAGCTGATCTCGATATTGCCTGCATCTACACTGACCTTGATCGATCCTGATCCGCTGCCGTTTTTGTGATATTTATTTCCGAATGAGGAATTGCCTACCTTTACGATTCCCGCATCGATATCACACTCGATATCGTAAGCATCAAGATCGCTGATTCCGTTGATCTCGACATTACCGAAATCTGTGTTGACCTCAATTTCTTCGGGTTTTGTATTCTTGATCTCGATGTTTCCTGCATCTGTTTCGATCTTTATGATCTTCATGTCAGAATTATCGATCTCGATATTGCCTGCATCCGTGTCGATCTCAAATTTGCGGAATGTGCAGTTATCAACGATCACATTACCGGCACTGAATTCTCCATAGAAATAATCTGAATTGATGCCGTCCATATTGATATCACCTGCATCGCTCTTGATCTCGATATCTTCGAGCTTTACATCACTTCCAAGCACGATATTAAGTACCGGCTTGTTGAATGATGTTGAAATACCATAGAATCTGAAATTGCTGCCTTTCTGGTTAATAACGAGTTTTCCGTTCTCCAGAGAGATCTCTGGCTTGAGTCTCTTTTCTCCGCTGTACTCTGCGCTGATGAGTCCGCTGCCGTCTGCAACTGTGATATTGACCGAGCATGCAGTAAGATCCATCTTGATCATATTTACTTCACCTTTTGCATCACTTGAATAATTCACATTATCACCTGTTCCCAAATCATATGTTGTTTCTACTATATCAGTAACATCGCCCTTTATGAAAACACCTGTAACAAAGGGAAGTATGAATCTGACACTGAGTGTGCACAAAACTACTACTGCTGCAATAATTGAACAGATGATGATAGGTGCCTTATTAACTCTTCTGTCTGACTTTGGAACGAATTCCTCGCTCATCTTGCCTGATTCATTAAGCTGTAAAAGCCTGTCGTATCCGTCCATTTTCATGTTTGCGGATGTGATAAGGAATACACCGCCTGCAACGAAAAGAAAGAACATAGCCGCACCGAAATCAGAACTCAGATAAGCGATCTTGTCGAAGATGATCGGATTCAGAACGCTTAAGATGCAGAGTCCGATACCGCAGGAAGACATGATTCCGTAAGTGCTCTTGAAACTCTTACGCTCATTTCTTACATATTCCGCACTCTCTATGCTGAGTGAGCACTCTTTTCTCCTTACTTCGGCAAACTCTTTATATTTGATACCGGTGAAGACAAAAATACCGACCGCAACGGCAATCAAACTGAACATTCCGCCTACACCTATGAGTTCTTCCGGAAGTGATAACGCCTCAGCAATGATATTCATTGCTACGCTGAAGATACAGAGTGCGATTCCCAAAGGAAGAAGTACTGATCTCCGGCCTATCATGGCGAGATATTCCTTTACTCTTTCCATTGAGAGCATCGGCTTATCCTCATCGGGATTCTCAGTTACCGCTTCCTGAATTCCAAGGGATTCAGCGAGTTCATCGAGATTACCGAATTCGGAGATTACGATGCCTACTGCCTCATTCTCGGATTTGCCCTCACTTATTAATTCTTCATACTTATCTTCCATCATCTGGAGAAGCTCTGCCTTGGCTCTCCTTACCTCTTCCGTATTCGGAAGATTGCGGAACATATTGTCCAAATAGTTTCTTATAGCGTTCATACGAGTCTCCCCTCATCTGCAATAAACTTTTCTATAACTTCCTTTGTGAGTGTCCACTCCTCACACTTCGCCCGGTAATGCTCCCTGCCGGCCTCTGTGATGCGGTAGTAGGTCCTCTTCTTTCCGCCTGCCAGATCTTCATCTACGAATGACTCGATAAACCCGTTCTTCTCCATTCTGGTAAAAGCCGAATAGAGCGTCGTTTCCTTGATAATGTACTTATCTTCGGACATCGTCCTGATCTGCTTGGAGATCTCATATCCGTAGGACGGGTTACTGAGAAGCAGGTAGAGGATAATTATGTCGTTGTACCCTCTGATGACATCACTGCTGATCTCTGCCATAGTCTATCTCCTTCCACTTATTACGGCTGTCGTACTACGAGTGTCGTTGTTACGACTGTCGTACTACGGCTGTCGTGGTAAATATAACACCGCCCCAAACGACTGTCAACAACTAATTTCGAAATTTCTGTGAGCTTTGCTTATATTTCTCCAAAAACCGTAATTTCAGCAAAGCTGACTCCGCCAATGTGCCATTCTTCTGCCCCGGTCACCACCGGTTCCTTCTCGAAAACCTTTACGACACTAATTTCCCGAATTGTTATATACATATTTTTCGCGCGTTGTTATATTTAACTTACATCTATAAATCCCCATCGGAAAGAGGTACTGCCATGGAACTTTATGTTGACATCAAAGCCCTTAACAACTCAGGCGACGGCACCAGGGAAAAACCGTTCAGAACGATCTCTGAAGCAGCTGCAATAGCGATGCCCGGTGATACAGTCCATGTGGCACCCGGTGTATATAGAGAATACGTGTCTCCCAAAAACGGCGGCACCGAAGATGCGCGCATCACTTATGTAAGTGACGAGCCTCTCGGAGCAACGATCACAGGCGCTGAGAGGATCACCAACTGGGAACAGTACGAAGGCGGCATCTGGGTTGCTAAGGTCGATAACTCGATCTTCGATCCCGACTATAACCCTTATACGACATATGTTTACGGCGACTGGTATTTCGCAAAGCGCGAAAAGCATGTCGGCTGTGTATATATCAATGACAGAAGACTCTACGAGGCAGCTTCCGTTGAGGAAGTCATCAAGGCGGAACCCTGGCCGCATTCATGGGTACCCGAAGAGGCATCTTACAAATGGTATGCGGAGCAGGACGGTGACAAGACAGTCATCTACGCTAATTTCTCAGGCCTTAACCCCAACAACTAGATGGCAGAGATCAATGTCAGGAGAATGTGTTTCTTCCCCGCAGAGACAGGCAGAAACTATATCACAGTAAGAGAATTCAAGATCTGCAAGGCCGCTACCAACTGGGCTCCTCCGGCAGCATGGCAGGAAGGAATGATAGGACCTCACTGGTCAAAGGGCTGGATCATTGAAGACAACGAGGTTTACTTCGCAAAGTGCTCCGGCATCAGTCTCGGCAAATATCTGGATCCCGAGAACAACCACTATTTCACATATGAGCATCTTAAGAGCCCGACACAGATGGAGCGTGATGCAGTCTGCAGAGGCCAGTATCACGGCTGGCTCAAGGAAAATATCGGAAGCCACATCGTACGCCGCAACAACATTCACCACTGCGAGCAGGGCGGCATTATCGGCCGTATGGGTGCAGTATTCTCAACTATTGAAGACAACCATATTCACCACATCAATAACATGATGGAACTTGGCGGTGCGGAAGTCGCAGGCATTAAGCTTCACGCAGCCATCGATGTTGTCATGAGACGCAACCATATCCATCATTCAACGATGGGTATCTGGACAGACTGGGAAGCTCAGGGCACAAGAATTACACAGAACCTTCTCCACGATAACCAGAGACCTGAATTCGCTACTCCTTTGGACGGTGCGATGGGAAGCGAGGATATCTTCGTTGAAGTAGGACACGGTCCGACACTTATCGACAACAACATCCTTCTTTCCGATGCATCTCTCAGGATCGCTACACAGGGTGTCGCGATGGTACACAATCTCATCTGCGGTGCATTTACATCCGTAGGCGCGGGCACCGACTGGCGCTACACTCCGTACCATATGCCGCACAGAACTGAAGTCATGGGCTTCATGACGATCCTTCACGGAGATGACAGATTCTACAATAACATCTTCTTCCAGAAGCATCCGAAGGCTTCACTCGTAACACGCTTCCCGAGCGGACATATCGAAGAGGAAGAACGTGTCGTCGGCACACATGTATGGGATCACTATCCGATCTATGAAGACTGGATCAAGAGATTCGACCTTGACACCGAGACACCTGACATGATGAAGATAGCAAAGGCTCACTTCGACAAACTCCCCGTCTGGATCGAAGGCAATGCTTATCTCGGCGGCGCTTTGCACTTCTGCCAGGAGAAGAATTTCCTATTCGATGACAAGACTGAGATCCGTGTGGATGTCAGAGAAGAAGACGGCAAGGTATATCTTGATACAAATCTTGCTGATGCGATCGGAGACTTCACTTCTGCCCTGATCGACACCGACACACTCGGCAAGGCATTCGAACCTCAGCAGAGATTCGAAGACCGCGATGGCAACGACATCACCTTCGATGAAGACTACTTCGGCAACAAGCGCAAAGCCATCATCCCCGGTCCGTTCGCTTCACTCGATCTCAAAGACAAAAACGTCGTTCTGTAATTTGCGAACAAAGAAACAGACGCCCGTAAGCATGTGAATCCACGTCTTACGGGTGTTTTTATTTTGTATGGTGATTTACACTGATCTGGTTATTGCTGCTCTACTTTAACGCCTTTCTTTTCAGAGGGATCGTCTGACTCTTCAGTCTCTTCCGGATCAGAATCATCGTCTTCATTCTTTTTCCTTCCCTTTTCATCCTTGTCGCTCATAAGCCTGTCCAGGATACCGGAGAAATACTGTCCGGCTTTCTTATCGATCTCGAAAACCTTGAGCGCCTGGATGATGATGATCGCAAGTACAGGTCCCAAAAGGAATCCGGGTGCACCCCAGATGTATACACCTGCCGCCATGGACAGAAGCGTGATCAAAGGATGCAGATGCATTGATTTGCCCAGGATCGGCGGCTCGATGAAACGGCGGATGATCGTCATGATGACATAGCCGATAACGATAACTGCGGCACCGACATACTGTCCGTGTGCAATAAGATATATGAACATCGGAAGCATCGTGACGCTTATGCCGAGTACCGGAAGGAAATCGATAAGAGCAGTAACGATCGCGAGTACGATCGCATATTCGCGGAGACCTGCCGCAAGGAATACGACAAATGATTCAACCGCAGTTATGACAAAGAGCGTGAAGTATCCGCCAAGGACACGGAATACAAGGAGTGAGAGCTCATTGAGAAGCGTGAAGACTCTGTTGCGGAATTTCTTGCTCGGTGTGTTCTTTACGAAGAACTTCAGCACGGCGGGGCCGTCGTTGATGAAGTAGAAGCCGCTCAGGATGATGCTGATGACAAAGAAGATCGCATAAGGCAGGTTGCCGACGAGCTTCCATACGGCTGAAAGAGATGAACTTATCACCTGAGGGATGTTCTTTACAACAGTCTGACCCATATTGGTGATGTTTTCCTTGATCGAGTCTATCATCTCGGGTGTCAGGAATCCGCCGTTTTCAACACTGTAACGGTCCAGGAGCTGAACATTGATGATCTCTGCCGGTTTGAAGTTCCTGGTCGCCTCGGCAACTGTTACAAGCAGGCTGTTCACCTGATAGACCAGACCAATACAGGTAAGGATTATCGCGAAAACAACGAAGATGTTGAGGATAACATAGACAACCAGAGCAACTTTGGTATGTGTTGACTTCTTTTTGCCGGGCTTGATCTTCGAAGAATCCTTATCGAAAAGCTTTGACAGAGGCTTCGCTATAAGGATGGATGTCTTGGAAAGCAGGAATCCGATAAGGAATGGAACGAGGATCACCGCAACGACCTTGCCCACATAGCAGAATGCTACGACTATCACTACCGTCAGAATAAACTTGAGCATGGACATGACCGATGCACGGTCACGGTTATATCTCTCTATATCAGTCAGGCTCTTATTTTTATTACCCATCTTATCTTTTCTTTCTGTCTGTTAATAACTGCCGCAGGTCTTCATCCCCAATGCCGGCTGCGGACCATTATATTCTTACACCCTTTAAAAGCACCATCCACATGGCAACCAATATTATAATCCCCAAAACGAATGTAAGGTTGATTCCTTTGAAAAAACCGCCGGCTTTGCCGCCGTCCTTCTCGTCAGGCTTTCTGTTATCGCCGTATATGTCGGCGCTGTATGCAAAATGGAACTCGCCCAGGGTCTTTCTGAAAAATGCCATCAGGATTGCAGCGACGATGAGCGCCGGAATACAGGAAAAGTAAATAGTACTCGGTATATCACTGTAAACTCTTATAGTCGTAAGATCGATCTCCCCGATAATGCTGTCTAACAGGATTCCCGTAAGACGCGCGCCGATCAAAGCCAGGATCGGTCCGTAGATATTCTCCGTATGGTTGCGGACTATGCAAAGCCACAAACCGATAATGAAGATGGCAACGATATCAGTAAAATCGAATGAGAAAAGCGCTATAAGCAATGGGATGATCACAAATGCCAGTCGTCTGTTCTTCTCGGAGAATCCCTGCCATACGGCACCCAGGAAAAACAGCGAGAAACCGAATGCCGGAATAACAGTATCTATAAGCACCTGCAGGAGCAGAGTCTGTCCGGAAACTTCGCCGACATGGTAAAAGACAGCCGGGAATATGACAGATCCGCCGTTCTTGAGCCAGAAAGCAACCGACAGATTATGGAAGGATACCTTGATAAGATAGATCGGGGCGCCCGAAAGGAATGACAGTATAAGCGCTCCTACACCCGTATAACGGCCAGTGATATTGATCCCGCCTCTTTCGGCGATCAGGACAGCCGGTGCAACAAATGCAAACATCACAAGAAGGATTACAGTGACCGCACAGCCGATAAGGGATGTGGATGAGAAATCAAAAGTGCCGGCAAAAAGCAATTTCAGCAGAAAATAAGAGAAAGCGAATCCGACTGCGCCGAAAAACACCGGATAACCCCAGTTATAAGGATCCGGAATCTTAAATGCCCGAACTATGTGGTCTTTGACAGACCTCAGGACGTCCATCAGAAATACACTCCGAAAAGTACCAGCGACTGGAACATCTTTTCAAAGAAGAAAGGCTCCATGATCGCGAAAACAGCGCATCCAAGTGCGAGGAAAGGGCCGAAAGCCATATAATCGGGATCTTCCGCAAAATGTATGGCCGCTTTCTCACGCTGAAGTTTGAGTTTCTCGGCCCTCGGGTCTTCGGCTTCGGCAATCCTCTTCTTCTCAGCAGAGATCCTCTTCATCTTCCTGATGAGGAGCGGAACCGCAAACACAAGCGCAGAGAATATCGATACATAAATAAGAACGATGAGTCCGTAGCATCCGGTAATAAGTCCTGTCGCAAACAGGAGTCTCATATCACCCATTCCCATGCCTTCGCGGCCAAGGAATGTGATGGAAAGGAATCCGATAAGCCAGATAACGCCGCCTCCGACGATGGACGCAATGATCTTGTTGAGGACCGGTACCCACCACTTGGCATCAGGCGAGAACCATACGGATCCTTCAAAGATATCGGCCAGAATGGATAAAACACCGCATAAAGCAATGTAAATCGAGAACTGGTCCGGAATGATCCTGTTGAGCTTATCCGCCATCATAACGAGCATCAGCACAGGGATCACGAGCAGGATCACTGCCAGATGCATGGGTCTGAAGATATAGATGTACTGGACTTTACAGAAAAAGATCGTTGCACAATAGCAGGCCGCACAGAAAACACAAGCAATAAGGCCCTCCGGAAAAGGTCTCATTCTCTTAGACGGCCTGTAATCAGGGTCTTCCGGCGTTACACCGTAATCCTGAAGCCACTTATCGGGAAACTTCCCGAACAGATATGTAATGAGAGCTCCTGCGAGCACTCCTGCCGCAATGGCAAAAACATAATAAAGAACATCATTCATAACTGCTAGAAGTTTAATATACCGCGCAGAAAAATACAAATATAAATAAATATTCAGCCACAGCTGAAGCGGTCATTTTAAGTCACCGTAATCCGCCTGATGAAATAACTGTAAAGATTAAGTAAATTTCCGACATATATGTCAGTTTCCGGTGAGATCCGTTGTCAGAAAAACATGCATAAATACTGCTTTACGGAGTGTTTTTGGCTAAATAATCGAACTTCACCCGAAAAATTGCGAACGCACCCCATTATTGTTAAAATCAGACGTGAATTATTTTGGAGGAAGTAGGTGTCTCAACGGGTAATAAGAGACGCCGAAGAACAAAAGAATGGCAACAATCACAGCAAAAGCGCTCGAACAGATGATGCAGGCTCACGTAAGAGCCGAGACGGGCATGAGTCTTGAGCAGGCTACACCCCGTGATTACTGGACAGCGCTGTCAAAGAGCATCGTTGAGATCATTTCAGAGAACTGGATGGCAACGAGACATAAGTACAATCAGGGCCGTCAGGCTCACTACTTCTCGGCTGAGTTCCTTGAAGGCCGCTCAATGCTCAACAATCTCGTAAACCTTGGAATTTACGATCAGGCAAAGGAGGCCCTCGCTTCTTTCGGACTCGACATTACTGATATTCTTGAAGAAGAGACAGACCCCGCTTTGGGTAACGGCGGTCTTGGACGTCTTGCAGCATGCTTCCTCGATTCATGCGCAACACTCAATCTTCCTGTAACAGGCTATGGTATCCTTTACCGCTACGGCCTTTTCAGACAGGCTATCGAGAATGGTTTCCAGAATGAGTATCCTGACTCCTGGATGGAGCACGGATATCCGTTCATTCTCCCCAGATACGACCGCAAGGTTAAGGTTCACTACTCCGATATCGATGTCTGGGCTATTCCCTGCGATCTTCCTATCACAGGTTACGGCACAAATAACGTCAATCTCCTGAGACTCTGGAAGGCTGAGCCGGCACAGGAGTTCAACTTCAACCTCTTCAACTCACAGAGATTCGACGATGCTGTTATCGAGAGAAACAGAGTTCAGGATATCTGGCGAGTTCTCTATCCTAACGACACATCCTACGATGGTAAGGTCCTCCGTGTAAGACAGCAGTACTTCTTCGTTTCCGCTTCTTTGCAGGACATCATCTACAGATATAAGAAATATCACGGTGACGATCTCCATGATTTCGCCAAGTACAACACGATCCAGCTCAACGATACACACCCCGTTGTAGCTATCCCCGAGCTCATGAGACTCCTCGTTGACGAGAACGGCATCGAGTGGACACAGGCATGGGAGATCGTTAAGGATACATTCGCTTATACCAACCACACGATCATGGCAGAGGCACTCGAGAAGTGGGATATCTCCATCTTCCGTTTCCTCTTCCCCCGTATTTTCGAGATCATAGAGGGCATCAACAACCAGTTCCGTGCACAGATGTACGAAGCAGGCCTCTATTCAGAGCTCATCGACCGCATGTCTCCTTTGGGCGACGGTAAGATCCACATGGCTTGGATGGCAATCTACGGTTCGCACTCCGTAAACGGCGTTGCCGCACTCCACACTGACATCCTCAAGAACGAGACACTCAAGGACTGGTACAACATCTATCCCGAGAAGTTCTCCAACAAGACAAACGGCGTTACACCCAGAAGATGGCTCAGAACCTGCGATCCCGAGCTTGCAGCTCTCATCACTGACCTTTTGGGCAACGATAAGTGGGTTACAGATCTCGACCAGCTCAAGCAGCTTGAGAAGTACAAGGACGATGACAAGATCATGAAGAAGTTCATCGCCATCAAGAAGAACAACAAGAAGAACCTTTCCGAGTATCTAGAGAAGACCAAGGGCATCAAGCTTAACCCGAATTCCTGCTTTGACGTACAGATCAAGCGTCTCCACGAATACAAGAGACAGCTTCTCAATGCTCTCTATGCATTGAATCTTTACGACAGACTCAAGGAGAATCCGAAGCTCGATATGCCTCCGGTCACTATCCTCTTCGCTGCAAAGGCTGCTCCGGGCTATTTCAGAGCCAAGGCTATCATCAAGTTCATCAATGAGATTGCCAAGCTCATCGACTCAGATCCTGCAATGAAGAACAAGCTCAAGGTCGTATTCGTTGAGAACTACAACGTTTCCGTCGGCGAGAAGATGTTCCCTGCAGCAGATGTATCCGAGCAGATCTCCACAGCTGGTCTTGAGGCATCCGGTACGGGCAACATGAAGTTCATGATGAACGGTGCCGTAACTCTCGGTACATTGGACGGTGCTAACGTTGAGATCGCTGAGTGCGTAGGCGACGACAACATCTATATCTTCGGATGCCGCTCACAGGATATGGCTGCTACAAAGGCTTACTACAATCCGAAGTGGCAGTATGAGAACATCCCCGGCCTCAAGAAGTGTCTCGACAGACTCGTTGACGGTTCCTTCAATGACGAAGGCACAGGCATGTTCAATGACCTCTTCAACGGTCTCATCTACGGCTCCAACTGGCAGCCCGGCGATCCCTACTATGTATTGGGAGACTTCGACGACTACAGAAAGACAAGAGACCGGCTCTACAAGGATTACCAGGACAACCTCGAATGGGCAAGAAAGTGCTGGGTCAACATCTGCAATTCCGGCAAGTTCTCCTCCGACCGTACTATCAAGGAGTATGCTTCCGAAATCTGGAAGATCAAGCCTCAGAAGATCTGATAAGTTCACGTTTACAACAACCAAAAAGGTGCCCTTCACACAAAAGCGGGCACCTTTTTTCATTATCGGCAAATTGCATTGAAAACCACGCCGTCAAAGCACTGAATCCTAAAATATTATAAATAATGTTTTTCGGAGCGATTTGCTGTATAATCTTCTTTAAATCATTTTAAGGAGGAACTTAATATGCCCATATTCCAGGATGCAAAGGGAAAGAACATCTCTAACTTCCAGAAGATGATCGATGAGAAGAAGAATACGATCCGCAAGTATTACGATGAGATTGGTCATTTGTACTATGGACAGTACAAAGACGTTAATGTTGACATGACCAAGGATATCAACGCAAGATGCGAATCCATCTCCAATCTTTACATCGAGATTGAAGAACTCAATGTTAAGATCCTCCGTGAGAGAGGCCTCAAGAAGTGTGCAGTCTGCAGCACGGAGAATAACCTTTCCAATGCTTTCTGCTTCAAATGCGGTGCGAGATTTGACGATTCTGATGCAATTCCCGCTGACGTAATCGCTCCTCCGAACGCTTCTGCTACTCCCTCACGCAAAGAAAACAAAGTTGCAACTCCGGTTGAAACAGCTGTTGCAGAGACAGTTGTAGCCGGCGACGTAATAGATGCATCTGACGCACAGGAAATCGCAGAAGAGGGTAAGGAGGAATAATCACTAATATGGCGAAGATTTTCGAAGAAGAGTCAAGAACATTTTCCGAGTACCTTTTGGTACCCAATCTCACAACAGAGAAGAACACACCTGATCAGGTAGACTTGTCCGCTCCTATCGCAAAGTACAGAAAAGGTCAGGAAGAGTCACGTCTCAAGATCAACATCCCTATGGTATCTGCAGTTATGCAGTCCGTAAGTGACGACGGTATGGCAATAGCGCTTGCAAGATGTGGCGGTCTGTCATTCATTTTCCAGTCACAGTCGATCGAATCTCAGTGCGACATGATCAAGAGAGTCAAGAAGTATAAGGCCGGCATCGTTGAATCCGACTCCAACCTCTCTCCTGAAGATACTCTCGAGACAGTTATCGCTCTCCACGAGAAGACAGGTCACGGTACTGCAGCCGTTACTGAAGACGGTTCACCCGAAGGCAGACTTTTAGGACTCGTTACCACACGTGATTACCGTGTAAGCAGACTTTCACCCGATACCAAGGTTAAAGAGTTCATGACTCCTATCGAGAAGCTTGTTACAGCTCCCGAAGGCACTTCCCTCAAAGAAGCAAATGACATCATCTGGGACAACAAGATCAACCAGCTCCCTATCGTAGATTCAGAAGGCAGATTAGTTGGTCTCGTTTTCCGTAAGGACTATGAATTTCACAAGGCTAACCCGCATGAACTTCTCGACTCCGAGAAGAAACTCATCGTAGGTGCCGGAATCAATACAAGAGACTATCAGGAGAGAATCCCCGCTTTGCTCGAAGCTGGCGCTGACGTTCTCTGCCTTGATTCATCCGACGGTTTCTCCGTATGGCAGGAAAGAGCACTCAAGTGGTGCAAGGAAAACTATCCTGAAGCAATCATCGGTGCCGGCAACGTTGTTGACGCAGAAGGCTTTAAGTTCCTCGCTGACTGCGGCGCAGACTTCATCAAGATCGGTATCGGCGGCGGTTCCATCTGCATCACACGTGAGCAGAAGGGTATCGGCTGCGGCCAGGCTTCCGCTGTTCTTGCTGTAGCTAAGGCCCGTGATGAATACTTCAAGGAGACAGGCTGGTATATCCCTCTTTGCTCAGATGGCGGTATCGTACACGACTATCACATGGCTTTGGCTCTCGCTATGGGCGCTGATTTCATGATGCTCGGCCGTTACTTTGCAAGATTCGACGAATCCCCTACGAGAAAACTCCTTGTAGGCGGTACATACGTTAAGGAGTATTGGGGCGAAGGTTCCAACCGTGCACGCAACTGGCAGCGTTACGATGACGGCGGCAAGGGCGGCAAGATGGCTTTCGAGGAAGGCGTTGACTCTTATGTTCCTTACGCAGGCAACCTCAAGGACGGACTTGATACATCACTTGCAAAGGTTAAGGCGACAATGTGTTCCTGCGGTTCTTCTTCAATCGAGGAATTCCAGCAGAAGGCACGCCTGGTAGTTGTATCTTCAACATCCATCATTGAGGGCGGCGCACATGACGTCATCCAGAAGGAAAATGACAGAACCGCAAGATAAGCGGCAGTAAACGAAATATCGATATAAATCTATATAACACGAGGAGACAGAAAATGGCTGAAGAAATCATCAAGAAGCAAATTACCAAGGAAGGTTACGACGAACTGCAGAACGAACTTTCCGAGCGTAAGACAGGCAAGAGAAGCGAGATCGCGAGAAGAATCGAAGACGCCAAGGCTCAGGGCGACCTTTCGGAGAACTCCGAATACGATGAAGCGAGAGCTGAACAGGCCGAGAATGAGACACGTATCGAAGAACTCGAAGCAATTCTCAAGTCTGTTGAAGTTGTTGACGATTCAAACCTTTCCACAGATAAGGTATCTCTGGGTTCAACAGTAACTCTCCAGAACACTGCAACAAAGCAGGAATACAAGTACAAGCTCGTTGGTGAATCCGAGATTGACTTCAAGAAGAAGAGAATCTCCGAGAACTCTCCCGTAGGAAGAGCTATTTCCAACCAGAAGAAGGGTAAGACAGTTTCAGTTTCCACACCTTCCGGCATCATCAAGTACAAGATCATCAAGATCGAGAAGTAATTCTAAACGTACTAAACAATTCGAAAACTAATAGAACAAGAGAGTAACTATGGGAAAGAAATTTGTACCTCAGACAGAACCGTTAAGCGCAGAAGAGATCCAGGAACAAACAAGGTTCCGTATGGAGAAGCTTAAGGCCCTCCAGGCAGAAGGCAAGGATCCATACGAAGAACTTACATACGACGTCACAAACCACTCAACAGAGATCACCGGTGACTACGATTCATTCGCCGGCAAGACAGTAAGAGTTGCAGGACGTCTCATGTCCAAGCGAGGCATGGGTAAGGTATCTTTCTGCGACCTTTACGACAGAAGGGGCAAGATCCAGATCTTCACAAAGATCGACAACCTTCCCGAGGAAGAGTACAAGGCATGGCAGAATCTCGATATCGGCGATCTGGTCGGCGTTGAGGGTGAGGTTTACATGACCGAAAAGGGCGAGGTATCCATCCTCACCAAGTCCTATAAGCTCCTTGCAAAGTGCCTCCATCCCCTTCCGAACAAGTATCAGGGATTGAAGGATACCGAGATCCGTTACCGTCAGAGATATCTCGACCTCATCGTTAACCCTCAGGTTAAGGAAACATTCGAGAAGAGATCCAAGGTCATCAAGGAGATCCGTAACTTCTTAGCAGACAGAGACTTCATGGAAGTTGAGACTCCCCTGCTTGTTACAAACGCAGGCGGTGCAGCTGCAAGACCGTTCACAACGCACTTCAACGCTCTTGATATCGACTTGAAGCTCCGTATCTCATTGGAGCTCTATCTCAAGAGACTTCTTGTCGGCGGCTTCGAAAGAGTATTCGAGATCGGCAGAGTTTTCCGTAACGAAGGTATGGATACACGTCATAACCCTGAGTTCACGCTCATGGAGCTCTACCAGGCATACACAGACTACAACGGCATGATGGAACTCACAGAGTCCATGTTCCGCTATGTCGCAGAGAAGGTATGCGGCACAACACTCATCAAGTACGGCGATCTCGAGATCGACTTCGGTAAGCCTTTTGAGAGACTCACAATGACCGATGCGATCAAAAAGTATGCAGGTATCGATTTCGATGCTGTAGACGGAGACGAGGCAGCTAAGAAGCTTGCTGACGAGCACCACATCGAGTATGAGACATGGCACACCAAAGGTGACATCGTAAACCTCTTCTTTGAGGAATACTGCGAGAAGAACCTTCTCCAGCCCACATTCATCATGGACCACCCCATCGCCATCTCCCCTCTTACAAAGAAAAAGAAGGGCGAACCCGACAAGGTTGAGAGATTCGAGCTCTTCATCAATACATGGGAAATGTGCAACGCTTATTCAGAGCTCAACGATCCTATCGATCAGCGCGAAAGATTTGCCGCTCAGGACGCTACAGCTGAAGCAGGCAACGACGAAGCTGACCACACTGATGAGGACTTCCTCAATGCCCTTGAGTTCGGTATGCCCCCTACGGGCGGTATCGGCTACGGCATCGACCGTCTCGTTATGCTCCTGACAGACAGCCCGAGCATCAGAGATGTACTGCTGTTCCCGACGATGCGTCCCACGACGTAACGTTTTGTTTTGGCAAAACCTGCAAATGCAATAAATTAAGGCATTTCAGCCCATTTAGACTTACCTCTAAATGGGCTGTTTACATCTAACTTACATCTAACTTACTTCTTTTGATGCACGATTTTGTGCAGAGCCTGTAAAATCGCACATTTGCAGATGGTCTTCCTCTCAAAACCCGATTTAGAGTTTCTGCGTTTACCTTACATCTTTTTCCTAATAAAATCGCACATTGGATTATGTCAGCCGTATCCATTATTCTTACGCTATGGATACTATCGTTATTTGGGGCGGCACTCTGGCTATTCTTCTGAACAGGTTCATGAGAAGCCTTTATAAAGTTGAGAAGGTCATGTTTAGTGAGAAGGAGCAATTCAAGCGAGTTGGTGTTTACTATATGTGCATCGACGATCTTCCGCTATGAGAAGAAAGTCCCTAGCTGAAGAATATCCGGAATTGGTGACCCAGTGGGGCACAATTAATGAAATCTCTCCTTCAGATGTCTCCAGCGGATCTCATAAGAAAGTCTGGTGGGTCTGTGAGAAAGGTCATACATGGGAAGCTACTATAAAAAACAGAGCTCTCTTAGGGTCCGGATGTCCATATTGTGAGCACAGAGCTGTCCTAAAAGGCTATAACGACCTTCAGACGCTCTTTCCTGATATTGCCAAGACCTGGTCTCCCAGGAATGAATCATGCCCCTCAGAAGTCTCTCCATCGTCAAATAAAGCTGTTCTTTGGGTCTGTGATAATGGTCATGAGTGGAAAGCTCGCGTAGCCGATCGTACAGAAGGCCATGGCTGTCCATATTGTGCCGGACAACGAGTTTGGAAAGGATTCAATGATCTGGCTACGACTCATCCTCAGTTGGCTACTGAATGGTCTGATAGAAATAATAGTCT
>Ga0326512_10000852_pt1 | contig 25531 bp, 19 predicted proteins | sample 1_2617_0518_D_FD_203652 | JGI IMG/M metagenome (GOLD analysis project Ga0326512, IMG submission 203652) | Bovine rumen microbial communities from UC Davis, California, United States - 1_2617_0518 | ecosystem: Host-associated > Mammals > Digestive system > Stomach > Rumen | place: USA...
CTTGGCGGCGAGCTCGCCGTTTTCGCCGCCGCGACCGGCGGTCTTTTGCGGCTGCGAAATCGTTGCCGTCGGCTTGAACGCCATACGGCAGAGGATGTTTTCGCCATTGCTGATGCCGCCGACAATGCCGCCCGCGTTGTTGGTGCGGGTGCGGTACTTGCCGTTTTCAAAATAGATTTCGTCGTTGTGTTCGCTCCCGTGCAGGCGGGACGCGGCAAAGCCCGTCCCGACTTCAAAACCCTTGCAGGCGGGAATGCTGAGCATCGCCTGTGCGAGCAGGGCGTCGAGGCGGTCGAATACCGGTTCGCCGAGCGCGGCCGGCACATTGCGGACCACGAGACGGACCGTCCCGCCGACGCTGTCACCAGCGGTCTTGGCGGCGAGCACTTCGGCTTCCATCTTGGCGCTGGCACCTGCATCGGGGCAGCGGACCGGGGAAGCCTCGATTTGTTCGCGGCTCACCTTCTCGGCGTCGATTTCCGGGGCGTCCACCTTGCCGATGGAATCCACCCAGGCGATAAATTCGGTTCCGGCAACCTGCTTGAGGAACTTCTGGGCGACGGCACCGGCGCAGACGCGCCCGATGGTCTCGCGGGCGGAACTACGTCCACCGCCGCGGTAGTCGCGGAAGCCGTACTTGAGGTCGTAGCAGAGGTCGGCATGGCCGGGCCTGTACCATTTTTCGATGTCCGCGTAGTCCTTGCTATGCTGATCTTCGTTGAAAACGACGAACGAGATCGGGGTTCCGGTGGTTTTACCCTCGAAAACGCCGCTCAGGATCTTCACCTTGTCTTTTTCGTCGCGGGCGGTGGTCATTTTGCCCTGCCCGGGGCGCCTACGGTCCAGGAATTCCTGGATATCGGTTTCGGTAAGGGGGAGCCCGGCGGGGCATCCGTCCAGGACGGCTCCGACGGCGGGACCATGTGATTCACCCCACGTGGAGACAGAAAAAAGCTTTCCAAAAGTGCTTGCCATGCTCAAAATATAGATAAAGGGCGCTAAAAACCTAATTCCCCTTGTCTAAAACCTCAAAAGTTTATTATCTTTTACATTGGTCTATAGGAGATAGCCGTGCCGAGATTAGGATCCATAATTGCGTTGACGTTGCTTGCCCTTGCTGTGGAGGTGTTTGCCCAGCGTCATAGTGAATTGGAATTTGCAGGGATTCCCTTTGGTGTATCTCGTGAGACCGTAATTGAAGAATTAATGAAGATGGGCTACGACACCTACGATCAGGGTGGCCATACACAGGTTCCTGTGTTCAAGTTTGGCGATTTGCCCGTCCAGGTCGACTTCATTTTCAACAAGAACGACAAGTTCTACGCCTTCGAAATCCGCACGGGCCGTGTGGAAGAAGCCCGCAAAGGCAAGGCCATCGAGGCCGTGGAATACATGTCGGAACAGTTTACCCTCAAGTACGGCAAGCCCTCGGCCGATCCGGCCGTCCAGGAACATACCCTCCGCGCTGGCCGCAATATCTATCAGGAATGGTACGGCGTCAAGCTCCTGAACGCGGCGACTTCCGTCATCAAGCAGGGCGAAAAGTTCTTTGCTGTCGGCGTTGTCGAACACCGCACGCTCGCCAAGGAAGCCGTCCCCCAGAAGAAGGTGAAGGAAAAGACTTCCGCAGAACCGGTTTTCTAGGTCGGACCTAGCACCTAAGTCTAAGCTACAAAATAAGTTAAGGCGAACCGTGAAGGCTCGCCTTGAGTTTTTTTTGGAGGGGAGACCCCTACCGCAGGTGTGACGTATATCACACTAAAATTACTTTGTACGAATACGCCGGAAAAACCGCACGCGCTCCGATTAGCTCTTGAACTTGTCGAGAGCGTTGTTCGGTCCGATGAGGAACAGCACGTCGTCTTCCTGGAGCACGATGTCGGCGAGGTTACCGATCTTGGGAGTCGGTTCCTGCGGGTCGCGGATGGCGATGACCTGCACCCCGTACTTGTGGGTGATGTTCAGGTCCTTCAGCGTCTTGCCGATGAAGTCCTTGGGGCAAACCACTTCCACGATGCTGAAGCCTTCCATGAACGGCAAGAAGTCGAGCATGTTCGGGCGGTTCAGGCGTTCGGCAAGTGCGATGGCGCTGTCGCGTTCCGGGTGGAAGATATCCGAGACGCCGAGCTTCTCGAGGATGCTCGAGTGGGCGGCGCTACTGGACTTCGCGATGATGTGCTTGACGCCGAGTTCCTTCAGGTTCAGCACGGTGAGGAGGCTTGCTTCCAGGTTCTCGCCAATGCAGACGATGACGGAGTCCGCCTTCTGCAGCGGGATGCTTGCGAGCTGCTTCTTGCGGGTGGAGTCGGCGACCATGGCCTGCGATACGGTGCTCGAGATGTCTTGCACCTTTTCGGGATGGTTGTCCACCACGAGCACATCGTGCCCGAGGCTCGTCAGGTGACGGGCGAGGAAGATGGCAGAGTTGCCAAGACCGATAATGATGTATTGCTTAGATGCCATGCTTTTAAATGTAGTTAATAGTTACTAGGCACCTGCGGTGCAGTTATTAGTTAATAGTTACTAGTTACTAGAAATTAAGGTCTAGAGATGTTTATTGCCTAAAAGTTACTAGTAACTAGTAACTCGGAACTCAGAACTAGTAACTGCCGCATAGCGGCCTAGCCGACCATTATGTCTTCTTCGGCGAACCAGGTGGTGTTCTTGACCCGTCCGGCGACGGCGGAGATAAGGAACAACGGTCCCATACGTCCGATGAACATCACGCAGCAGATGACAATGCGCCCAACCGTGGAAAGTTCGCCCGTGAGGCCCATGGAAAGCCCGCACGTACTGTAGGCGCTCACCACCTCGAACAACACCTTGAGGAAAGGCGTGCCGTTCTCGTTGAAACCGACCCCGGCGGGGATTTCGGTGCAGAGCAGGATCATGGTCGCAAGAGCGATGACCACGATGGCCACGACGAAGATTCGCACGGCCTTATCGACCGTGGTTTCGGGAATGGTGCGGCCCAGCACCTGGGTCTTTTCGCGACCGAGCAGGCGGTTGAACCCGAGCAATCCGATGACCGCTGCCGTGGTGACCTTGATGCCGCCACCGCAGCTACCGGGGTTGGCGCCGATGAACATGATGATGATGAAGAAGAACAGTGAAGAGGCGCAGAGGGCCGGGGTGTCCACCGTATTGAGGCCGGCGGTACGACTCGTGAAGGCCATGAATACCGTGGTCTGGAGCTTGTCGAAGAAAGAAAGCCCGTTGAGGCTGTTGCCCCATTCGGTGAGCATGAAGGCGATGATGCTTGCGACGATGATAATCAACGTGCAGAACGTCGCGATGCGCGTGTGGAGCGATGTCTTGCGGAAACGGCGGCGCTTGAAGTCGAAGGCGTACTGCAGTTCCGTGATGGCGAGGAAGCCGAAACCGCCCGCGAGTGCGAGGATGCACGTCGTGATGTTCATGATGGGGTTGAGCTGGAACTGCACAAGTGAATCGGGGAATAGCGTGAACCCGACGTTGCAGAACGAACTGACGGCCTGGAACAGCGAACAGAAAATGCGGTCGTACATTTCCATGCCGCTGAACTGCGTGAAGTAGACGACACCGCCGATAGCTTCCAGGATGAACGTAAAGGGAAGCACCGCCATGAGGATGCGCTTGGCGTCGACGTTACCTTCCTGCGTAAAATTCGAGAGCAGTACGGACTGGTGGTTGAATCCCGGGTGCATGCCGGCGAGCAAGATAAGCACCGTAGAAACTGTCATGATACCAAGGCCGCCGAGCTGCATCAAGAGGACGAGTACCCAGTAGCCGAATCCTGTGAACGTGGAGCTGATGTCGATGACGGAAAGCCCGGTGACGCAAACGGCGGAAGTCGCCGTGAACAATGCTTGTAAAAAGTCGATGGGCTCTCGTGTAGAGACGGGCAACTGGAGAAGTACGGCCCCGGCTGCGATGAGGAGCAGGTAGCCCAGTACGACCAGCGTAAGGGGGTTTGCCTGTTTTTTGGCCTTGAAGACGTTTTCGGACGTCGTGTCCGTGAACGCTTGGTACTTTGAACGTAGCATAAATGCAAAGATAGTTTTTTCGGATGGGGCGCCAAAGAGCTTTGAGACAAGAATCGCTGTTTTTACGTGATAAAAATCGCTGAAAAGTGCATAAAACGGGAAAGTACGCTTGTGGGTGTTCGCGGCGCTCTAGATTAATTTATATTCAATAACCTCGATTACCCTGGAGCTCGGGGGAATGATTATGCTCCTCGGAATGGCGCGCCTCTTCGGGGGCGCGCCTTAATGTTTTCGAGGGGGAGGGCTGACCTTGAATTGAGGCACGGTCCGTAATTTTCTAAATTACAGCCCGCTATGAAGAACCTGCGCGCCATCTTGATGCCGGTTGCGATCCTGCTTGGAATTTTGATTCCGCAGGCGCATGTGCTTTCGCCGTTGATGCCTTTCCTAATCGGCACCATGATGTTCCTGACCTTCGTGACGAAGATTCCTCCGCAGACGCATGGCTATACCTTCAAGATTGAAATCCGTGCGCTTGTAGTGAGCCTCTTGCTTGTGGCGGCTCTCGCCGGAATCGTGAAGCTGTTCGACCTCCCGCGCGAGGTGCTGCTGGGCGGCGCCATCATCGCGCTTTGTCCTCCTGCGAATGCCGCTCCTGCCATGGCGAAGATGCTCGGCGGTTCGGCGTCGCTGGCTTTAAAGATTTTCTTGAGTGGAAATTTGATTGCGTGCTTCTCGATTCCCATCGTGTTCGGCTACCTGACCGGTACCGAAGCGAACTTGAGCGAAATCGCGATGAAGATTTTCAACACCATCCAGCCCATCATCAGTATCCCGCTGGCGTTTGCTTTGGGCCTGCGCGCGTTCTACCCGGAACTGGCCGACCGCGCCGCGAAATACCAGAAGTACACGATGTTCGTGTGGACGTTCTCGGTGTTCGTGATTCTGGCGAAGGCGAGTTACGATATCCGCGAGATGGGCTTTATGGAATTGTGGAACAGCGGCAAGCTCCCGATGATGGCTGGAATCTCGCTGATCCTTTGCATTCTTCTTTATGCACTCGGCTGGTATGTCGAAAAGAACCGCCGCCCCATCGAAAGTGCGCAGAGCATGGGCCAGAAGAATACGACCCTTGTCATTTGGATTTCTACTTTGTATGCAGGCCCTGTTGTGGCGCTTGCCCCCACCTGCTATGTGGTATGGCAAAATCTGGTGCTCAGCTATCTGAGCGCGAGGATTAAGCCCAAAGCGGAAAGTCCGAAGGCGGAATAGTATGTCTCCCGCTGAATTAGTCAAGCGCCTCTTGGCCGAACAGGATTTGAAGTACCGCGATTTCCATGCATCGCTGTTGCCGAACATCGACAAGAAATCGATTATCGGTGTGCGCGTGCCCACGATGAGGAAAATCGCGAAAGAATTTGCTTCGTCTGCGACGCCGGTAGAACTTGACAAGTTCCTGGACAAGCTTCCGCACAAGTATTTCGAAGAGAACCAGGTCCACCTTTTTGTGGTCGAACGCGTCAAGGATTTTGACGAATGTGTGCGCCGCATCGAGCAGTTCTTGCCCTACATCGACAACTGGGCGGTGTGCGACGGAAAATCCCCGAAGGCGCTGCTGAAAGACGAATCACGTTTTTATGCCAAGATTTGCGAATGGCTGAAGTCGACCAAGCCCTATACGGTGCGCTTCGGTGTGAACATGCTGATGGCGTTCTTTCTGGACGATCGATTCGACAAGAGCCAACTGAAGCTTGTCGCCGCCATCGACGAAAATCTATTTGATGACGCTGGCCGCGCGGAATGCCCCACCGACCGCTACTACGTGCAGATGGTCGTCGCCTGGTACATGGCGACGGCGCTTGCCAAGCAATGGGACGCGACGTTCCCTTACATCAAGGGCCGTAAGCTCTCGCCCTGGATTCACAACAAGACCATCCAGAAAGCCTGCGAAAGCTACCGCATCACGGATGCGCAGAAGAAAATCCTCCGCGGTTTGAAACTAGAATCGTAAGAACGGCCCCATATGAGCCGCAATTGCCCCATGTGAGCCGTAGTTGCCAAGCGGAAGCTGGCAATGGAGGCGAGAGTGAGCGAGAAACCGGAGATCTCGATTGCCGAGACGACGAGCGAACGGTCTCATGTGAGCCGTAGTTGCCCCAAAAAGTCCACATTTGACATTTGCCCTGTTTTGGGATATATTTAGGGTATGAAGGGATTGGTTCAGAAATTTACAGTTGTTTCGGCGGCTTTCGGCGTTGCGTGCCTTGCGGGCATTGCATCCCCTGCGCATGCGCAGACCAAGGTCGTCGTGGATCCGGGAAAAAAGTACCAGGTTTTCGAGGGCTGGGGCACTAGCCTCTGCTGGTGGGCCGTGAAGGCGGGCGCCTGGAGCGAGGCGAACCGCAGTAGCCTTATCGGTGCGATTGCCGACCCCGATACGGGTCTGGGCTACACGATTTTCCGCTACAATATCGGCGGTGGCGACCAGCCGGGCCATAACCACCTCACGAAGGGTGACGGCGGCGGCAAGGTTCCGGGTTACAAGCCCACCGAGAAGGGCGATTACGACTGGACGGCCGACCCGTACCAGCGCGCGATTGCATTGGAACTCGCCAAGCGCGTGAAGGACCCGATTTTCGAGGCGTTCAGCAATTCACCCCCGTGGTGGATGACCAAGAGCGGCTGCGTTTCGGGAAGTAGCGACGGCAGCGACAACCTCAAGGAAGACTATTTCGACGACTTCGCGGACTACCTCTCCGAAGTGGCGCTGCACTTCAAGACGGAATGGGGGCTCACGTTCCGCACGGTGGAACCGTTCAACGAGCCTAGCGCCGGCTGGTGGAAATCGAACGGCGGGCAGGAAGGCTGCGGCTTCAAGAACAACCAGTCCAGGATGATCGTGGAACTCGGCAAGGCGCTCCAGAAGAAGGGGCTCTTCCCGGAAACGTCGGTGAGCGCCGCCGATGAGACGTCCATCAAGCAGGCGCACGACCAGCTGGGCAACTACACCGCGGAGGCTCTCTCTTACCTGGGGCAGGTGAACACGCACAGCTATTCCGACGGCAGCTACCGCAAACAGCTTTTCAACCGCGCCTTCGGCCTGAACAAGCGCCTTTGGCAGTCCGAAACGGGCCCGCTCAGCAAGAGCGGCGACGAGCACATCGCGCTCTGGATGGCGAACGTGATTATCCAGGACCTGCGCGACATGCATGCGGAAGCGTGGATAGACTGGCAGATTGGCGACCCGGCCGAGAACTGGCGCAGCCTCGCGCTCAACCACAGCAAGCAGACTTTTACGCCGAACGCGCGCTACTACATGCACGCCGCATTCAGCCGCTACATCCGTCCGGGGTCCCGCATTATCGATAGCGACAACGGCAATACGCTCGCGGCGCTCCGCCCCGACGGAGCCCTGGTGCTTATCGTGCGCAACAGCGGCTCTAGCGACGTGAAGTACAGTTTTGACCTGGGCGAGTTCGTGAAGATTGGCACGAGTGCGAAGGTGGTGCGGTTCGAACTGCCCGGCAGCTTGACCAAGCAATCCGACATCGCGGTTTCGGGCAAGGCACTCTCGATGACGGCGAAGGCCAACACGATTACCACGATGGTGATTGACGGTGCCGAGGGTGGCGCCTGCAAGCCGGATTCCATCATTCCGTACGTGAAAATCCACAGCAATAGCGGCTGGGACGAGACGACCGACGTGAAGTTGAACAAGGGCGACTCGCTGGTGATTGGCCCGCACCCGTGGGAAGGCGGCCGCTGGGTATGGACCGGCCCGAAGGATTTCGGCAGCACCAGCCGCGAAATCCGCTTCAAGAACATGGACGGCACCATGAGCGGCTACTACAAGGCGGTGCATACGAACGCTTCGGGCTGCGAAGGCTCCGTGACGTTCAAGGTGGTGGTGGACGATCCGGCGCACCCGTTCGTGGAACCGGACACGAGCGTGACGGATTCTTCGGGAGACACGTCGACGGTGGCTTTGCGCGGTCTCGTTCCCGAAATCTGTTCGATGCAGCAGGGCTTCAGCGTTGGTGAACCGCTGCAGGTGTTCGACGTGCAGGGGCATTTCCTGAAAAATGTGCAGGAATTCCGTCCGCAGGACTTCCGCCCAGGCGTCTACATCGTAAAGCAGGGGTTCCGCGTGCGCCAGATTCGCGTGGAATAGCTGTTTAAACCTGCAACAAACATTTAATACTTGCAATTGCTAGTGACGAATGGCTGGCAACTAATGACTAATTACTATACTTTGTGCATGCTTTTACAGACAACAGCACAAAAAATCGCATTTACCCTCCTGGTCATTTTCCTCCTTGTCACAACAGGGAAGGACTGGCTCGACTTTCACACTTGCGGCTTCGTCGGTGACTGCCTTTCCAGCGCCGGGTACTTCCAGCTCTATACGAAGTTTGCGATGTCGGTCATGTTGACGGTCCTCGCGTTTGCGACGGCGTCCAATGCGTTCTGCGCGCGTGACGGCAAGTTCTTGCGGGTGGCTTTCGTTTTCTCGCTCTTGGCGGACTTCAGTTTCAGCATGATCAAGGCGATCGATTCTAATGCGGGTGCGGTCAGCACGGTACTCGGTATCGTATTTTTCATGCTTTTCCAGACCGTCCTTATCTACAGGCATACGCGTACGTCGGAGTCTGACAAGAGCATCCCCAAGATTTACTGGCTCCTGGCGGTCGTGCTTGTTGCCGCCGTAGTGCTTGCCACGACCAAGGTTCTTGATTTCACGGTCGCTATCGTCGTCGCTTACGCCGTCTTCCTTATCACCTCGGTGGTGATGGGTATCCTTGCTCCGGGTAAGGGATTCTTCCCTGCAGAAAACGCCAAGTTCGTGCGCATCGGTATGATTGTCTGGTTCTTCGGTGATGCGCTGGTTGGACTTTCCATGATTCCCGGTGGCGACCATAGTACCCCGCTGATGGTAGCGACGTTAGCGAACAACTTCATTTGGTGGGTGTACGTTCCTTCCCAGCTGTTGGTCATCCGCTCTTGCGTTAAGCCCAAGGCCTAGTCCAAAAGAAATTGAAAAAAGCCCAAGGCCGGTTATGGCTTTGGGCTTTTTCTATGCGTTCGGCATAGGGTACAAAAAAAGGCATCCTACACGGTGGAACACTCGAAACTACTATTATGAAATGATAGCAGTGCCTTGGTGCTTCGTTTTTCGCGTCGTAGCGCGCCTAAACTAGACCACAAGAGCAACGAGCTGAATTAATCTTGTTAGATCGGGCGTTAATCCGTGTGATGCCTGTATTCTTAATATACACTCGGAACAAATGAAAAACAATAGTCCGATTGTTATAAATTGTTTTACGAATGTCAAGGAATTGTAAAATTTTCGGGGAAAGGTGGCCTAGTCCCAGTTTTTAGGCTGGTCGATGCCCTCTTCTAACAAACTCGAAATTTCACGGATGCTCTGGTCCATCTGTTCCTTGTAGACTTTCGCCTGGTGCAGACGGCGCTTCGCCTCGAACAGCTGTTGTGCCATTTCGAGGGCGAGCAGGGCCATGCGCTTTCCCGCTTCGAGGTTGTACTTCCCGTAGCTGTCGTAACGCTCGTCGATGTAGTCGACAATTTCCTTCAAGTCCGCGTCGGAAAGGTCCGTGCGGATCTGAAGCCGTTCCTTGGCTACGTTGATGCTTATCGATCTGTGGGTTTCTACGTCAGCCATTTTTCATTCCTACGCCGAATGGATCATCGTCCATCAGCCACCTTAGCCGAAAAAATTTGTTTGCGAGCCTCCATTGCTCGCAGAGAATAAATCATTGTCCTTTTCGTTGGCGCCGTGGACTTCGATGGGGAGGTCTTCGTCTTCGGCAATCTGGTTGAAGTCGAGAACAGGTTCTTCGTCGGGGACGTCTTCCGCGGCAGGTTCTGCAGCGGGCTCTTCGGCGGCCGTTTTTACGACGGGCTCGGCTTCCGCTTCAACGACCGGTTCTGCGGCCGGTGCGGCTTCCGCCGGGGCAGGTTCCGCCGGGGCGGCGTTATCAAACGTGTGTTCGACCGGGAATTCCGTCCCGAGTTCGTTTTCGATGGTGGAGAGGAGCTGCTTGAACTTTTCCTGCGCTTCGGAAATTTCTTCGCCCTGCGCCTGGATGGTGTCGTTCAGCTTTTCGATGCAGGCAGCCTTGTCGGCGAGGTCTGCGTTCAGTTTCTCGATGCAGGCGGCCTTGTCGGCGATATCTGCATTCAGTTTCTCGATTAGGGAATCTTTTTCGGAGGCGGTAGCCTTGAGGGAATCAACTTCCTTGCCCTTGGAAAGGAGTTCTTCCACTTGAGCGTTCAGTTGGGCTCGAAGGTCGGTGATTTCATCAATCTTCAGGTTCAGCGCTTCGTTCTGGGCGGCTGCCTGGTTTTCGCGGGCGTTGAGGGCCGCCTTGCAGTCGATGAGGCTTGCGTTGGCGGTGTCCAGGAGCATGGTCTTGTCCTGAAGTTCGGCATTGGCGCTGGCCAGAGCCTGCTTTAATCCTGCCACTTCTTGACGAAGGTTGCGTACGGTGGCGAGTACGCTGTCGACCTTTTGCGAAAGAAGGTTGATGTTTTCTAGGTTCATTTTAGCTCCGTTGGGGTTCTAGTGGAGGAAGTTTTCAACAATAAGATATATAAAAAAAATAGAAAAGGAATAAACTTTATGTAATTATCTATTTTGAGAATATGCTTCCCGTTGACGGCCATATCGAGCGCAGACTAGCCGACCTTCCCGCGTTGCCGGGCGTCTACATCATGAAGAATGCCCAGGGCAAGATCATCTACATCGGCAAGGCGAAGGTGCTCAAGAACCGCGTGAAGAGTTACTTCGACGGGAGCGAGCACGGCGGGCACCGCGCTGCATCCCTTATGCTGCCTTACATCCGCGACATCGAGTGGATTATTACGGAGACCGAAGAAGAGGCCCTGATCTTAGAGGCGAACCTCATCCGCAAGCACAAGCCCAAGTACAACGTTCTCCTGAAAGACGACAAGCATTTTCCGTACCTCGCCTTCTCGGTGGGCGAGAAGTTCCCGCGCCTGTTCCTGACCCGATCGGTCCACAAGGACGATAGCCAGTACTACGGCCCTTACATGAACTCGCGCATCATCGCGCAGCTCACGGACCTGGCCGCCCGACTTTTCCATATCCGCGAATGCAAGCTCAAGTTGCCGCTGGCGAGCCCGGCGAGGCCTTGCCTCAACTACCATATAGGCCGCTGTGACGCCCCGTGCGCGGGCCTCATAACGCCCGAGGAGTACCGCGTCAAGGTCAACCAGGCCCGCCTTATGCTGGAAGGCAAGCGCGATGACCTGCTGGAACAGTGGGAACGCGAGATGCTCGAGGCGAGCGAGAGGATGGACTTTGAAACCGCGGGCAAGAAGCGCGATGCGATTGTGGCGCTCCAGTCTACGGGAGTCCGCCAGAAAACCGATACGACCGACCCGAACCTCTCCCTCGACGTCCTTTCTATACGGCGGAACGGGACGCTCGCCGCCGCGGTCATCTTGGAATACCGCGCGGGGGTGCTGACGGGGCGCCGCCATTACCGCCTGGAATGCAAACTGGAAGACGACGAAACCGAGATTTTCCGCCAGATGGTTTTGCCCTGGTACATGGAGGTCCCGCTGATCCCGGCCGAAATCGCGACCGATATCGCCTTGCCCGAAGACGCGGAACCGCTACAGCAGGCGCTCTCCGAAAAGGCGGGGCGCAAGGTGCGCTTTACGAACCCGCAGAGGGGCGAAAAACTCGGCTTCCTCAAGCTCGCGGCGGCGAACGCCGACATGATCTTGGTGGAAATGCGTGCCGAGGTACAGAAATACAGCGAAATCGACCAGAGCGTCTTTGAACTGCAGAAGGTATTGGGCCTCAAGAAGACTCCCTTCCGCATCGAGTGCGTCGACATCTCGCACCTGAGCGGGACGAATACCGTCGCAAGCCTCGTCGCATTCAAGAACGGCCGCCCCGACAAGAGCAACTACCGCAAGTTTATCATCAAGACGGTCGAGGGCGTCGACGACTTCGCAAGCATGCGCGAGGTGATGACCCGCCGCATCAGGCGTCTTGAAGAAGAAGGCACGCCGATGCCCGACCTGTGGGTATGCGACGGCGGTAAGGGCCAGGTGGACGCCACGATGCAGATTTTAAAGGAGCTGGGGCACGACCAGGACCTGCCGCTTATCGGCCTTGCGAAGCGCCTTGAAGAAATCGTCTTCCCCGACGACCGCGAGAGCATCGTGCTGCACCGTACGAGCCCCGCGCTGAAGCTGTTGCAGAACGCCCGCGATGAGGCGCACCGCTTTGCCATTACCTACCAGCGGAGCAAGCGCAAGAAGGATTTGGAGGTCGAGTGGCTCAAGATTCCTGGCGTGGGTCACGAGACCCGCGTGAAGATACTCTCGAAGTACAGGAGTGCCGAATCGTTCATGGCGGCCCCCGTCGAAGATATTGTCGACCTGCTGGGGAAGATTCGCGGCAACAAGCTCCGCGAAGAAGTCGCAAGGTATTGCGCGAAATTCATCGAACAGCCCGGCTCAAACTCAAATGAGGATGTCGCAGCAGAAAAATAAAAAAGGCCCGTTAGCGGGCCTCTTTTTTTAAAGGTTTGCAGGTCGTTTATTCCTGGACGCAACGGACGCTGAAGTGCTTTTCCCTGTCGTCGACCTGGAAGAACTTCTGTTCGTTCTCGCCGGCGTAGCCCGGTTCCTTTTCCACGATAATGACGGTGAATTTTGAGCCCTGGTTTTCGTCGTAGTTCTTGTCGCCGCTTTGCGGTTCGGCATCGATCCAGTGGAATCCCATTTCGCCGGTAAAGCCGCAGTCGTTGGTGCTCTTGCAACGTCCGCTGTAGCTCCACGGGTAGGAATCGTCGTTCATGACCGCTTCGGCTTCACTCCTGTTCGGGAGCCTCCAGCCCTTGGGGCATACCTTCTGGGCGTCGCTGTTGGTGTACAGACGGCCGTACTTGTCGCAGTTGGAATCTTCGTTGTTGAAGCACTTGCTCTGCCCGAACGCGTAATTCAGGTCCTGGGCCATCCAGAGCTTGTCGCCCACGGTCTTGAGGTTGTAGGTCTTCTGGTCGCGGTTGTCGATCAGCTTGTCGCCGTTGACGGTCGGCGGTTCGTCGGACGGGGTATCGATAGTGACGCCACCGCCGGAGCTGGACTTCGCCTTGGACGAAGAAGACGGGAGGTTGGCTTCGCAGCCTTCGTTCCAGCAGAAGGCGACCGCGCTGCTGTAATACGGCGTTTCGGTCTTGCCGGAGCTGATGTAGACCTTGGAGGAGTCTATAACCTTGTTGATCTTGGTGGAGTCGACGACAATGACGCTGTCACCGGAAGAACTCGGATTCTTGCTTGCGGAAGACTTGGTCGAGGTGGACGACGCGACGGACTGTTCATCCTGGTTGTCATCGGCGGCAGCCAAGTCGGTAGAGGAGGAACATGCCCAAAAAACTGAAAAAACAGCAAAAATTGATGATAATGCAATGTAACGCTTCATATGCCAAAATATACTTTTCTTTTTGGGGCTGAACAGCAAAAACTTTTTTACTATCTTTTCCGTCACTATGAGCAATGTTGAAATTTTCGACACCACATTCGCCATAACCATCCTGGTTATCATGGCTCTTTGCATTCCTACGGCCCTTTTGCTGGCAAACTGGTTCCTGCATCCCGGCAAAATTAAGCAGGTTCTTATCAAGGGATCTGCATATGAGTGTGGCCTAGCTCACGTTTCTGGGACAGCCAACGAACGTTATCCGGTGAAATATTACATGGTGGCGATGCTTTTCCTGGTCTTTGACCTGGAAGTGGCGTTCCTCTACCCCTGGACCGTCCAGTTCTTGACCGGCGGTTGGGAACTCCTTTTTGTGCTCCTCGGATTCCTGGTGATTCTCGAAGCGGGCTATATCTACCTGTACAAGAAGGGCGTGCTGGATTGGACCAGCATTAAAGATTAAGAGAGTGTTCTATCTCAAATAAATAAGGTGCGGACCCCGTTGCGGGGTCCGCGTCTTGTTATGAGACCGTTCGTGCTAGAATCAGTAAGACAAGTACGGGGCTGGCACTCACTCTCGCAACCGCCCCAGTTTAATAACTGGGGCTTTGTTGCTCACGGGAGACCGTTCGTGCTAGAATCAGCAAGACAAGTACAGGGCTGGCACTCGCTCCCACCTAAAGGTGGCCATGTACACTAAGGCAACAAGTTGCCAAGTGTCCAAAGGTCGCAAAAGCGTGCAAAACGAGAGTCGCGAAATTATGCCTGCATAATTTCATGACCGAGTGAAGCCGCGGACGCCGTAGGCGTCAACCGCCCCAGCTTAACGCGTGGGGCTTGTTGCTCACGTAAGACCGCTTGAGGTATGAAAAATGAGCCTTGGCGGCTTATTGATAAAAATAATTGATTAAAAACGCAAAAATTATGCATTAGACAAGATGAATTTAAGGGGGTATATTTGAAGCGTAAACAATAACAATCTTCACAAAGGAAACAACCATGAAACTCGTTCGTAAAACTGCACTGGCCATCGCTTGCACTCTGATCCTGGTCGCCTCGGGCCACGCCAAGAGCGCCTATGTCTCCGTCGACCGTTTGCCGGAAATGGTCAAGACGTTTGTTGCCCAGCAGTTCCCCAACCAGCAAATCATCTTTGCCGAAAAGGATGGGCACTTTTACAAGAAGGCCAAGTATGAACTGGGGCTGGATAGTGGTGCAAAGCTCGAACTCGACGAAGACGGAAACTGGGAAAAGGTCGAAAACAAGGTGGATGGCGTGCCGGCCATTTTCGTCCCGAAGAAAATAGCCGACTACATAAAGTCGAAATATGCCACCGTTGCCGTGACCAAGGTCGACAAGGAAGGCGATGGTTACGAAGTGGAACTTTCCAACCGGAAGGAGCTGAAATTCAATAAGCGGTTCAAACTGGTTAAAGTGAACAACTAGATTTCAGGTGCTCCATAAAAGCAGGCAGTCCCAGGCGGGGCTGCTTGTTTTGTCTAGAACGCTTCGCGGATGTAGAACGTGATGCCGAGCTGTTCGAAATCAATCCACGAGAAGTCGGCGCGTGCGTAAAGCTTTTCGCTCATGTTGAGGGCGAACTGGCCGCCAAAACCGAGGCCGGTATGCCACTTGTTCCGCATGAGGTCGCTGAAGTATTCGCCTGTCTTGCCGCCTTCAAAGAAGATATTGCCGGCGAGCCGCCAGAACAGCGTTTTGCGGAATTCGGTCTGCAGGAACAGCGCCTGGTCCCCGTTGAAGTAGTTCGTCTTGACTCCGCGGAACCGCTTGATTCCGTCGGGCCCGGCAAGCATATCGAAGGGAACGTCCCCATTGACCCGCTGCCACAGGAACCCGACCGCCATGGACGTGTTCCAGATGAATTCGCTGAAACCGCGCATGTCGAGTTCCTGCGAGGTGAAGGCGTAGTCGCTCAGGGCGTCGGGGTAGAACTTGTGTTCCCACTGGATCAGGTAGCCGTGCCTGGACCAGTTGAGGTTATCGCGCGTGTCGTAGCTGAGGTGATAGCCGATTCCGCTGCGCCAGCCGTCCACTTCGCCGGGGTGTTCCACGGGGCCGTCGTAATCGTCGAAATCGAATTCGCTGTGGTTGACGCGGTAGGCGATGCCGTACTTGAAGGCGGACCATTTTTGCGGGAGCAAGAAGTTCGTTTCCACCAGACCCTCGGTATAGAAGGTCGAGCGCGTCAGCTTGCGGAAAACGTCTTTGTCCGGGTCGTTACCGAACCCGTAGAAGTTGGTGCTCCAGCTTTCGTAGAAGAGGTAAATCTTTCCCGAGATGCGGTCGTGCATCAAGAAGAATATCGGCGAGATGGAGGCCGAATACTGGTCTTCGGTAGTGGCGTAGGCGATAATGTCGAGTTCGCTGGTGCGCCCGCCCTCGAAGGAGGGCTTGAAGAAGATGTTGCCCATGAGCCCGTATTCGAACTTCGTCTCTTCGGTATAGCCGAGTACGGGAACGACGGCGTAACGCTGGAAATCGTCTTTTTCGCCTTCCTGTGCGGAAACCGGAGCCAGGAGCGAGAGGCTCACGGCTATGGTGGAGAGGGCTTTTTGGGCGAATTCCGTCACGGGCTCCAATGTAGAAAAAAACTTCCTGTAGGGGAATAGTTTTTTACAATTTGTAAACGATATAAATTTGGCCTGGCGGGAAGGATGTTGCGAAAAAATCTAGATAAATCTATAGAAAGTATGGGATGCCAAAAAGAGGAGAAGTTATGAACAAGTCAGTTCATTTTATTTTGGCTATGGGCGTTACTGCGGCAATGGCTGCACAGGCCCCGCTCAATTTCGACGTCGAAAACCGGGGCAAAGACCTTGGCGCTGCGGCGGGCGAGCTTAAATCAAACAAAAAACTGCCGAATCCGTTTGAATTCCATGACGGTTCCAAGGTCACCAAGTATGGCGACTGGAGCAAGCGCCGTAACGAAATCAAGGCGGATATCGAGAAGTACGAAATTGGCGACAAGCCGATTCCTTCCGACGTGAGCGCCACCTACAGCGGCGGCACCCTCACGGTGACGGTCAAGGAAGGCGGCAAGACGATGACGATTACGTCAAAGTTCAGCATTCCCTCCGGCAACGGCCCGCACCCGATTATCATCGGCATGAACAGCGGTACGGGTTCGCTTTCGTCGAGCATCTTCAGCGGCTTTGTACAGGTGCCTTTCAGCCACGACCAGGTGGCAAAATATTCCATGAACGGCCAGAAGGACACGAACGTGGGCTTCTACAAGTTCTACGGCAACAAGAATTCCAATGGTGACTATTCCGCATGGTCTTGGGGCGTGAGCCGCCTGATTGACGGTCTTGCGCTGATTGCCGACGAGTACCACCTCGATATGAGCAAGATTGCGGTTACGGGCTGCTCCTATGCGGGCAAGATGGCGCTCTTCGCTGGCGCCTTTGATGAACGCGTGACGCTCACCATCGCCCAGGAATCGGGTGGCGGTGGCATCAACTCGTGGCGCACTTCCGCAGACTTCGCGAGCCGCGGCACGAACATCGAGAAGATTGACAATACGAACTACAGCTGGTTTATGCAGAGCCTCAAGAGCCAGGATCCGTACAAGCTCCCGCACGACCACCACGAACTCATCGCCATGATCGCCCCGCGCGCGGTGATTGCGCTCGGCAACCCCGGTTACGAATGGCTGGGCGACGAATCGGGCTACAAGTCCATGATGGCCGCGACCGAAGTGTGGAAGGCCATGGGTGTCGAGGACCGCATCGGCTTCGACTTTACCGGCGGTCACGAGCACTGCCAGGCGGCATCGAGCCAGACCAAGTCGGTGACGGCGTTCGTGGACAAGTTCCTCCGCAACAAGGATGCGAATACCGATATCCACGTGAAGCCCACGAACGGCAAGGGTTTCAAGATTGACAACTATGGCGACTGGATTGACTGGGAAACGCCTTCGCTCCCGTACGAAGAAGCTCCGGGTCCCGATACCACTGCCTCTATCGATACGAGTTCGACCGACACGTCGACCACGTCTTGTGGCGCAAGCCTCGCCATGCCGGAACTCGGCATGCACGTTTCGAAGGGCCGTCTTGAAATTGTCGGCGCTCCGGCTGGTGCCCGCGTGAAACTCTTCGATGTCCGCGGTAATATGGTGGCGCAGTTCGGCAAGGATGGCGGCATGCTCCCGAAGGCGGGCAGGCTCCTCGCGATTGTCGAGAGTGCTTCCGGTGTACGACTGATGACCAAGGTTATCGGAAATACCGGATTCTAAAAGAGTTCCTCCTCATACCAAGCCGCGCGATTCCGTGCGGCTTTTTTTGTGGGCTCCGCGGGATTTAAACTTTTTCTAAATTGCATTCCGATGCCTATTCTTTCCGCACAGAATATTACGCTCCGCTTTGGCGGTCCGCCCCTTTTGGACAACGTCACGTTCGACGTCGAGCCGGGCGACCGTATCTGCCTGGTAGGTCGCAATGGCGAAGGCAAGAGCACCTTGTTGAAGGTGCTCACCGGCGAGATGGAAGCGAACTCCGGCGATATCATCAAAAAGTCTGGGCTCAAGATTACCCGGATGATACAGGAAATCCCGGCGCACCTGGAAGGGACGGTGCGCGACGTGGTGATGTCGGGCGTTGGCGGTACGGACGCTGCCGTGCGCAACAGCCACGCCGAAGCCATCTTGGGAAAGACGGGGATTCCGGCGGACGCTTCGTTCGACAGCCTTTCTGGTGGACAGAAGCGTCGCGTGCTCTTTGCACGGGCTGTTGCGGGCGATCCGGATTTGCTCTTGCTGGACGAACCGACGAACCATTTGGACATTCCCGCTATCCAGTGGCTGGAAGGCATTGTCACGCGTTTGGAATGTGCCGTCCTCTTCGTGAGCCACGACCGTACCTTCGTGCGCCGTACCGCGACGCGCATTTTGGAACTCGACCGCGGCCGCGTGCGTAGCTGGGACTTCCCTTACGACAAGTTCGTGCAGTTCAGGGACCAGGCGCTCGCTGAAGAAGAAAAGGCCAATGCGCTTTTTGACAAGCGCCTCGCCGAAGAAGAAGTCTGGATCCGCAAGGGCATCCAGGCGCGGCGGACCCGTAACGAGGGCCGCGTGCGCGCGCTGATCAAGATGCGTGAAGAACGCGCTGCGCGCCGCACCCGAACGGGTAACGTGAACATGCAGATTACGGAGGCCGACCGTTCGGGGCGCCTGGTCGCCCGTCTTACCGACGTGAGCTATTCGTACGACGGAGCACCGCTCCTGAACCGCTTTTCGACGGAAGTCTCCCGCGGGGACCGCATCGGCATCGTGGGCCCGAATGGCAGCGGCAAAACAACGTTGCTCCGCCTGATTCTGGGGGAGCTCCAGCCCGATACGGGCGAGGTGCGTCTCGGCACCAACCTGCAGATTGCCTATTTCGACCAGATGCGTTCGCGCTTGCGCGAAGACAAGTCGCTTGTCGAAAACATCGGCGACGGACAGGCCTACATCACGCTCAATGGGGTCAAGCGCCACGTGTTGAGCTACCTCCAGGATTTCCTCTTTTCGGCGGAACGTGCCCGCGGCCCTATCAGCGCCCTGAGTGGCGGCGAAAGGAACCGCCTGTTGCTCGCCTGCCTCTTTAGCCACCCGAGCAACGTCCTTGTGCTCGACGAGCCTACCAACGACCTGGATATGGAAACGCTCGACCTCTTGGCGGAACTCCTAGCCGATTACAAGGGAACAGTTTTGACCGTAAGCCACGATCGCGCCTTCCTCGATTCGGTCGTGACGAGCATTTTGGCTATAGAAGACGGCGGAAACGTGTTTGAGGCGACGGGCGGATATACGGATTACGAAAATAACCGCAAAGTTCGTGAAAAAGAGAAGGCAAATGCCGCCCGCATAGCCGAAGAACGGGCTAATTCTCAGAAAAGTGGGGCCCTTTCGAACGGATTGGGCACGGAAAGTGCCGCAAATCAGGCAAATGTTGCCAAAAAACGGAAGCGTAGCTATAACGAAGAACGCGAATATGCCGCCCTTCCGGAGAAAATCGAAAAGCTTGAGGCTGAAATTGCCGAAATTCAGACGGAACTTGCCAAGCCTGAAGTATATACGGATGCAAATCGTATCATTGAGCTCCAAAAGTCCCTTTCTGACCACGAATCGGAGTTGGAAAAGGCCTATGAGCGGTATGGCGAGCTTGACGCCCTATAAAATTGCCGTTTTTGAGCTAAAATCGCCGTTGTAAATTGTCCAAACTAAATTTTGGGCTCCTCTTGTGACAAAACGCACATTTTGATATAATTTTATAGTAATGTAATTGAAAGTTAACAAGGGGAGACTCCAATGGCTATTGTAAGAAAATATTCCTCCATACTGCCTCTCTGTATGGCGGTATGTTTGTCGCAAGCTGTTGCAGCTGAGAAAGTGCTGTGGGACGAAAACGGGATAGACGAGTTTTCGTCTAAAGGGATTTATGATTACAGCTATCCCAATAAGGCAACAGTGTCTGTTAGTTTGTCCAAACCGAAGGATACGGTCAAGCCTTATTATATCCAGGCTTCGTTTGTTGCCCAAGAGGGTTCGAAGAATAGCGGTGCCGGATACGGTTTCTATTGGGAATTGAACGAAGATTACGAAGAACAGGTGGTGAGCCTTGCAAGTTATAGTGGCGTTTGCTTGAATTACGCGGCAGACGGCCAGGTCCGCATGGATTTCAAACAGTGGACTATCGACGATGACAACTACTTTGGCTACATGCTCCCGGGAACCGGTGGCCAAAGGGTCAACTTGTTCGTGGCGTTCGACGATCTGGAACTGGGCTGGGACAAATCCAGTTCCACCAACAAGTGGGATGTCAAGAAGCAGATGGGCCTCCAGTTCAGTTACAAGTCGGAATTCATCAAGAAGAGCGGCCTTCGCAATGTCTTTGGCCTCTACGCCGTGCGCCTTGCCGACGAATGTCCGCAGCATGCGCCTGTCGCGGATGCTTCTCTCCCGACGGATTACGATTTGAACGAAGGGGAAAAGCTGGTCCTCCACATGTCCGATATCTTCAGTGACGAGGACGGTACCGATCTTTCGATTTCGGGAACCTTTAGCGGAAATGGCGATGTCATTTCTTCGTACGACGATACGCAGCATATCACGCTGAAGGATTCCATCGTGCTTACGGTAAAATCGAATCCGAAGTCTGACGTTTTCACCATGAAGCTCACGGCGACCGACCCCACGAACAGGAAGGCGGTCTGGACGTTTACGGTGAACCCGATTGATGTGGAACATGCCCCGACTCTCAGGGACACGACGTACCAGGTGCTGCAGGGTGAAAAGGTTTCTTGTTCCGGCAAGTGCAGCTTCTATGATAAGTTCGTGACCGATCTCGATGGGGACGACGTTACGCTCCACCTCGTTGACGAACCTGCCGTGGGCGTCTTCACGTTCGACGAAGCGAAGGGCCAGTTCACGTATACGGCACCCGCCGACTTCTCTGGCGAAGTGTTCTTCTCGCTTTATGCCGATGAGGACGACGATCCTACAAGCAAGAGCGCGACGGTGGAATACAAGATTATTGTCTTGGATGTCAACGATCCTCCGGTGGTCGAAATTCTGGATTCTGCGATTACCTATACGATCGGTGATGGCGACGAATTTGCGGTGAAGCTCAACGATTCGAAGTCGTTTATCTCGGTCGAGGAAGATTTCACGGATTCTATCTGGGTCTCGATTCCTGCGACTAGCGTGGAATTCAGCGATGTGGATTCGGACCTTGAAATGGGCGTGAAGACCAATGGCATCGTGAAGGCTGAAATCAAGAAGATTGGCAAGGCGCCCTTTGTCGTGGTGACTTCCAAGCCGAACGCCAACGGACTTGCCAAGGTGACGTACTATGCCGACGATGGCGAATTCCAGGTGGGCGTAGACTTCTATGTGAAGGTGGCTCCGGTTGTGGATAATCCGATTGCGGTTGCCGATGCCTACGAACTGTTTGCCGATGAACCCCTGACGGTTGCGGCTAAGGACGGCTTGCTCGCGAATGACGAGAATCCCGATGATCCGTCGGTTCCGCTGATTCCGGTGGTGGACAAGAATGTCTCTCACGGAAAGCTGAAATTGAAACAGGATGGCGGTTTCACGTATACGCCGGAAGAAGGCTTTACGGGTACGGATTCCTTCACCTACTATGTCCATCCGGAAGAAGACGAAGATGTAACGTCGGAATCGGTCAAGGTGACCTTGACGGTGAAGAGCCAGCCTGGGCCGGTCGTCGATGTCGATGCCAAGAAACTCGATACGACGCTTGTGGAAGATGCCAAGCAGGGCTTGACCTACCTCAAGGCGGTCGTGATGAACTGGTTCAGCGATCCTGACGATAATCCGTTCAAGGTTACGGCGGAAAGCGATGACGGCAAGACTCTCGTTGAGTTCAACGCCTCTGGTTCGCTTGTCATCAAGGTGGCTCCGGACTCTGTCGGCGATGCCTATGTTACGGTCTCTGCAAAGGGCGACGTTGGCAAGGCTGCATCGTTCAAGATCCATATCAAGATTAAGCCGGTCAACGATGCGCCGGTTGTCTTGAAGACGGACTCGGTCTACGTGAAGGATCTCAATGGCTGGAAGGTCAAGTTTGCGCTTGCGGATTACGTGACCGATATTGACGGCGATTCGCTGACCTATACGGTGGGCGTTTCTTCTGCGCTTTCGACGAAGGTTTCTGTGACCATCGAACACGATACGGTGAAGGTGAAACCCAAGGATAAGGCGTACTTCCAGAAGGGCGACCTCGTGGCGTTCAATGTGAAGGCTGCCGACGCAAGCACTTTTGCGACGGTGAACTTCTTCATCTTTCTCGGTATGGAAAAACCCTCGGTTGGCATCCGTGCAATCGCTGCCGCTCCTAGAACGGGCTGGCAGGGCGCTATCGCCGCCGACCGCGGTGTGGTCGCTATGATGGACATGCAGGGCCGCGTGATGTGGAAGGCCAAGCTTCCGGTAAGCGAAGCCGACGTGCGTAACGCTGCCGCCCAAGTGCAGGGCCGCAAGATCCTGCGCGTGAACAACCAGACATGGACGATTAAATAGGTTGTGAGGTATGGGCTCGGCGCAGAGCGCCTTTGAGCTCGCTTCGCTTTGAGATTAAGAAGAGGCTCCGTTTAGGAGCCTCTTTTATATCATTTTTTTTCGGAGGAAACCTCAAAGCGACACCTGTAAGGTGGAGCGACCTCATACCTCAAAGGATGCCGCAGGCATCCGACCTCACACCTATTTCACCAGCGCTTCGGTGTCGAGGGCGATGAGCAGTTCTTCGTTGGTGGCGACGACCATCGCGGTCGGGGTACCGTCCTTGCTGATGATGTGGCCGGAGTTCTTGCCGTTGTCCTCGTTGCGGGTGTCGTCAATCTGGTAGCCGAGCAGGGCGAGATTTTCCATCGCCATCTTGCGGACAAGCTTGCTGTTCTCGCCGATACCGCCGGTGAACACCAGCGCGTCGATGCGCGGGAGAGCCATGGCGATGCCGCCGATTTCGCGGGTAAGCCTGTAGGCGAACGTTTCGAGGGCGATCTGTGCGCCGACGTGGCCTTCGCTTGCGGCCTGCGTCAGGGTGCGCATGTCGTTGCTGAGCCCGGAGAGGCCGAGCAGGCCCGATTCCTTGTTCACGAGCTTGTCGAGGCGGTCGATATCGTAGCCGTACTTCTTGCTGATGAAGAAGAGGATGGCCGGGTCGATGCTTCCGGAGCGGGTGCCCATGATGAGGCCTTCCAGCGGGGTGAATCCCATGGTGGTGTCTACGCACTGGCCGTTCAAAATGGCGGAGCAACTGGAACCGTTACCGAGGTGAGCCGTAATGAGGCAGACTTCTTCGGGCTTCTTGCCCAGGATCTTGGCGGCCTCGCCGGTCACGAAGCGGTGGCTTGTGCCGTGTGCGCCGTAGCGGCGGATCTTGTCTTCTTCGTAGAACTTGTAGGGGATGCCGTAGAGGAAAGCCTTGCGCGGCATCGTCTGGTGGAAGGCCGTATCGAACACGGCGACTTGCGGGAGCGTCGGGAAGAACTTCGTCGCGCATTCCATGCCGGTCGCGTGTGCAGGTTCGTGCAGCGGCGCAAACAGCGTGATGCTGCGGATATAATCGATGACTTCCTGGGAGACCTTTTCGCTCTTGATGTACTTGCCGCCATGCACCACGCGGTGGCCGATGGCTTCAATCGTGTCGATGAGCTTCTGTTCGGCGAGGAACTTCTGCACTTCGGCGACGGCTTCGGCGTGCGTCGGGCAGTCGAAATTGAAGTCGATATTGCCTTCGGGGCCCTTGGCCTTGACGTGACCGTCTACGCCGATATTTTCGACGAGGCCGCTGGAGATGGACTGCTTGGTCTGGGTGTCGATGACGGCGAACTTGACCGAGGAGCTGCCGCAATTAAGAACGAGTACGCGCATAGTAAAACCTTGCTGATTGATTATGGCCGAAAAAATAGCATTTGTTCTACCGGGCAAGCGAAGCCCCAAAAAGCAAAGCGCGCCCTCTGTGCCCCCTATATGTCGAAGAGTGTGTCATATAGAAAAAATTTTTATAGCAAATGCATATTTTTATATTAAAAACAAAAAATTTGAGTCATTCGTTGAAAAATCTAGCTATATTAAAAAACATGAAACCGATAATTGAATATCAAGATTACCATCTCTTCATTAGGGATTATTATGATGACCGCAAAAGGCGCTCGTATTTTTCTTGGCGCGAATTTGCCAAGCTTGCCGGTTTTGCTTCGTCAACCTACCTGAGGCTCGTGAGTGAAGGCAAAAGTAACTTGAGCCGCGTGACGATGGACCGGATGGTCGGTGCGATGGAACTCGTTGGTTACGAAGTGCCTTACTTCAAGGCGATGGTGAATTTCTGCAACGCGAAGAACGAGACGGCGAAAGCGAAGTTCCTTGGCGAAATGCAGAGCATCGCGCTGGAATACAAGGTGCGCATTGTCGACAAGGAAGCGGTCGAATACTTTGACGGGTGGAAGAATTCCGTTGTCCGTGAACTTGCTCCCTTGATGCGGGGGGCGACTCCGGGAAAAATGGCCAAGGCCTGCTGTAACGAAATCTCTGCTGCCGAAGTCGCCGATTCGCTTGCTTTTTTGACGAAGGCGGGATTCCTGAAAAAGGATCCGTCCGGCGCTTATCGCCAGACGGAAAAGAACGTCGTCGCGTCGAAGGAAGGGATGGCGTATGCCGTTCATGCTTTTCAAAAAAAGGTGGGGGACCTCGGCATCGAGGCTATCGAACGCTTCGGTGCCGACTCCCGCAGCATTTCGGGAATTACGTTGACCGTGAACCGCGATAGCTATGAACGCATCGCCCGCGAAATTGACGAATTCCGCAAGAGGATTATCGCCATTGCGTCGGATACCGAAGACGCAAATCGAATCTATCAAATGAATTTACAGTTCTTCCCGATGACTTGGGATGTCAATGAAATTAAGGAGGTTTAGGATGAAAAGGAAACTTTATTGCGTTGCCGCTTTGGGGGCGCTCCTGCTTTGTGCGGCATGTTCCGAAAAGGAATCGCCAGTTTCGGGTTCGACGGAAGTCCCGAACATGAACAAGGATAATAACCAGCGGTGGAATTCACCGGAAGGATGTGCCTCTATATATAGCCATCCCGATGAATTGCTGGGTGATAGCGGAGTGACGCTTGTCGTTGCTCAAACGCATTGTATCCCTCGTCCTCATGTGCTGATCAATCCGGAAGACGTCCCTGATTCCTGCACGATAGAACAAGAACTGGAATCTAGGTCTGTTCTTGCCATCAATTCCGACTACACCTGGAATTCAGACGAAACTGCAGATGCGGAATTTAGGGGAATGCTGGATTCCATGTCCAAGGATGAATCCCTGGATAGTGCGGTTCGAACCTGCGCCCAGAATTACTTGAAGGTTTCACCGCTGATTCAACGCGATTATGATTTCTTCTTTGACGAACGCTTGGTCAAGTCGGTTCGCTGCAATGGTGACGAAGTCCGTTACACGAACGGCTACAAGCAGTTCTTGAAGGAATTCGGTATTAAGGACGATGAGGATTCGCTGGAAGTACATACGGTGGCGAAGAATCTTTATCTGCAAGAGAAGCAGAAGGAATTC
>Ga0326512_10000853_pt1 | contig 25523 bp, 22 predicted proteins | sample 1_2617_0518_D_FD_203652 | JGI IMG/M metagenome (GOLD analysis project Ga0326512, IMG submission 203652) | Bovine rumen microbial communities from UC Davis, California, United States - 1_2617_0518 | ecosystem: Host-associated > Mammals > Digestive system > Stomach > Rumen | place: USA...
ATGGCGTGGTGAATATTGAGGACTTCGAAGGTTCGGGAGAGATATTCATGATGGCAGAAGACTGGGGACAGCGTGCAGGTATGTTCTCTATCGGGGCGTCGGTATATGTTACAGGTAAGATTAAACCCCGATTCCAGTATAACGATAATGGTCCGAAAGACCTGAAGATTAGCGGAGTGGAGTTCTTGCAGACCATCAAGGAGAAAGCCATCGACAGCATTACCATCACCCTTGTGTCAGACTTGCTGGATACAAAGATTGTGGCCGAGCTTGGAGAACTGATCGATGAGAATCCCGGCAACACAAAACTCTTCTTCCAGTTGCGCGACTCTTCCGGAAAGAAACATGTGCTGTTGCGCTCGGGAAACAAGAAGGTTGATGTGCGACATACGCTTATTGATTTCATCGACAGTCAGGAGTCGATGGACTATAAGATAAATTAGTGGCACACTATTTGCTCTGTATAAATTGAGACATTATATTATTCACAAAAAAAGAAACGATTATGGAAGTAACAATCACAAGTGAGAATTTCGAGAGCTTGAAGAATGGCAATGAGCCTTTAGTAGTGGATTTCTGGGCTACATGGTGTGGTCCTTGCCGTATGGTAGGTCCTGTTATCTCTAAACTCGCAGAGAAATACGACGGTAAGATTGTTGTAGGTAAATGCGACGTTGAGGAAAATGAAGATCTTGCATCTGAGTTCGGTATCCGCAATATTCCTACTATCCTGTTCTTTAAGGGCGGTGATGTAGTTGATAAGGTTGTAGGTGCTCAGAGTGAGGCTAAGTTAGACGAGAAATTCCAGACTCTGCTCTAATATATGGCAAGTATCGAAGAAGAGCTCAGGCTCGACGAAGAAGACAATCTGCGCGAACTGGCGTTTATACGTGAGCAGATTCCCTTTGATGCCAAGAAGCATTATAGCGACGAGAGCATCTTGTATATGTTGGATCTGATAGTAGACTACTACTATGAGAGTGGCATCTTGGAGAGCAATGAGGAAGAGATAGACATCGATATGGAAGAAGTGGCAAATTACGTTTGTCGCAAAGCCAAGGAGGACGGTGTCACTAATTTTGTTCCGGAGTATGTGCTCTTCGTAGTACAGGCTGACCTCGACTATCAGGAGCAGAACCTGTAATAACTATTAATCCCCAGTCTCTTTTCTTGAAGGCTGGGGATTATTGTGTTCAGAAACTAACTGTACGGCTGCCATCTGCATTCTCCGAGATGCTAACCTTTACGGCATCTTCGGGCAGTACCTCTTCTATCAGCTCCGGCCACTCGATGAAACAGAGAGCACCTGAGTAGAAGTAATCCTCAAAGCCCATGTCGTAGACTTCCTCGAGTTTCTTTATACGATAGAAGTCGAAGTGATAGATTATCTCGCCTGAGGTGTCAGAGCGATACTCATTGACGATGGCAAATGTGGGCGAGGTGATGACATCGCTTACTCCCAGTTCTTCACATATCGCCTTGATAAATGTGGTCTTACCGGCTCCCATCTTACCATAGAAAGCATATACTGTGCTCTCTCCAAGACTGGCAACAAACTCATGTGCAGCCTCGCGGATCTTATCCAAACTTTCAATCCTTATCTCCATCAGAATATATTTTTTATATTATTTATTTCTTCTTTCCCTTCATCGTTATCAGCGGAATAATCATCTCCTCCATAGATATTCCTCCGTGCTGGAATGTGTCACGATAGTAGGATACGTAATAGTTGTAGTTGTTTGGGTAGGCGAGGAAGGCATCGCCAGTAGCAAAGACATAGCTCGTAGACAGGTTAGGTGCAGGAAGTAGTGCCTTACGAGGGTCTTTGATAGTAAAGAGGCTCTTGTCGTCGTACGCAAGATTCTTTCCCAGCTTATATCGCAGGTTGGTATTTGTATTTCTGTCACCAATAATCTTTACAGGCTGGGTGCATCGGATACTGCCGTGATCGGTTGTTACTATCACCTTGTAGTCTGTCTGTGACAGCCTGCGGAAGAAGTCGGATATGACAGAATGGCGGAACCAGGAGAGGGTGATGGAACGGTAAGCACTCTCGTTATTCGCCAGCTCTCTTACCATCCTTGACTCTGTGCGGGCATGACTGAGCATGTCGATGAAGTTGAATACCACAACGTTGAGGTCGTTCTTCTCCAGAGTGTTTAGCTGCTGCATCAGTTTCTCGGCATCTGCAGAGTTGTTCACCTTATGATAGCTGAAGGTGTTCTTCCTGCGATATCTGTCGAACTGGGTCTGGATGAGGGGTTCCTCATTGAGGTTCTTGCCTTCTTCCTCATCTTCATCCACCCAAAGGTCGGGAAACATCTCAGCTATCTTATCCGGCATCAGACCAGAGAAGATGGCATTACGGGCATATTGTGTCGCTGTAGGCAGTATGCTGCAGTAGAGGTTTTCGTCGATCTCAAAGTTATTATTGAGTTCTGGGGAAAGCATTCGCCACTGGTCGTAACGGAAATTATCGAGCACCACAAGGAACACCTTCTGACCTTCGTTGAGCAGAGGGAATATCTGAGACTTGAAGATCTCTGGCGACATTATCGGACGCTGAATGTCCTTCTTCTCTATCCAGTCGAGATAGTTCTGTTTGATAAACTTCGCAAATCCTAAGTTGGCTTCTTCCTTCTGCATATGCAACATCTCTGTCATGCTGCTGTCTGTTGCGCTAAGTTCCAGTTCCCAGTGGACGAGACTCTTATAAACCTCCACCCACTCTTCCCATGTGCGACAGTCCATTATCTGCATTGCAATCTTCTGGAAACTCTGCTGATACTGTGTCTGGGTTACTTCTGTCTCGATCTCCTTGCGATGGATGTTCTTCTTCAGACTTAGCAATACCTGGTTGGGATTGACGGGTTTGATGAGATAGTCGGCAATCTTCTGTCCGATGGCTTGTTCCATGATCTGCTCTTCCTCGCTCTTAGTGACCATCACCACTGGCATAGAGGGGTGTATCTGTTTTATGCGTTGGAGAACCTCCAGACCGCTTATGCCTGGCATCTGCTCATCGAGCAACACCAGGTCGAAGCTCTGTTCCTGACAGATATCAATGGCATCATTGCCGTTGGTTACTGTCGTAATCTCATAGCCTTTCTTTTCGAGAAAGAGAATCTGAGCCTTCAGCTGCTCTATCTCATCGTCAACCCATAATAATGTACCGTTTGTCATATCTTACCAGAAATCATCTCCAAAATCAAAATCCTCAACTTTCTTCTTCTGAGTAGTATTGGCCTTTTTATCCTCATTCGGCTCAGTTTCCGTTTTTTCTGTGCCGATGTCTTCGGGGTCTTTGATATCTATCTCCTCAGGACGTATCAGCAGTTTCTCATCGCTGATCTTCATCGGCAGGAAGGTGTCTTCGTAGAACCGGTCATACTCCTCGTAGCTTATCTTTGTGCCCAGCAGCTCCAGGTTCTGACTACTGATAATCATACTGAAGCAGCCACGAAGTTTCTCTACCATCTGTTTCTCGCCATATAGCATGCGGGCATACTGCAGGGCCTCGTCATAACTTGTGAATCCGCTGAAGAGCATTCTGTGCCATCGTTCTGGTGAAGGGTCATTCTCTTCTGGCGATGGGGCACTGCTGATCTGTATCTCGAAGTTGCGTACGAGGAAGTTGGTGAAGTTATATCTTGCCATCTCGTAGAGCAACTGGTTTTCATTGACAGAGTCTGTGGGGTAGGTGAGGATAAAGAAGAAGTCCTGATTACGTTCGGCGCTGAGGGTGTCTGTCTGAGTAGAGTCAGAGGTAAGGGTGATATCTCTGCGCGACCACAGATTGCCGATATCAAACTTTCCTCCGTGCAGTTTCCTTCCTTCTTGCACTCCCTTTACAATCATTCCTGCCAGTTCGCTCACCTCACTCTGGGGATATTTCTCCACAACAGTCTTCATACGTTCTATACAAGCGTCGCCATCTCCGTCATTCAGTCGGCTCAGACCATCGATGAAGATGAATTTCGCGCGATGCTCGCCTGCAGGGAACCGTTCCTCAGATACCTTAACGTTATTACGTATTATCTCATGCCTGTCGTCTTTGAAAGCCTGATATGTGGAAGCATAGAGCGAGTCTTCAAGATGCTCTCCCCAACGGGCATTCTCTGCATAGTACGGGTCAGAGAGTAATATGGTATACTCGCTCTCAGGGAAATCGGCTTTCAGATGATAAAGGCATGACTCGGCCTTATCCGTCTTCCCTTGTCTTGAGTATAGCAGGAACAGGTGATACCACACCTGATCCATTTGCTCAAAGTCTGCATAATCGTTAATGAGTCTTACGAATTGTTTCTCGCTGAGGCTCATATTCTCGAGTTTGTCTTTGAAGATGATTCCTGAATGCAGAAGCCCGTCTTTGATTATCTCATGACATGCAGCCTTCTGTTCTTCGGTCTGGGGAATCTGAGCGAGGTAGTATTCGCGATTGTGCGGATCGTTGGCCAGAGTGTCTGTGGGTGCTGCAATAGAGTCGGAGCCTGCCTCGATATCTGAATTTTCAGCATCTTCCGTATCCTCCGTGTCGCCCTTGTTCCCTTCCTCGGGATTGAGATTCACCACCGTACGGTTCATACGCTGCCAGTTGTCGGTATTTTCTCTCTTACCCCATTGCTGTTGGAAGGTGTTCTTACCCTGACTTACAGCCACAGGATTATAGAAATACCATTGTCCATTACCCTGTTGATTTACAGATGGTACCTTTGACGCATTGTTACGGTTCATATTGCCTGCCATCTGTGAGTTCTGTTGCTGGATCTGTTCTGATTCTGCCTCCTCCATCTTGCGACGCTCTTCTTTCTCTTTTTTCTTCAGGTCGCTTATGATACGGTCTATCACTCGTAGTCGTTCTGATTCTGGCATTACAGACAGCTCCAGGAGTGAATCCTGAAGATGGATAGCATCGGTATATGGTACCAGTTCGTCGAGTATCTTTGAGCGTTGCGACAGCTCTTTGTAATCATCTCTTTCCTTATCCAGAAGACCGATAGCCTCACCATAGCATCGCTGGGCATCATTGTATCTCTCCAAATTCCAATAGAGATTACCAAGTGTCAGGAGCAGTACTCCTTTCTCAATACCTCCTCGTGTGGATTTCTCATTACCTTTCTCGTATGCTGAGATAGCGTTTGTGGTGTCTTTCTGCGCAAGATAGATATTACCCATCGCATAATATACCTGGTCGAGATAGTCTTTATTATTGTCGTTGGAGGCCATACGTCTCAGCCTGCTTATCATTCCTTTTGCATTTCCTCCGGCAAGGACCTCTGTCTGGGCAATCCTGGCATTAAACTCCGTCCTGTATGGTGGATGACAGCCAATAACTTTCCTGAATGCCTTCTCTGCTTCGGCATTATTGCCAAGTTGTTTATGCACCTGTCCCAACAGATACCATTCGCGTGCCTTTTGTTTGCTTCGGCGTTCATGGCGTATCACCTTCCGGAGATAGACTGCTGCCTTCTGCAGATCGCCTGTCTTCAGATAGTAGTTTGCGTATGTGTAGTCCCAGTCTTTCACAGTGCGGTAATCCACAGAGTCGCGATTCATATTACGGATCACGTCTTCCACATCATAAAGCCAGTCAAGTTCTGCATAGCATTTTGCGAGCCAGGCACGTGCCAGACCGTTTTGCAGGGGTTGGGTCTGATACAGACGACTCATGTAACTGAATGTAGCTGCCGCCTCGTCGAAGTCGCCTTTCTGGAATTGTGACTTGCCCAACAACAGCCATGCTTTCCAGATAAAAGGGTTATATTCCTTTCGTCCAAGCCATTCTCTGTCCTTGGCAGTCTTTGTCTTATTGCTCTTCCATTCGGGTTTCACCTTTATGCTGTGCATCTTTATGGTTTTCTCAGCCTTTTCGATAGCACGGTCGTAATGGCTCTTTCCCAGGTCTCTGCTGTTTTTGTTGCCCACAGGGTAGAGTGGCAGCATCTCTGTGAAATTGTCCTGATTGCCTTGTTCCTTCTCCAGATTCCCCTCGATGAAAGCCTGCTTGCCGTTGAAGTATGTGTTATATCGTGCGTTAAAGGCATGCCACCATCTTGAGCTGGGAGTGTTTTTCTGAGTCGAACAGGAAAGCAATAAAAAAGTGGCAAGTGGGAAGAGAAGAGTGGAAAAAGGAATGCTTATTTCATCTTTCTTCTTGCATTGTTTCATCAGTTCATGGATCTTGCAATTGCCTTCATCTGCCTCTGTGCATGTAGAACAGTCATGACCAGTCTCGATTTTGTCATCGCTCTTGTCAAACTTGTTGGCTACTGCGGCAATAATGCCCAGAAGCACTATCATTCCTATGCAGACAATAGCAAACTCCATTTACTTCACTGTTCTATCACCTCTATCTTGAAACCAACTTCTTCAAGGCTTTCCCAGAAGTGAGGATATGACTTTGTCACCACCTGGGGATTATTGATGATTATCTCTCCTGATTTCAGGGCATAGGGTGCGAATGCGAGTGCCATACGGTGATCCTCGTAGGTGTCAATGCCTTTTTCCATCTGAGGCTCACAAGTCTCACCATCCCAGATCAACTCACTGTCGTTGCGACTCTCTATCACATAACCGAGCTTTCTCATCTCTTTCTTCAGAGCTTCGATACGGTCAGTCTCTTTTATCTTAAGTGTTGAGAGACCTTTGAAGTGAAACCTTACTCCCTTCGCAGCACATGTCACAACGAATGTCTGTGCCAGGTCGGGTGAGTTGATGAAATCGTACTCTAACCTTGGCAGACAACGTCCGTTGGCTGTGATGGTAACTGTTTGTGGCTTTCTCGATGTCTTCGACTCAAACACTGTCTTTACGCCCAGCATGCTGAAGATATATCTTGCTACGGAATCACCTTGCTTAGATCCGTCCTTAAGACCTGTTAGCATCAGCTTGGCATCGGGATTGTCCATGAGTGCCATCATCTCATACCAGTAGGAAGCCCCGCTCCAATCGTTCTCTATAAGATACTCTCTGGTCTTATATGGCACGGGCTTTATGGTGATAGTATCTGCTGAAGTCCAGTCTGCATCTGCACCAAACTCATTCATCATATAGAGTGTCAGGTCGATATATGGACGTGATATGATATCTCCTGTAAGTCGCAGTTCAAAACCTTTGTCGAGCATAGGTCCAATCATAAGCACCGCTGAGATATACTGAGAACTGACACTTCCTGACATTTCCAGTACACTCCCTGTCAGCTTGGTACCTGTAATGCTGAGTGGAGGGAAACCTTCTTCTTCCAGATAGCTTATCTCTGCACCCAACGATCTTAGGGCATCAACGAGTATCTTTATCGGGCGTTTCTTCATCCTCTCTGTACCTGTCAGGGTATGGGTGCCTCGCATAAGGGAGAGATATGCCGTCATAAAACGCATGGCTGTGCCTGCAGCTTTGATATCTATCACATCTGGCATATAACGTATGGCATTGATGATTACTTCTGTATCATCGCAGTCACTCAGATTCTGTGGCATGATATGTCCGCCACTTAGTGCATAGATAATCAGCGCACGGTTTGATATGCTCTTAGAGGCGGGAAGTGCTACTGTGGCATCGAGCTTCTTGGGAGCAGAGAGCTTATATTGTGTCATGCTAGTTTTTTACTTTTATTATATCAACGTGCAAAATTACACATTATTATTTGCATGAGCAAAAATCAAATGCTAAAAATCGTTGAATATCGAAAAAAGTAGGTTGAAAATTTGTTCATCTCAAAATTTCTGTGTACTTTTGCACCCGCATTCGACAAATGGGTCGGTGCTAAGCGAAAAGTGTTCGGGATTTAGCGCAGTTGGTAGCGCACACGTCTGGGGGGCGCGAGGTCGCTGGTTCGAGTCCAGTAATCCCGACATTAAAAAGAAAGCTAATGAGCGGTTGCCCATTAGCTTTTTTTCTTTTATCCTAAAGCCATATCAGTTTTCAGGATCTCCCTTGTAGTGGAATGGCTTAACATCCGGATTCCTACCCAGATCGTGATTGTCGAGGGCTTTGTTTCGGAGTATTGCCTTATTGAAGTCACCATGCATCTTTCCTATGTAGAGAAGCAGGTCTGCGTAAGTTACTGTTGGGAATACAAGTCCGTAAGCACCAATTGCTACACGCACTCCCTCTGGATGAACATTGTTATGGATATATGCCGTGCGGAAGAATGTATGGTTGTGGATCTCCATACGGTTGTACTTCTTAAGTCCTTCCATCAGGTCCTTGTTGATCTCTGTAGTGTCGGCAACAGTAAACACATGTGCGAAATTAGCCATGTAGTCGTCTATCTTATCTCCCTTGATACTGTCGTTATCTTCGATACATTCCAGTATTCCGTCTGTTGTCTCTGCTATCATAGTCTTCTTTGAAGGCTTGGTCAGCATTGCTAATAGTAACAGTAGAATGATGATAACTCCCAGGATAATAATCTTGCCGAGGCAGCTGTGATAGAATGCATGAGAAATGGTCTCTTTCTGCTTGAAATTGTCTGAACGATACATAATAGGTTAAATTTTATTGTTATGGATTAAATTCATGAATTCTTGTCTTGTCTTTGCCTGATTAAAGGCACCAGAGAAGTCACTTGTCGTGGTGATGGAGTTCTGTTTCTCTACGCCCCGCATCTGCATGCACATATGACGGGCTTCAACCACCACCATCACTCCGAGTGGCTTAAGGGTCTGTTGGATACACTCTTTTATCTGTAGAGTCATACGCTCCTGTACCTGGAGGCGATGACTGTATATATCGACCACACGGGCTATCTTCGAGAGTCCTGTGATATAGCCGTTGGGTATGTATGCCACATGCACCTTCCCATAGAAGGGCAGCATGTGATGCTCGCAGAGGGAGAAGAAGTCGATGTCCTTGACTATCACCATCTGTGAGTAGTCTTCCTTGAATAGGGCATCGGTGAGCACCTTATGTGCATCCATCTCATAGCCGCGTGTGAGCACCTGCATGGCTTTCGCCACTCGCATGGGTGTCTTCTCCAGCCCCTCACGCTCAGGGTCTTCACCTATCAGCGTGAGTACTTCGCGGTACTTTGCGGCAAGTTCTTCCAGTCCTTCTCTGTATTCTGTTTCCGGATTCATATTTCTTTATGGATAAGGCCTATTGTGTTACCGATTGTTCTGTCGGCTGATAGGGCACTGTTATCTTTCCCTTTACGATGATAGCCGACTGGTAACCAAGTTTCTTTACGGCGCGGAGCACTTCGGTAGCCTCTTCTATGGTGCGGTAGTTACCCATTCTGCATATCCATCTTGGAGGATAGAAATGTACGTAGATGGGTGTTCCCGGGAAGAGTGTCTTTATATCCCTGCCTGTACGCTCTGCCTTTACCCTGGAGTCACGAGAGTTGCCTCCAGCATATACCTGTACTCGGAATCCCTTTACCTTATACCCCTTCATCACCTTCTTTCTTCCATCGTCGGATGGGGTGGTGGCAGTGGTATCAGGCTGCTCAGGAGTGGTTATCTCTGGGCGCTGCTGATTACTGCTGTCAGGCTTATGGGTGGCAGAATCCTTCGGCTCTTTATGCTGAGGCTGAGCCTGTTGTTGAGCCTTTTGCAGACTCTGAGGCGTTGTCTGTGGTGTCGTGGTGGTAACCTTCGGACCATTTACCAGATCGTCGATGGCCTTGTCTTGTGTTATTGTTACCTTTCCTTCGCCCACCTTGCTTTGTTGGAGCCTCTGAGTAAAGGATGTCTGTGCATTGGCCGCAGCGCAGCCAATACACAGCATCACTATGATATTGAGAAGTTTCACTCTTACTTGAATGCGTCGATGATTCCCTTGAAATCAGCAGCCTTCAGTGAAGCACCACCGATAAGTCCACCGTCGATGTCAGGCTTAGCAAACAGCTCAGGAGCGTTGCTTGCCTTACATGAACCACCATAGAGGATAGTAGTGTCATCAGCTACAGCCTGACCATACTTCTCTGCGATGATAGAACGGATATAAGCGTGGATTTCCTCTGCCTGCTCAGCAGTAGCAGTCTTACCAGTACCGATAGCCCAGATTGGCTCGTAGGCGATGACGATCTTGCGGAAGTCCTCCTCAGAGAGGTTGAATACGCTGCCCTCGAGCTCGGCCTTTACTACCTCGTTCTGCTTGCCAGCCTCGCGCTCCTCAAGGCTCTCACCGATACAGAAGATAACCTTCAGATTGTTCTTCTGAGCCAGCAGCACCTTCTCCTTCAGGATCTCTGGAGTCTCCTTGTAGTACTCACGACGCTCTGAGTGACCCAGGATAACATACTGTGCACCAGTGCTCTTTACCATCTCGGCAGATACCTCACCAGTGAAAGCACCCTTCTCCTTGTCAGCGCAGTTCTCAGCACCCAGACCGATGATGTTCTGATCCAGGAACTGTGCAATGCTTGCCAGGTGGATGAATGGTGTGCAGATAACAACACCGCAGTTGGGCTTCTCAGCAGTAAGTGTCTCGTTGAGCTCCTTCGCAAGAGCAATACCGTCCTGAAGATTCATGTTCATCTTCCAGTTACCGGCTACAATTTTCTTTCTCATAATCTTTTCTTTTTTATTTAATGGGTTTGTAAATCTTATCCATTTTGTCCATGCCCACAGACGATCGGCTATCGTCAGTAGCACCAGGGGTAATACGAACCAGGCGAGGATCATGGCAATCTTTCTTGCCACACTGTCTTCTGTCATCTGGCCTATGTTCAGCTTCTCCAATGGCTGAGTAAAATCTTCGTCGTCAATCACAGGCAGGGAGTTGTGACTCCACTTGCCTACAACCGTTCCTTCGTGCAGCAGCACCAGACCGGGATTACTCCTGATAACAGTCTTCAGTGTTATCTCGTCTGTGGCACAGAAGGGATACTCTGCTCCTGTCATGTCCTGCCAACGGCTTATGGCACGCTGTGTACTGGCAGTAAGACAATAGAAAGGATAGCCCTGTTGCTTGCTGTACTCGCTTATCTGGTTTATCTTGCCGAACTCAGAATCGTTGGCATTCTCCAGATGGGGTGAGATAAGCAGGAAGGTATAGCCTTTATTGCTTAACACCTCCTCAGTGATATCCTCGCCCTCATCGCTGAGGATGGAGAAATCGTGGATGGGAGGTACGTATCCTTCAGCTGTCTGTACTGTCTTCGAGTCGATGAAGGTCCATGTGGAGTCGGGGTAGTTCTCAGTAGTAAACTCCTGCCGTTGCCCGTTTTTCTCCATAATGAACGTTGTCTCGAACTGTGGCTGAGGTGCTCCTTCGGGGATTGTCATCCCTTCCTGAATGTTTGCTCCGATGTGATATGGACGGAAATCGAACACCGGTAGGTTCCACAGGCTCCAGCCTGCTGTGCCCAGGATAAACAGCGCAGAATAGTTGAATACTATCCACTGGTTGCTGATACTTATCATCCGGACCATGTCTGTTGGCCATTTCCAGATGACCACAGTAGCTGCCAGGAGGATCACGTTCTTCCAGAATGTCTGCCAGTTGGTGAGCACGATGGCATCACCGAAACATCCGCAATCGCTGATGGGATTGGTTATTGCCAGCCATAGTGTGATGAGTGTCATCACTGTCATCAGCACGAGTGTGAGCTTCGACACCAGACGTCTGTGGATGGCAAAGAGCAGACAGATACCTATCAGGAACTCCGTTACGCACAACAGCACAGAGGCTCCGAGTGTCATGATATCTGGTACGATGTCTCTCAGACCCCATGCAGCAAGATAGTCGTTTATCTTATACTGCGTTCCTAATGGGTCTACTGCCTTTACGAATCCTGAAAGGATAAACGTTACGGCTAAGAGAGTTCTGGCGATATTAACAATGACCTTTCTCACCTCTTACCTCTCATTTGTCACTTCTCAGTAAGCTTAATTACTCCAAAGACCGCGTAGTTAATGATATCCATATAATTGGAATCGATGCCCTCGCTGACGAGTGTCTCGCCTGCAAGGTTCTCTATCTCTTTGATGCGCTCGATCTTGGTGAGTATGAAGTCCGTATACGAACTGACTCTCATCGATCTCCACGCCTCGTCGTAATCGTGATTCTTGCGCTTCATCAGCTCCAGAGCCTCGTGGGCATACTGGTCGTAGAGGCGCATGGCTTCCTCGTTGGTGATGTCCACCACGTCGGCAAAGCCTTTGTTTATCTGGATCAGTCCCACGATGCCGTAGTTGATCAGTGCGATAAACTCCGGACGAATGCCCTCACCCACAAGACTCTCCTTCTTTATCTCTAGCGAACGGATACGTTTTGCCTTGATAAAAAGCTGGTCTGTAAGTGCCGTGGGACGCAGGATGCGCCACGATGCCTTATAATCGTGTAACTTCTTCTCGAACAGCGAGCGGCATTCGCTCATAGCCTGCTCAAACTGGGCATTTGTCTTCTCCATTTGGTCCATATCGGGTGCAAAGGTACAAAAAAAAAGTGAATAGTGAATAGTGAATAGTGAAAAATTTAATTATTTGTCTCTTTTTGTTTCTTTCTGATGTAGCGTATCTTGGCTCCGAGGGTCTCGCACTGCGTGCGGAGTGAGTCACGCTTCATACGGGTAAGTGTGAACATCGTCAACTCCTCAGCAGTGGCGCGGAGGGCTGCCTTGTCCTTTTCCACCTTCGTCTGCTGATAGTTGAAATCGTGGGTCACAAGCTGCAGCAGACTGTCTGTCTTCGCCAACTCCTCCTGAGCTCTTTTCAGTTCTATGTCCTGTTGCAGATGGAGGGCCTTCTTACGGGTGTCGATGGCATTGGGATATACCTTCCTCAACGAGTCGATGCAGGCTCTGGCCTCTGTGTATCGTCCTTGTTCAAAGAACTCGGTGGCCTTCTGAAGCATCATGTCGGCCTCATTCTGCTTGCTGGAATTGCCGCATGAGATGAGCATCAGGGCGCATGTTAAGATAAAAAACAACTGTCTCATTATCGAATTTATTGGTTTCGGCTGCAAAATTACAAAAAAAAATCGTATCTTTGCACCCACGAAAGAAGAATTTACGATGAAACTATATAGCGACGAAGAATTAGCTGACATTCTCGACCAGGAAATATTCCACCAGATAAGCCAGGCGGCCGACCGTCTCGGGCTCGAGTGTTATGTTGTCGGGGGATATGTCAGGGATATCTTCCTTGAGCGCCCTTCCAACGATATCGACGTGGTGGTCGTGGGCAGTGGCATCAGCCTTGCGCAGGAGCTAAAGCGGATGTTAGGCCGCAAGGCGCACCTGAGTGTTTTCAAGAATTTCGGGACAGCGCAAGTGAAAGTTAGTGGAAAGTTAGAAATAGAATTCGTTGGAGCACGTAAGGAGAGCTACAGCCACGACTCACGCAAGCCCATCGTGGAGGATGGCACTCTCGAAGACGATCAGAACCGCCGAGACTTCACTATCAATGCTATGGCGATATGCCTGAATAAAGAGCGCTTCGGCGAACTCGTCGACCCTTTCAATGGTCTTGCCGACCTCGAAGACGGTATCATCGCCACTCCTCTTGAACCGGATATCACCTTCAGCGACGATCCCCTGCGGATGATGCGGTGTGTGCGCTTCGCCACTCAGCTGAATTTCCAGATAGAGGATGAGACATGGAATGCTCTCGTTCGTATGGCCGACAGGATAAAGATCGTCAGCGGCGAACGTATCAAGGACGAGCTCAACAAGATTATCCTCGCCCCTCATCCCAGCATCGGCTTCGATTACCTCCAGCGCTGCGGTCTCCTGCAGATTATCTTCCCTGAACTGGCTGCATTGGATATCGTCGACCAGAAGAATGGCCGGGCGCATAAGAATAATTTCTATCATACCCTCGAGGTGCTTGAGAATGTTGCCAAGGCTGAGCCAAATCCTGCGTGGGAAGACCACGATATGGCCCTATGGCTCCGTTGGGGTGCCATCATGCACGATATCGGCAAGACAAAGTCGAAACGTTGGGATCCTGCCATCGGCTGGACCTTCCATAACCATAATAATATAGGTGCCAAGATGGTGCCTCAGATCTTCCGTCGGCTCTCCCTGCCCCTGGATATGAAGATGAAATATGTGCAGAAGCTTGTGGAGCTCCACATGCGCCCGATAGCCATTGCCGACGAGGAGGTGACGGATAGTGCCGTACGCCGTCTGCTTAACGATGCGGGCGACGATATCGACGATCTGATGACTCTCTGCGAGGCGGACATCACCTCTAAGAACGAGGTGCGTAAGAAGATGTTCCTAGAGAATTTCCGTATGGTCCGCGAAAAACTTACCGACCTGAAGGAGAAAGACTACAAACGTCTGCTACAGCCTGTCATCGATGGCAATGAGATAATGGAACTCTTCCATCTAAAACCATCTCGCGAGGTGGGTGTCCTCAAACAGTTCCTGAAGGATGCCGTACTCGACAACCGCGTCGAAAACGAACGCGAACCGCTCATGCAATTACTAATGGCTAAAGCAAAAGAAATGAAATTGATAAAATAAATGGAAAGAAATTGGAATAATTAGAATAATCCATGCGGAAAAATTATTCTTGTTATTCTAATTTGTTTTAAAAAAAGAAAAGCTTATGAAAAGGGTGATGTTATTTTTAATGGTCTTTATTTCTTTGGAAATGTGGGCTAATCCTGTGGATGAACTGTTGGAGCGTATCGACAAGGGCGCTTCGGCAAAGTTTAAGACCGAACTCGTAAAGAGCCAGAAGGACTTCTTCGAACTCGACCAGCAAGGCAAGAAGGTCGTGGTTAGAGGAAACACCTGGGTGAACATCGCCTCGGGAGTCAACTGGTATCTGAAATATTACGCAGGCATCCATCTCTCCTGGAACCAGATGCAGGCAAAGTTACCCGCCGTGCTTCCTGCCGTATCACAGAAAGAACGCCACGAGACAGACCTCACACTGCGTTATGACTTCAACTACTGTACCTTCAGCTACTCCATGGCCTTCTGGGACTGGAAACGCTGGGAACAGGAGATCGACTGGATGGCGCTCCACGGGGTGAACCTCCCGTTGGCCATCGTCGGTGAGGAGTGCGTATGGCGAAACATGCTTCTCAAACTCGGATATACTGAGGAAGAGGTGGGTAAGTTTATTGCCGGTCCTGCCTTCCTCGCCTGGTGGGAGATGAACAACCTCGAAGGGTGGGGTGGGCCGCTGCCTCTCTCCTGGTACCAACGTCAGGAGAAACTGCAGAAACAGATCCTCGCCCGTATGAAACGCCTCGGCATGCACCCCGTATTGCCAGGCTATAGCGGCATGGTGCCTCATGATGCCAAAGAGCGCTTAGGACTGAATGTTGCCGATGCAGGACTCTGGAACGGTTTCCAGCGCCCTGCCAACCTTCTGCCCACCGACTCCCGCTTCGCAGAGATAGCAAAGCTCTATTTCGATGAGCTCACACGTCTCTTCGGCAAGGCCGACTATTACTCTATGGACCCCTTCCACGAGAGCAATGACGATGCGTCCATCGATTATGCCAAGGCTGGCGAGGCGATGATGCAGGCCATGAAACGTGTCAACCCCAAGGCCGTATGGGTCATCCAGGGATGGACCGAGAATCCGCGTCCTCAGATGGTGGATGGTATGAAGTCAGGCGACCTGCTTGTGCTCGACCTCTTCTCCGAGTGCCGCCCGATGTTCGGTATCCCCAGCATCTGGAAGCGTGACGAGGGCTATAAACAGCATCAGTGGCTCTTCTGCCTGCTCGAGAACTTCGGTGCCAACGTAGGTCTTCATGGCCGCATGGACCAGCTCCTCGAGAATTTTTATAGTGGAAAGTTTAGAACTGAGAGTGGAGAGTTTGCTACCGCTGCCCCTGGTGGGAAGCCCTCAAGTGCGGTAGCAAACTCTAAACTCTACACTCTAAACTCTACACTCAAAGGAATCGGCTTCACAATGGAAGGCTCTGAAAACAATCCCGTGATGTTCGAACTTATGAGCGAGCTCCCCTGGCGTCCTGAGAGATTCAAGAAAGAAGACTGGATCCGTCAGTATGTCAAGGCCCGCTATGGTGTCGACGACCCCAATATCGAACGTGCTTGGGTGATGCTTGCGCGCGGCATCTACAACTGTCCTGCAGGCAACAACCAGCAGGGCCCTCACGAGAGTATCTTCTGTGGCCGTCCGTCGCTCAACAACTTCCAGGCTTCATCATGGTCGAAGATGAAAAACTATTACGATCCCTCTCATACCCGTGAGGCTGCCCGTCTGATGAACAGCGTGGCAGAGAAGTATCGTGGCAATAATAATTTCGAGTACGACCTCGTGGATATCACCCGTCAGGCTCTTGCCGATCAGGCCCGTCTGCAGTATCAGCGCACCATCGCTTCCTACAAGGCCTTCGCACGTAATGAATACGAGAGCGACTACCGCCGGTTCCTGTCCATGCTCCTCATGCAGGATAAACTCTTAGGCACCCGTTCGGAGTTCCGTCTGGGACACTGGACTCAGGCTGCTGCCGATTGTGGCACCACAGCCGACGAGAAGCGCCTCTATGAGTGGAACGCCCGTGTTCAGATCACCACCTGGGGTAACCGTTACTGTGCCGATACAGGTGGTTTGCGCGACTATGCCCATAAGGAGTGGCAGGGTCTGCTCAAAGACTTCTACTATGTTCGTTGGAAGACCTATTTCGATGCTCTCTCAGCTCAGATGGCTGCCCAGATGAAACCTCAGCGCGAACTCCTCGGAGGTGGTCCTAACGCCACGAAGACGGCTGCTGAGCTCTTCCAGATGGCTCTGCCTCAGGAGGTGACCGTCGACTGGTATGCCATTGAAGAGCCCTGGACTCTCGATCAGACCCCATACACCTCTGCTCCCGAGGGATCCCCCGTTGACATCGCCCGTGAGGCCATGGCCCTCATCACCGCCCAATAACCCACGTTTATCATTTATCATTTATCCATTATCATTTCTATATGGCAAAGCCTAACCGCCTCCTATCCCTCGATATCCTCCGCGGCATCACCGTGGCCGGCATGATCCTTGTAAACAACGGCTGGGGCGAGTCGTTCGAGATGCTCCGCCACTCCAAATGGAACGGCATGACGCCCTGCGATCTCGTCTTCCCCTTCTTCCTCTTCATCATGGGTATCTCGTGTTACCTCTCACTGGTGAAGTCGGAGTTCAAACCCACCGCCCCCGTTATCCGACGTATCGTTAAGCGTACGGTGCTGCTCTTCGTCATCGGACTGTTCATAAACTGGTTCGACCACGCCATCGAGGGCGACCTTCTTTGTTTCGGTCATCTCCGCATCTGGGCTGTCATGCAGCGCATCGCCCTCTGCTACGGCATAGTGTCGCTCTTCGCCCTCTTCTGCAATCATAAGTACACCATCCCCGTGATAGTCATCCTGCTGGCGATATACACTGCGATACTCGTCTTCGGCAACGGCTATGCTGAGGATGCCGACATCAATATCCTGGCCCAGGCCGACCTGAAGCTCTTCGGCTATGATCATATCTATCATAAGAGTCCTGTCGATCCCGAGGGCCTTCTGGGCACGATATCCTCTGTGGCTCATGTGTTGCTGGGATTCTATTGCGGCATGCTTATCCGTAAGAAGGAGACGGTAAACGATAAGGTCATCGCCATCTTCGTTGTCGGCACGGTGCTCGTCATCGGAGGTTATCTGCTCTCTTATGGCCTTCCGCTCAACAAGCGCATCTGGAGCCCCAGCTACGTCCTTATGACCTGTGGATTAGCATCGCTGCTTCAGGCTTTCCTGATGTATGTCATCGATATCCGTCAGAAGAAGTCGTGGACCACGTTCTTCCACGTCTTCGGTGTCAATGCCCTCGCCCTCTACGTGTCGAGCGAGCTCCTGGCCATCCTCCTGGGTAACATTGGGTTTTCGGAGATGGTTTATAATGGCATCCATGCCGTAATTGATCCCCTGAAGTGGGCATCATTGGCATACGCCATCTACTTTGTACTTCTGAACTTCGCAATCGGATATATCCTCTACCGCAAGAAGATATACATCAAACTATAAGCTGATGGTGAGAATGTTCTCACCATCAGTGTATTCATAGGTCACTGACTCCATATTCTTGATAACGAGAAATATGCCTAATCCTCCTATCTTGCGTTCAGCCATCGGGAGGGATATGTCAGGTGGATCTTTTTCCAACGGGTTGAAAGGCACTCCTCCATCTATAAAACGTATTGTGATGTGCTTTTCATCCCGCTGGAGTTCTACGTCGAGGTAGTCGTCGTTTCCTTCAGGATAGGCATAATCCACGATATTGCTCACCAGCTCCACTACCGCCAGATGGATGCTGTCATACCCTGCATCCATCGACTCCACCTCTTTGGTATGTAGTATGGCATCGATGATATCGACTCCCTTGCCCCTGATAGGATGAAAATGCAACCTCGTCATCTTTTCATCTATTATTTGATGAACTTATGCGAAACGAGCATGTTGGATGGGTCGAGGGCCTCGTCGAGTTTCTCTTGGGTCATGAGACCCTTTTCGAGCACGATGTCGTAAACCGAACGGTTGGTCTCAAGCGCCTCCTTAGCAACCTTCGTTGAGGTCTTGTAGCCGATATAAGGATTCAGGGCAGTGACAATACCGATAGAGTTCTTTACCATCTCCAGGCAACGCTCCTTATTAACCGTGATTCCCAGCACGCACTCCTCGGTGAGCGTCTCGATGGCATTCTTCATCCATATCAGACTCTCGAAGAGAGATTCAGTAATCACAGGCTCCATCACGTTGAGCTGCAACTGTCCGGCCTCGGCAGCGAAACTAACCGTAGTGTCATTACCAATAACCTTGAAACATACCTGGTTTACCACCTCGGGAATAACCGGATTCACCTTACCTGGCATGATAGATGATCCGGGAGCCTTTGGAGGCAGATTGATCTCATTGAGACCACAACGAGGACCTGAAGCCATCAGTCGAAGGTCATTACAAATCTTCGATAGTTTTACAGCCAGACGCTTCAGTGCTGACGAATAGCTCACATAAGCACCAGTGTCAGGTGTTGCCTCCACTAAGTCAGCAGCACTCACGAATGCCTCGCCTGTAAGCTTCGACAGATTTGCAGCACATAGTTTTGCAAATCCCGGTACCGCATTCAGTCCTGTACCGATGGCTGTACCACCCATATTGATCTCAAGCAACAGCTTCACGTTGCGCTCAAGGTTCAGGATCTCCTCCTCGAGGTTGTTGGCATAGGCATTAAACTCTTGTCCGCTGGTCATCGGCACAGCATCCTGCAGCTGGGTGCGGCCCATCTTGATGCAGTCCTTAAACTCATCACCTTTATAACGGAAAGCACTAATAAGTCCCGTGAGGGCTGCTATAAGACTCTTGTTCATGCGAATCAATGCCAGACGGATAGTTGTTGGATAAACATCGTTTGTCGATTGTCCGCAGTTACAATGGTCGTTAGGCAGACAGTATTGGTAGTCGCCCTTCTCATGCCCCATAATCTCGAGGGCACGGTTGGCAATCACCTCGTTGGCATTCATATTCACTGAGGTACCTGCACCGCCCTGCATCATGTCGATGGGGAAATTATCGTGGTGCTTACCATCGATGAGTTCGCGACATGCCTGAGAAATGGCACCTGATATCTCATCGTTAATCACTCCAAGGGTGTGGTTGGTCTCTACTGCTGCCAACTTCACATAGGCGATGGCTTTGATGAAGTCGGGATACATCGACATCGTCTTACGCGAGATGTGATAGTTGTTGATACCACGTTGTGTCTGTACGCCATAGAGGGCGTCGGCAGGAACTTTGAGTTCACCCAAGAGGTCGGACTCAACTCTGAATTTCTGATCTGTAGCCATAGTCTTTTTAATATAAGAATGTTATTATTAGATATCCGATACCAATGCTTACAAAGGTTGTAATAAAGCCTGCCAACTGGAAGGAGTGGTTCACCACATATCTGCCGACACGGGTAGTGCCTGTACGGTCAAATCCCATGGCAGCCACCTCGGTGGGATAGTTGGGCAGGAAGAAATAGCCGTTCACAGCAGGGAACAACACCAGCAGCACCGTGGGCGGTACACCCATCGCCAGTCCTACGGGGAAGAGCGTCTTGGCTGTGGCAGCCTGAGAGAAAAGCATGATGCTGAACAGGAATAGCGGAATGGCGAACAGCAGTGGTTGTCTGGTGAAGACATCCTCAACGCTGCCCATTATCATCTCCTGATGACCAAGGAAGAGAGTGCTGCCCATCCATGCGACACCGAAGATAGATACCATCGCGTTCATGCCTGACGCAAACACGTTACCCTTCATCGCTTCGCGAACATCTGCTTTGCCCACCAGCAGTATCAGGGCAGCAATACTCATCATCACAATTTCGATGGTAGTATTCATCTCCAACGGTTTACCGTTAAAGGAAGGACGCAATTCCGGGAAGATACCGAACAGCACTACCAACACCACACCAAGCATGAATGCCAACACGGCCCATTTTGCGTGAGGATTAACCGCCGTTTCCTCAGTGGCTGATTCCGTCTCGTCTTCGAGAAGTCCCTCTTTCAGTCGTCGCTGATACTCTGGGTCTTTTTCCAGGGGCTTGCCCACATAGTTCTGCACCAATGCGGCAACCAGTATGGCGATAATTGCTGCAGGAATGGTGACCATGAGTATATCCTTCATGCCGATGCCCTTTCCGCCCAACACCTCTGCTGAGAGGATTGCTGCTGTAGCTGCCGACACGGGCGAGCCGGTAATGCCCAGTGATGCTGCTATGGTGGCAACGCTCATCGGACGTTCCGGACGAACCTTCCCTTTACGTGCTATCTCAGCAATGATGGGCAGAAGTGCATAACACGTATGTGCTGTACCTGCCAAGAGGCAGAACAACCATGTAACGAGCGGTGCATAGAATGTAATGCGGCTGGGGTTCTTTCTCAAGAATCGTGCCGCTATGTTCACCATATAGTCTAATCCTCCGGCTGCCTGCAGTGCTGCAGAGGCGGTGATGACACTCACGATAATCAGCATCACGTCGATAGGAATGTTTCCCGGCTCGAGTCCGAATACGAACACCAGTATAAAAACACCTACCATTCCGTAGATACCTAATCCGATGCCCCCCACCTTGGCGCCGATGAAGATCATCGCCAAGACTACGATTAATTGTAATATTATTAGTAGTGTAGTCATAAGTAAGAATTAACAATATAGATATCTGCACTATTTCACATCCGCAATGGCAGTGTTGCCTGGATTTGTGATAGAGATATTGCCAGACCACATGCACATACACTTGCAAGTGTTGGTCAAGGCAGGTACACCCTTCACCTTTATCTGTGCACTACCAGGTGACCATGCCGACGCAATGGCGGGGATACACGGCTGCGGAGTCAGGGTTCCCATGGCGGCTGCAGTAGCCGTCGACACCTGAGGATTTGTTATTGACTGACACATACCGAAGGTAGGTATGTTTGTACTAGGTATACTGTCCTGAATCGTCGCCATCGGCAAATTACCACATTTGGGTCGTGTAGGATCAGTAACCATCAGAGAACATGGTGTTGTTCCAAAAGTGCATTGGAGCATTGCTCCGGTTGTAACAAGCTTTGCCATATATATTATTTTTTATGATTATTAATCGCCAACATAGTGAGATCGTCGCTCTGCTCGGTGTCGCCAACGAAGAGATGGACGGATTGAGTCAACTGGTCTATCAATGCCTTCGGTGAGAGCTTACCTGTCTGGATGGCTTGGTTCACATCTTCAAGGATCCGCTCATTGCCAAACATCTTTTCGTCGGCATCCATCGCTTCACTTAGTCCGTCGGTGTAAAGTAAGATGGTAGTTTGCGGATCAATGACCGCCTCCTGCATGTTATAGGTAGTATCAGCAAAGAATCCTACCGGGAAGATACGGTTGACAGGCAGGAGTGAAGCCTCTTTATTGATGATAATGGGGTTCTCATGACCGGCATTGCAGTAACGCAAAAGCCCTGACTCCATATCAAAGACACCTACGAAAAGAGTCACGAACATGTGGTTTTTGTTGTTCTCACATATTGTTTTGTTCATGAGCGTTACGATGCGGTCGGGCATACTCTCCTCGGAAGAATATGCTCGGAACAGACTCTTGGTCATCATCATAAACAGAGCTGCCGGTACTCCCTTGCCGCTGACATCGCCGATGCAGAAGAATAGTTGATTGTCGCGCACAAAGAAATCGTAGAGGTCGCCTCCAACAGCCTTGGCTGGAGTCATGCTGGCAAAGATCTCAATCTCTGGGAGTTCGGGAAAGACATTGGGTACCATCGAGAGCTGGATGTTACGCGCAATACGCAATTCGCTCTCAATGCGCTCTTTCTGTGTGGTCACATCCTCCAGCTTCTCGTAAGCCTCTTCCAACTTGTCGTAAGCCTGTCTTAACTGGCGCATCTGCCGTTGGCGACGATACAGATAGACGGTAAGAAACACAGTAAAGAGGATAAGTCCGCACACGATGGCGATGAGCATCATCCTATGGTTTGTCAGTCGCAGAGTTTTGGCTTCATTCTCAGCACGGGCAGCTTCCAACTCCAGAGAGCTCATCTCTGTCATTTTGCGTGTCTCGGCATTAAACTGCTTGTCGATCCAAGCATTATACACCCTGAAACTGTCGATGGCCTCCTGATTCATGTTCAACCCATCTAAGGCGGCAATCTTAAACTTTAGCCTGTCACCTTTATTTATTATCTTCTGAGCCAGTTTCAGCAGTCGTGAATAGTTGCTTGTATATAGTGCGTGATAACACTCCGTATATGCAACGATATTACCGTTGTAGCCATATTGATCGATAAGAGTATGCAAATGTTCATGATAGTCCATAAACCTTGCTGTGTCGACTGGTTCTATATAAGTGACAGCATTGCATTTTATCGACCATAACACCACAGAGTCTTCACCATTCCACCCTGGTTGCCTGAGGGCTTCGTCTATAAGCTGGACGGCCTTCTCTCCCTGATGTTTTTCTTCATAGATGCGAGCCAGATGATAATACACCTGAGTCATAGGCTTCTTTTTTGACAGGTATCGCTCCTGGTAATCGATGGCTTCCAGAAGCAGTTCTTCGGCACGGTCGGTCATTCCCATATCTTTCGCTACGTTGGCATTGAGAATGCTGACGATAAAGAACCCGTATTTACTGCCTTTATCCTCTGCATAATCACGAATCTCACCTATCATGGCCAATGCCTGGCTACTACTGACATTGTCGAGCACGAAGGAAATCTGACGATACCATGTTTTGTAGAAAAGATCCTCCTCTCCTTCTTCCTCAAGGATGGTCTTTAGCCTTTCCGACACATCCATGAAAACGTCAGTACTGTCTGTATTTAACAGCTCTAACTGGCGTTGCCTGAGCATCTCGGCCTGGTTGCTGAGTGCCATGATTCCGATCGGGAAACCAACCAGGAACAGCATGAGGAGAGTGAGATTCTTAATCATTAGTCTTCCTCTCCCATTTTCATGCTATAGCAAACGACATCGTTGTCCGTAGCGAATTGCTCCAGCTTGTTTTTACGTTCCTCGACACCTTTCTCGGCATCTCTCATGGATATTTCATATAAGAATTTCTGGCGGTATTGATCTCTCTTCTCCGAGCTCTCCTCAAACTTGATGAAAGAGGTCAGGCCGACGTGATCAAGCACCTGAAATATCTCCTTGGCGCAATTCACGAATACTATTTCCGGACGATTGCCCAAATCCTGATAAGCAAACAGAAGAGATCGGATGCCACTACTTGACAGAAACATCAGTACTGTGGCATCAAAAACTACTTTCTCTATTCCTTGGCCAGAATACTTGAGCATCTCGTCGGTCAATGTGGTGGCATTGGCATAAGAGAGCTCCTTACTTAATAGGACGTTCAAGGTTGTTCCGTCTCTAACAACTTCAAAGTCTTTTTCTGCCATATCTGTTTCTAAATAAGTTCATTAACTTTACTCAACCATTCCTTATAAGCATCCTCGATCTCCTTCAGCTTCTTGTCGCGCAGCTTGTCGCGTTGCTCCTTACAGTCCTTATCCAGTTTATCAACGGCATCGTTGATACCATCGATATCATCTTTCGGTTCTCCTACTGACAGGAAGGCTATCTCCGCCTTTGACTTGCTGACGGCAGCTTCCATCAGAGTCTTGCATTCCTGGTAGATCACATCAACGGCATCTTTCATAGCATCATACCGTTTCTGATTTACTTCAGGCATTGTCAGTTCGATGTACCTTACGTCATGCGCTTTTCCATTCTCGCCAGGACCATCTACCTTAAAACTACCTTCTTCCTGTTTGAACTCTGGATGAACTTTGGCGATACCCTTGCAGATACTCTCCATGTCCTCGTCGTATTTCGGTACGATCCAGAAGCGATAATCATCCTTTTTGGCTGTCATGGCCACCTGTTCCAGAGTCTTTTCATCGCCTTCGATATTAACTGTGACTGGTATCAGAGCGACGGGATCTGCCTTGACACACAAATTGATAAATCTGAAGTTCATCATTGCAACATAGCCTTTGAGCTTCTCGTATAACTGATAGTATTGATTGTTTAATGCACGTTTCATAACTATTCACTATTAACTATTCATTATTCATTATTCACTTTTCCCTTTTCACTCCTTTGGCGCATCTTCGGTGCTAAGCTTGGTGCTCAGGCTGCCACCGCCGCCACCGCCACCGACAGCATTGCCGTCAGTGATACTAGGCGACTTGAGGGAGCTCTTGGCTTCCACACTGTCGAAGCTTCCCTTTGGTGCCTTGAGTTCGCCCTTGACTTCGGTCTTGTCGTTGATGGTTGTAGCACCGTAGATCTGTGTCTGGTCGCCTCCGACAGCAGCCTTGCCGCCATCGAGCTGCAGTGCAGCCTTGCCGTCGCCCTGCTGAGCCTCGAAGGTCTTGTCGGCAAAGAGTCCCATCTCCTCGCTGACAGCCTGGAGCTTCTTGCTCTTTAAATCCTTCGACTTCGCACCCAGGTACATCTTCTCTGATACTACCGTCATCGTGCTGCCAGCAGCGAGAGCAGAATCGGCCAGACTCTCCTTGTCGACATCCATCGACTTCACTGCGAGAGCCTTCGCATTCAGACTGATGCTACCCGCAGCCTTGCCTTCTGCATCGGCAGCCAGCACGTCGGTCTTCTCGGCACGGATGGCAACCTTTCCATCCTTCGTGAGGGCCTTCATCTTCATCTCACCGTCAGCCACCTCGTAGTCGAGACTCTCAACGGTGAAGTTCTTAGACCTGAAGATCACATCGCCTTCAGCAGTATATTCGCCCTTGGTGACGTTACCATCGTCATCATGCTCGATATTCTTCGGGTTCGTGGTAGCCACCTCGATGGTCTTGGCGGTGATCGATACCTTACTGTCGGCTGTCAGTTCCTTCTCAGTGAAGAGACCGTCCTTCGCCTCATAGTCGATCGCCTCAATGTTGACATTCTTCGAGGTGATGGATACACTACCCGTGGCATTCTGGTTCTTACCTTCGTTTTCTGAACTGATGGCCATCAGGTTGATGTTCTCTGTACGAACGGAGAAGTTGCTGCCCTCCACGAGCTTACCCTCATCGTCCATCATCGACACACCCATTCTCGGCGTGCGAATCCTG
>Ga0326512_10000854_pt1 | contig 25520 bp, 59 predicted proteins | sample 1_2617_0518_D_FD_203652 | JGI IMG/M metagenome (GOLD analysis project Ga0326512, IMG submission 203652) | Bovine rumen microbial communities from UC Davis, California, United States - 1_2617_0518 | ecosystem: Host-associated > Mammals > Digestive system > Stomach > Rumen | place: USA...
TATGAGCGAGGAAAGCGAAGAGCAGAAATAAACGAGTAACAAAAAGAGCATCTAATTACGAATTACTTACATAATGAAGGGGAAAACGCATATAAACACTGATTCGACCGCTTGCACTCATATTCGTTAGTCTTGACTTGTTCGCTGAACAGGTAAGCATAGAATGAATAACAGACGCAAGCAACCGAATCGAGCCTCGTGAGTTTTGCGACGTTTTATCGAGGCGCAAAGTAGTATTAATCAAAAAAAATAGGAGATAAAATTATGTTAGTTAGCGAATTTATTGAGCGCACGGGCTACCAGCCTACAGCAGACGAGTATCAAGCAATCGAAAATGATTACATGAGATTTGAGATGGATAAGGATACTTATTGTCGGATTTGGTGCAAAAAGCATCCTGACCTTGCAGGAGAACTCGACCGCATCCGCAAAAAACAGGAGTATGTAAGAGGACAGGAAGAAAAAACAATTACACGCGTGCTTAAATATATATGGAGGCGCACGAATCATGGCGAGAAATTGACAAAGGAGCAATTCAACGAACTCATAAAAGGAATTGACAAAGAGATTGCATGCAGCACTATCAATAACATGAAGGACTGGGGCGGTATCACTCAGAATTGGGCGGGTTGTGTTTGGAATAACTATTGGCAGATTTTTGGGTGTGTGTGCTGCGGATTTTGACGGAGGACAAAGTATTGAGACAACAATAAACAAAGTATTAATTCTAAAAACATTTTGAGATATGATTAACGTAATTAACACGACCTCAAACGAGGTCATCAAGGTGGATTTGATTTGTAATTATGACGGCGTGTTAGCCGCTCGTAAATTCAATCCTGAGCCGGGAACAAAGTTCTATGCTTCTTATCCGTTTATAGTTAAAACGGATGATACTATTGAGGTCGAAGGCGCTGCAAAGCCTTGTCGAGTTGTAACGCTGGCAGAAGGTTACGAGTTGAAGAATGGTCGTACAAAGTCGGAAAAGTCAGCAACCAGTAAGAAGTCGTCACAAAAGTCTGAGCCAGCGGAACCGACTACCAAACCCGCTTCTGAACCAGTTGCCGAGCCAGTTCCTCAGCCCGCTGCCCAGCCAACTGCTAGTGACAACGACGTGAACGAGTTGGCTTCACTATTGCTGAAGCTGAAGAATTCAAATATCGATATCGACAAAGTTCGCGAAATTGTTCGCGAAGAGGTCGCCAAACAAGAGCCGACAAAGGTCGTTCATACTATTAAGGTGGTGGACGCTCCTGAAGTGACACTACCTTATCAGCCTCACCCGTTGCTTGACAAAGTTTTGTCACTGGTAGTCAACGACCGAGTGACAGGGCGTTTTCCATGGCTATTCGGTCCCGCTGGTAGTGGAAAATCCACTATCGCCAAACAAGTCGCCGAGGCGTTGAATCTTCCGTTCTATAGTGTTTCGTCACTGCAGCAAAAGTATGAACTCGAGGGATACACGGATGCGACTGGCAAACTTGTTGAAACTACCTTCTATAAAGCTGCGAAAGAGGGAGGAATATTCCTGTTTGACGAGGCTTCAACGACCTCTGCAGAGGTTCAAGTTGCTTTCAATAACATGCTGGCGAACCTCGTTTATAACTTTCCGAAGGAAGGTATGATAACAGCACACAAAGATTTCCATATCATTGCCGCTGACAATACTACAGGACGAGGCGGTAACAAAACGTATTCCGCCCGCTATTCTATGGACGCCAGTACACTCGACCGATACATCCCGATTGAAGTCGATTACACGATGGAACAGGATATGATGATGGCTGCAAACGACTCTGAACTGGTGACCTTCTTGCGCGACCTTCGCAAAGTTATAAGTGAGGCGAATTTGACGTACACTGCCAGTCCTCGCGCTGCAAAGGCAATCAAGGCGATGCAGCAGATGGATTGCTTCACTGAGTTGGAGGCTTTCAATCTCGGCCTGTGCTCGGGATGGAAAAAACAGGACATCAGAACTCTGAACGCTCGTTTGGATGGCGATACAAAGTATCACAAGTTATTTAATAAAATTGCTAACTCTTAATATTTGAAGGTATGAAGACGTTTAAAATATATAACAGCGTGGCCGATTTGTCGGCTGCGCTTAAATCAAAAAAGCCGTTTTCTTGTTGGAATAATCCTATATCAGAAATAGGCGAAAGTTATATGAAGTCGTGGGCTGGTGCTTCTGTTGAAGAGGCTTATGAATTGCTTGATACTGGTGACGCGACTGGTGCTGCAAAGATTAAAGCGGAAGGAGAGATTATTGCAGACGAGCAAGGCGAAAACGTACCTCAGATTATTTCGTCGGTCGTAGGATGTATTCCCAGTGTTCCGAATTATATAATAGGCGTTCCAAAGCAGATGCTGAAAGTCGTACGAGAGCCAAAGAATACACCTATCATTGACATATATGTTGACGGCGCTATATGGGACGGAGTTAACGTGAACAAAGCTGCACAAGCTGCCGCAAAGATTGCAAACGTAATCACGGCAGCGGAGTTGGCTGGCGTTCGTGTAAATCTTTATGCAGTATGTGCCAGTACAAAGCATGACGACTGCGCTTGTATGGCTGTCAAACTGAAGGACGACGACGCTCCTTTGAATCTTTTGAATATTGCTTTTCCTTTGACGAATAGAGCGTTTTGTTGGGTGATATATTTAGACTGGTTAGAGAAGAATCACAACAAAGTGATGAAGAGTTACGGGACTGTGATGTCAGCAAGGAAAGTTCAAGAGGAATTTGAGTTTGAAGGACTGGTGCTGAGTGTTTCGGATATTATATCCGATGAAACTTCCGTCGAACAGATTGCAAACAAAGTAAACGAATACATAAAAAACAAAGAAGAGAGGGATGAATAAAATCCCTCTCTTATTACTGGGTGCGGATACATGTAGGCGATTGTAATTGCCTTCGATTGTAGCACAAAGGAGCGAGACCTTTGCACCCGCGAATGATTTAAGGCGTTTTAAGCGTGTTTTATCTTTGTACCTTTGTAGTTATCCAACGGCACAATAAAAAGTGCGTGACGGGCTTAAAAATAGACAAATTTTAGTATTAATCATAAAACATTAAAACATCATGAGAACAAGAATTAAAAAGAGTGGCGCTGTGCTGGCATGTTCGGCACGAGGCACAAAAATTCGCAAGAATCGCGGTTACTGTCCGCAGTCGCTTATTTTGTGGGCGATAATGGTCGGTGGTCTATCTATCTATCAAGGTAGCCGCAAAGATTGCAATGACCTTTGCATTCAGTTAAGAATGAAAAATCAATCTGCCGACGTTGTACAGGTAAAAACATGCGGAGGGCTGTGGCGATGATTTACTTTGCACTATTTGCAGGAGTTGTCGCTTTCCTTTGCGGTGGTGTTTGCATTGTTGAGGATGTAAAAAAAGAAATTAAGTATTATCAAAATTTATAAGAGTATGGAAATTTTTAAAAATGAAGATTTAGAGACTTTTGTCGCATGTTACATAAAAGTCGGTAACAATTACGGAATTATTGATTCTGTACACGGAAAGCGCTTTGGCTTCGTTTGGTCAGACGAACACTCATGGACTGGTCAGTTAGTTGACGCAAAAGACGTGACATTACTTGACAACGAAGACGATTTTGAAACGGCTCGTTTGTCTGCTTTGCACTATTTTGAGCGCGAGGCAAAATCTTTGCAGACGCGTATTAACATGGGGCACAAGCAAGACAACTTGACAACACTCATAAATCAGTTATCGTGCTGTGAATTTTGGCTTTCTCGTTTGTCTTAATTACAGGAGGGTGAAATATGAATTTGTCTTAATTACAGGAGGGTGAGATATGAAAATGAACGTTATTGGCATCGAGCCAGCTTGGTCATGTTGCACGTACAAGTTGCAAGTCTGGGTGAAGGATGCGTACAAAAATCGTGAGTACGTTTTAGAAACTCTGCGCAAGTGGTTTGGCGAAGCAGAGTATTATTGGGACGATTGCTATCTTTGTAGTCTTAAAAAGTGACGCAAACAAAGAAAACGAGTATTAACGAATAAAACATTTAAAAATATGAGTAGTTTTGTAATTGATAAAAGAGAGTATATTAAGGCTGCTGGTCTTATGTACGGAATTGAGGCGAGCAAAAATCACCCTCACAGGTATTTTCTTCGGAACGTTCGCCCAAACTTTGTCAAGTGTTACGAGTTGAACGTTGACAGCGTAAACGAGCAATATGGAGACGAAAGCGGTAAGGATGTTTCTGAATACGAATACGAGTTTGTACAATATTATAAGATTGGAGAACGTGTTAAGTGTGGGCTGCATGAAAGTATGACGTTTAAAGAATTACGCATAAATCTCATGCAATTCTTTCGCTCGGTATTGTATCAAATAGAGAACGAGGAAATGAGTCAGTTTGTCGCTGCTTTCTTTTTCGAGTGTACCTCAAAACTATTCGACAGTGAATTGTACGAAGTTGAAGGCTGGTGGGGTGATATTGAACTATAACAACGGCACGACGTATGACGTATTTTAACGACCGTCACGGCATTTCTTTTGTTGTGGCGGTCACTTTATAAGGTGACGGAATTAAAACGGCTTAAAATAGGGTGCAGACGCATATCGCAAATAACGAACGTACAAAAATACGTTACTGCTTTGTGTCAATTGCGACATATCAGAGTGAGACTGATGCACCTGCAAAGATGATATGTTTTTGATTAATACTTGTTTTGTCCGTTGGTGGTCGTAATGTGACTGCCGACGGACGTTTTTCAAAAGTATATTCAAAAGAATTTAGTATTAACTTAAAAAATATAGGAGATTAGATTATGGCAAAGTTCAATTTTTCAATTACGGCTCATATTGGTAACGACATGATGCTTATTTGTTCAAAAGATTTCGATTTCAATGTATCGAAAGTTGCGCCACACGATTCTCATCCCGTGTACGAAATGTGCAAAATAATGATGGGCTTCAAAGAGTGGACGTTTGATGACGGTGATGACTTTGGTGGTACTACGTATTGTCAGTATGTGTCTTACGATAAAGACAACCGTGATAACTATCTGTTGGCGGTGTGGACTGAATTAGACCAAAACGGATTTGTTAAACTTTAAGTATTACGACTATGAAAAAGAGTGATTTTAATCAGAGAGTGAGTAAGATGTGCGCTTATGTAAAGGAGCACGAGTATGACAACATGCGTGATGAGTTGGTGCAGAGAAATATCCGCGACCCGTTCTCTTATGGTGCATGGTGTGAATATAATTTCGAGCGCAACCTACGTGAAGACTATAAGCGCAAGACAACGTACACAAGCGATTTTAGTATTGCCGAGTGGTGTGTGTCTGTTGAAGGTATGTCTGCTATCGCTTCAACTCTTCGAAACGCTTTAACTAATTGGCGTGATAACATCGAGTTCTTTGCCGAGATTATTATTGTGTTAAACATGAAAGCTTGGGAACATGCAGCACGTGGCAACAAAGAATACTCTAAAATGTATTCTGAGTTATATCTTAACGCAAAATGTTTGTATTTTGACTGGTTTGACGGGTCTCACGAAGACCACTCCAAAGCAGTGGAGTATTATTATCAATACGTGGACTAAAATGATATAAAAAGCGTATGAAAAAAGAAAAAGTTATAAACGGGATGTATTTCTGTGAAACTGATAGATATTTTATCAGTGCATCATACATAAAATCTGACACCTTTATCAAGGTTAACGAATGGTCTGATGGGTATTATGTTTGGCCTATTGGTCGTGAGCACTTTCAGTTTGAAGAATGGCTGCCTCTATGTAAAGACGGAAAGAATGAATATGAATGGCAGCGTAACATTGATACAGAGCATTTGAAAGCAATCAAAGTCAAGTCGGAAGATGTAGCTTTGCGATGCTTAGATGCTGCTATCAAGGGTGAGTGTAAAACAAAAGAAGATTACATTAAACTTATCAATTCGTTATGAAGAGCAAAAAAGAATTAAAACGATTCATTAACATTGTTAATGAATTAGGAGTGTTCTACATTCATGACGCTTCAATGAAATATCACTTCGAGAAGTGGGTGATGCTTCCTTTTTGTGGCCGTAGATTTAAGATGAATGAAGAGCAATTCAAAGTATTTAGCAAAGAGACAACGGCACATTTTGCTGGGTATTGTACTTATGGTCAAGGTATAGGTTTAGACAAGTTATAAGAAATATGAAAAACGTTATTATTTATCTTGTTTGTACGGTGGCTCTGTTTGTGGCCATCGTACTTACTTGCAGCGGAGGTCTTGCAACGCTTGCAGGTTTGTGTTTGAGCGGACTGCTTTACGTGAGCGGTAAATTGTTCCCTAAGTTTTGGAAACATTTTTGGGTGAGTAACATAAAGATACTCTCATACTTTGGCTGCCTTTAATGTGCGCACGCACGATATAAATAATTAAATAAATATAATTAATAAAGATAAAATATTATGGAAATAAAGATTAATATTCCACAGAACGACTACGTTCAGCCAAAAGAGATTAGAGAAGATGTTGTACAAATGATTTGCAATTCTTTGTTACATCATTACCTTGATTCGGATGATTATAAAGACATCGAGTTTGCTTGGAAGAAGCCGCAAGCACAAATTCTTGTACACGGCTACAAAACTCCATACCTTATGGGAGGTGGTGAAAGAAACAAGGTTTACGACGAAAACATCATTGTTAGGACGTGCGAAATGAAAGCAGCTTTTGATGCACTGCAAGATGCGGGATATTATATATACGGATTTCTGAATACGTATGGAAATACAAGCTATCACATCAGTTCAAAGCCAGTTTATGCAGGCAGAAAGGCAGAAAGAACATCATTTACTGTATTTATTGACTAAAATATAATTAATCAAGATAGAATTATGAAAGCAATACATGTTTTAGAATGGGTTGTAAAAGAATCCATAGACGGTGAGTTCTTGAACCTTGTAGATGTTCCCGAAGAAGGAGAAAACGAGTGGCAACAGAACGAAGAGTGGTGGACTGTGTGGTGTGGTGGTTGTCCTCCATGCCCAATACCGAGCGGGCGATACTTATACTACTATCAGAGTGCAATATGTGACTCAATATATTTCAACGGTCAATATTATGAGCCTGATGCTCAGATTGAAATACCAGATGAAAACGGTTTCGACTATATTTACTTATATAAAACCGAGGAATAACTATGAAACAATTAGTATTAACAGAAGAACAGCATGAACTACTTGGAAGAATGGAAAGAATCTTCAAGGAGGCGAAGGAAAAAGACATCAGCTTTGTGTATGATATAAGCGGCGAAAGTCTTACGGCTTTCAACTCCGCTAACGTATCTGATTTCTATGCAGGTCGTGAGGGTAGTTTCTATGCAGGTCGTAAGGGTAGTAAAGAGGACTATGACGACGAAGAGATTGATTTTGATTCGTGCTCTATTATTGAGAACGCAAGCGTTGGCTACGTTGACTATGCGAGACAGAACTATTATCTTAAATTCAAATAAAACATTACAACTATGTTACGAGTAGATTACAAGATTACCTATGGCGAAATAAAAGTTCGCCAAAAGAATGACAACAGATTGGTAACGATTAAAATACACGAGGTAAATGCCTTGTGCGCTTTTATCTATCACTACAAAGCAGATGACGGAACGAAGATGGCACAACTCGTAAGTTTCTTCGCAAACGAGGAGCACATCAAGAACTGCGAGAAGAACTTTGCGTGCCATGACCCAATAGACCTTTTTGTTGGAGAGATAGTAAGCGTAAAACTGAACCTCTTCTACAAGGAGAGTCGAACACTATTGAAGTATATCGTCAAGCACCACGAAGTTAAATGTTATTATAAGGAGGAAAAGAAATGAAAAAGTACGAATATTTCCACGTCGCGACACCAACGCACGCAGAGAACTTTGGCGACTATCGCGAGGCTATGCACTTTTATGGTAAGAGTGAAAAACCTTCAACACTTTATGGTGTAACGAAACAAGATGAATATGTTTGTGTTAAATCAAAGTAAGGAGGACAAAAAATGAAGAACTTTATTTTAGACGTGGACTTTATAATGTCCAAAAGAATACAGGTAGAGGCAGAAAACGAAGAACAGGCAAAAGCTACCTTTGAAAGATTATTAAAAGAAGACCCTTATGATTATGCTTGTCACTTTGATGCTTTTGTGGGTCACAAGGTAATTGATATAAATGAGGAGAATTAAGTATGATACTGACAATAAAAAATAAGTGGGCTGACGGAAGCACACACGAAACAAAAAGTAACTACACCACAAGTCGAGGACGCTATGTTTTGGCTTCAATGAAGGCGGCAGTGCAATTTCCAATAACTGACACAGAAAATGGCTTCGAGTACGAAACACCGAGGCAGTATTGTGGCAACGCAGGTAAGTGTAAAACAACCGTCACTCTTACAAGAGGGTGGTGCTAAACAAATGAATAATTGATTATGGAGATTATTATCATTATCGGAGTTATTGGTCTCATCTTGACTGGTGAAATATTCAAGATGGGCGGCAGGTAAATTAAACAAAATTAGTTATTAACTTTAAATTTTTTGTAGTATTATGAAGAAAAGTTTTTGGTTTGACACACTGCTTTGGGTTGGTGTGGTTCTTTCTACGTTGGCAGTCTTATTTGCAGTCATTGACACCATATTGTATAATTGCGGACGTGACTGTATGTTTTATTGGTTTGTTAATCATTAAAAAAGGAGGTAGATGAGTATTATTATTATCACACACTGGGAAATCTACGGACGAGAAAATGATTTCAAAAATACCCTTATCGAGGGTACATGGAACGAGTGTAAGAAATGGTTTAACGCTTAGACACTATGGCACAGTTTGTTTATTTATTAGAACGTCAGAAATACATTTGGCGCAACAATGATTGGGTTGCAAACCAAATGTCTTCTGCATGGTCAACTGAAGTATATAAAGACTTCACTATTGCAAGAGCTGTTGCAAGACATGATTATTATTACATGTTCAACAACGAGCCTGATTGCATGAGGTTTGAAAAGGCAAAAGATGTTGAAGAACTTGAAGAAGAAGGTGTTGTTGGTCGTATCACCTATACCTATCGGTGTTGTGGTGAGGATTATAAAGTAATATATAGAGTAACTAAAAAGTTTGTGTTATGAAACAATATGCAAGTTACCTACGTGTTAATCTGGGTTAATATATTTGCGTATTCCAAATATTCTTCATATCTTTGCAAATGTATATGACGCTTAACTCCTACTAAGCATCAACAAACTTAACAATGGTAACGAGTAAATCTGCGGAGGTAGGAGACCGCATTTTGAAAGTTACCTTTTGTTTTATACTTATGGAAGAGATATGGAAAGACATTGAAGGTTATGAAGGCTACTATCAAGTAAGTAATTTGGGAAGGGTAAAATCTATTGCCCACAAAGTTCGTTGTAAAGGTGGCTTTAGGACACTACCGACAAAACTCATGTCGCCTCAAACTGACAAGAAAAAGAATTTTTACTATTTTGTGAGGTTGCACAAAAATGGGGTCGCAAAATCTTATTTTGTTCATAGACTGGTTGCTGTGGCTTTTATTGACAATCCAAACAATTTACCACAAATAAATCACAAGGACGGAAACAAAAGAAACAACAATGTAAACAACCTCGAATGGTGTACCGCAAGTGAAAATTTACACCATGCTTTTACTAATGGATTGGCAACTCCAACGATTTCGCATTATAGGGGTGTAAAAGCATTTAGGTTAATAGATAATTCTTTTGTAGGAGAATTTAAGTCACAACATGAAGCAGCCAAAATACTTGGATTAAATGTCGGTCATATTTGTAGTGTATTACATGGTAGAAGCAAACATATTGGTGGTTATTATTTTAAGTATAGCGGTAAAGATAAAAAACAAAAAAGAGTTTATAAGCATGATGCGTAAATATATTTCTTGGAGACGAGTTTCTACTTTTAAACAGGGAAAATCTGGTTTGGGTTTGGAAGCTCAGAAAGAGATTATTCGTTACTTTGTAGAACGTGACGGAGGTGAATTGATTGCAGACTATTCGGAATGCTACACAGGTAAAGAACTTAGTGGTTGTAAGGAATTGCGCAAGGCAATGAAATACGCAAAGGAAACTGGGGCAATACTTGTTATTGCAAAATCTGACAGATTCAGAAATTGTCAAGAGGCATTGGGCATACTTGATGAAATGGGAGAAGGCAATATTGAATTCTGCGATTTACCTCATAGTGACCGCTTTACCTTGACATTATTTTGGGCATTGGCAGAACGTGAGGCATTGATTACAAGTATTCGTACAAAACAAGCTCTTGCTGCCAAAAAGGCTCGTGGAGAAAAGACAGGGGGTGCTTGTGAGGCGTGGAAAAAAGCATTTAAATCAAAATCAAAAGAACAAAGAAAAGAAGAAAACATGAAACGTGGAACGGCAAAGAATCAGCGACACCTTGAAAGTCGTGATGTGAAAGCATTTATTAGAATCCTTAAAAGCACATTTCCAACGGCTACAACTGGCGAAAACCTATTGGATTGGGATTGGTCAAGCATAACAACAAAGGACGGCATACGGCAAAGTATTTTGACCACTATGCAGGACTATCGAGATATAGACCCGACGTTGTTTGTAAAGTGGAACTTTGGGGATGAGGATAGAAAGTTGCAGGTTAAACTTGCAAGTTATATTGGTAGTCTTAGAAAATCAGTGATTAATGCAAATAAAAGAGTATGAAAAAAGATTATTTTGTAGCACAGGAAGACACTAACATTTACAACGTGTTTAGTGTTGACAACTTTGATGATGACGGATTTCTTGTCGGTCACGAAAACGATGACGGTTATCATCGTTCGGCTTTGCGAGGAAATGGAGCGCAAGCCTTGGCTGTATTCAAACATAGAATGTATTGAACTTTAAACTACGGTAAGAACATGGAAAAAGAATTTTGGCTGTTTACACTACTTACAAAACGTGTAGGTTACATTAATTGTTGGTTCAACCATTTTCCAACAAAGAGCGACTTATTGAAAAGGTGTAGTGACTGTGGTGACAAAGACGGAGCTTTTGCAATTATCAATGTAACAAAGTTTACGGAACTACAATACAGAATATTAACCGAACAACTAACCGAACAAAAAGATGAAAACAAATAACGAGGTAACGAATTTCATGTACTACATGTTTAACAAGTGGTGCATAGAAGAAGCAAAGAAAGTGTTTGGTAACAATCTTGGTGAACACATATTTAGTAAGTGGGTACACCATAGAGAAGACACTAAGCTTGGCGATTTGTACTGGTATTCGGAACTTGACAACGAATGCCGACGCAAGATAGTTGATAGAGCGAATGAATTGTATAACAAATAAAACCAAAAGAACTATGACACAAATAGAGAATTATATGCACGATGGTGCTAACTGGCAAGCACAAGCAGTACTTGCTTATCTGCGGACTACAAAAAGCAATGCAATCAACGAAACTTGGAACGAAAAGTTTCATAAGTATGATGCAGGTGTGTGTGTCGGAAGATACGAGAATTGCCGCGAGCAAGGTTACATATTCTGTGTTCAATACAATGGCGAGCAAAGAAACTATGCAGTTTACGAACACCGCAATTCAGACCAACTTTGCGTGGTTGTGTTTAATGCTCTCACGATGGACACACCACAAAAAGAACTTGTATGGGATGCTATGGGTGATAATAAGTGGAATTATACAAAGGCTTTTGGGTTTGGCGAAATAGTTTCCTGTGGCGACTATATTGTCGAAGATATAAAAGAGTTTATTAACAAAGTACAAGAATCTAAAAAGTAAAAGTTATGGCAAAAGATTATCAGTGGAACGAAGAGTTTCCAACCCAGAAATCAGTAGTCCGCCAGCACTTGTTGGACGGAAAGTCTATCACACCTCTTGAGGCTTTGCGACTCTGTGGAAGCCTAAGACTAAGCGCAATCATTTTCGACTTGCGAGAAGAAGGCTTACCTATTGAAATGGAACGCTTGCAGGTGTCGCCTAAGAAGCGAGTTGCGAAATACTATCTACCACAAGACTACTTAGATTCTATTAAACACTAATTTAAGGCTTTACAAGCGCATTTCAAGTGCTTTGCTTGATAGTTACAAGCCAGTGCAAAGAAATGCCGTTAGAAACGATTTAAATAGGCAAATTTAAAACTTTACAACTATGTATAAGAAAACTTGGAACAACAGAAACAACAGCAAGGTTGAATTTATATTGGATGCACCTATGTTACACGAGAGTTACAAAAACTTTATAAAGAAGGTTGAAGATGCCGTAAGGGAATTAGGTGAAGACTCTTATTCCGACATAAAAATCACGGTTGACGTACTTTAAAATTATACAGACATGACAATAGATAATATTAAGGAAATACTTCCTACGGAGGTATATCAGCACTGGATGCAATGCAATGACATATCAAAGATGCAATCAGCATTGAAAGAACTCAAATGGATGATTGATAACCAAAGACAGTTATTGCTAACAGGAGACCTTGTAAACAGGTACTATGCTGAAATCGAACTCTTGCAGAAAAGAACAAGTAGTATAACATCATCAGAAATAAGAGTAATATAACTATGAAAACTAACAACAAGTGCAAGCACCTTAGAACGGACGACAATATACGTTGGTGCGAATTAGGTTACATGTTGCAATGCAACAGATGCCGCGAAAGAAAAGGTAACGATGAATATTAACAACTAAAAAATACGACTATGAAAAAAGAAAAAGTAAACATCGAAGTGACAACCATTCCAAACGGATATGCCCTTGATGTAGACAACCAAAAGTTCATGTACTTCTCGCTTAAAGACCTGTTAGAAGGGTTTATGTACCACGTAGGTCTGCAAGAGCTTGGTGAAGTAGATAAAGAAACAATCGAACTATTCTTAAACGCATCGGTTGTATGGAGCAAAAATTCATCTTTAGTAAAAGAACTGATAAGGCAAAAACAGAAAAACGAGATTCTACAAAAAAGAGTCTCTGGTCTAAAGCGAAGGCTGAAAGAAAAAGGCAAGGAAAAGGAAGATGTTGAAGATGACGAATACGATGAAGACGAAGAATAACGGAGCATGGTGCGCATTGAGGGGATTCGACTTCCCCTCTCCGTACAAAACTAAATAATGTTAATAATTTGGTACAAACAAATATATTGTTTATTTTTGCATTGTAAATGTTTCATTTTAGTAATTTGTTTTAGTTATTTTAGTTATAAATGTTTTAGGTTAATACTTATATTTATTGAACCGAAAACTTGTGAAAGGCAGTAGGTTCTTCTTGTAGGACATTTGTTTTTAGTTTTATTGACATTTTTCCTGCGAAACATGTGAATGCAGTAGCAGGTTTTTAATTGGGGGTGTAGCTCAGTGGTAAGAGCTTGTGGAACAAAGGCTTTGTTGTAGGTCTCCACGTAAAAGTACATCATCGAGAGCGCATGTTCGACCCATGTCATCCCCCACAAACAAGTGGTAGACGTACCGCAAGTCACTTGCAAGTCTTTGTCACTTGCATACTGGCGAAATCTCACGTGCTGGACGGCATTGCTTTACGTGAGGGCTACACAGAGGGTGTATAACGGTGTCGTCCTTTTGGAAAGATTATGAACGAGAACGAAATAAAATTCTGCTACATTGCCAACCGTCAGCACGGCATGGCTACAATATCAAAAGTTCAATACAAAAAAATATTAGACATTCTGTATGGCGAAGAGACCAAAGAATCGTAAATGTATGAATACTGTTTTTGACAAACTTTCTGACGATGACAAAAAAGTTGTTGCAGAAATATGGAACAACGCCACAGAGCTTGCCAAAAATATAAACGAGCGTTGCAACAATCTTATCAACAAAAGTAGATAATTATGGAAAAACCAACAAAACCAAAGAAGCGTAAGGGAAAGATACGCATCAAGACTGGCGCAAAGGTTGTTAAAAAGGACAGCGTAAGGAATGATACTCTACCGAAAGTTCAAGGCAGACCACCTGCCGATGTTGCACCAACGTTTAGAGTAAAAATAAGAAAAAAGAAATGATACATAAAGCAAGAATATGGTTGATACGTTTGGGTAAAGTGTTACCATTTGTGATTTGCTTTATAGTTATGCTATCTTATTCAGAAACAGCTTTTAATTTGGCTACAAACGATTTGTTTAGTTGGTATGGTATAGTTATACCCTCAAAGCCTATTTCGTGGTTTATAAGCGGTTATTTTGAATACAACCTACAAATGCTTGTTGTGCTGTGTATAATCAGTATTGCAATTGAAACCTGCATCTACAACAAACTTGCCTGTGGTTACTTGGGTGTAAACCTTGCAGAGAAATCCTACTTTGACTTTGAACTCGAACCGACAACAATTTACATCATCTGCATTGCGAACATTATTGTTGCAGGGTATATAACACTTAAAGGATTAAGAATATTAACAAGTTCACGAAAACAATAAGAATTATGAAACTTACAACAAAAGACGTTAAGGTAGTTGAGAATCCAGAGTTTAGAATGCTCAACAATCGTGTAGGACTGTTTAACGGCACTATGCAAGATTTTAAGCGAACAGGCATTCCTAAAGCACAGTTGATTTTAACCGACATTCCGTATAGCCTTGGTACTAACGCTTATGGTTCAAATCCATGTTGGTATAATGGTTCGGACAACAAAAACGGCGAAAGCGAATTTGCAGGCGAGACATTCTTTACAACCGACGAAAACTTCAAGCCTGCCGAAATGATGCACTTTGCCGCACAGATGCTAAAACCAGAGCCAAAAGAACGTGAGGGGCGCACAAAATCTACGTCTCCTTGCATGATAGTGTTCTGTGAGTTTATGCAGCAATTCTACCTTATCGAACTTGCAAAGCGATACGGATTCAAACACTACATCAACCTTGTCTTTCGCAAGAACTATTCAGCACAAGTCTTAAAAGCCAACATGAAAGTAGTTGGTAATTGCGAATATGGTCTTATTCTATATCGTGACAAGCTACCAAAGTTTAACAACAACGGTCAGATGATATTCAACTGTATGGATTGGGTACGTGACTTAGGTATGGAAAAGATTCATCCTACACAAAAATCAATATTGCTTTTACAAAGGCTTATAGAGTTGTTTACAGACCCAGATGATGTTGTTATAGACCCATTTGCAGGAAGCGGTTCTACGTTGATTGCAGCGGCTAATTTGGGGCGTAAAGCGTATGGATTTGAAATCAGTAAGCGATTCTATGTTGATGCTTGCGATGCGCTACAAAAGAACATACACCCCGATATGTTCAGCATGGCACAATCAAAGTATTATACAAGAAAGAATGAACAAGAAAAACAACCTACATTGTTCTAACACTTAAAAACAATAATAATTATGAAAACACTGACATTTGACATAATGGTAGGTGATAGGTTCTACAAAACCATGCGCCTTAGAATCGGTCTTGACTTTATCGTTGGATATGATGGCGATAAACCAATAATCGACTTCGAAAAGATAGAAGAATACGTGTTGAAGAAATGCCCAACACTTAAATACGAAGATTGGAAAGTTTGTTTTTAAACAAGATGAACAACGAAGCGTTCACACTCTGCAACCACCAGCCAATCGTTACAAATTTGCACTTTTTTGTTAAATAATGCTAACAACCCATTGCGGAATGAAAAATAGTTCGTATCTTTGTGGCGTGAAACAAGGTGGCGTACTTGTGTAACGGACATACGAATTATCATTTGAAGGCTCAAGCCAGACAATATAAGAACGATTTCCAACTAAAGTGACGCCACACCGAAGTTGGATTTCTTGTTTTATAAGGTCTGGCTTATTTGTTTTCACTCGCTCGGTAAAGGACGACTCACCTCCAATCCGAGTTAAATAAGCAGCCAAGGAGGGGGGACTACGCGATGGGCTGCAAGTAAGGGTTCGCCATTTATGGTGTCTTGTCCGCTTGCGTAACAGAATGTAATCTGGAAGTGACAAGTATTAGCGGTGTTACATTAAACCACTATGCAGGATATACGGGGGCGGCTCTAAGGGTCAAGTAAGTATATGATGCAAAAGAACCGAATGGTATAAAAGCCATAAGGGACGAATTTTGCATCAACCAAAAACAGATAATGGGTAAGTAAGTTTTAATTTTAACAAGTAAATATAATATAAACTATATGACAAAAGAAGAAAAACTTAAAGAACTTATAAATCATGTTGAAAAACTTGGTTTAAAGTATTCAAAGACAAAGTTTCCAGAAATGCACTCTTGTCATCTTTTTGTTTTGCCGTACAAAATTGCCGTACACATTTGCGGTATAAATGATGATGAGTTCCGAAAGAAATACAAAAAACGTATATTTATACATGACGACATTTCTATTGAAGATATTATCCACAACTTTGATGAATTAGCAAGCAAACTTGATTGGGCTTACCGGCATCGTGATGAAATTCGTGAAAGAAAACGAAAGAATTTACAATACTCTCAGGAGTGTTGGCAGCGTCATCTTGATAGACTTGCAAGACGTGAGGCACACGAAAAGAAAATGGCTGAGATAAAAGCAAGAAAAGAGGCTGAAAAGCCAAAGCGTAAACGTCAAAGAATTGTTAGATACGAAAAAGTGTAATAATTAAATAATACACAATATGGAGATTAAAGGAAAGGTGCATTGCTTCTTCGAACAATCTAAAGAGGAATGGAAAGATATTAAAGGGTTTGAGGGTCTTTACCAAGTTAGCAATCTTGGTAGGGTAAGAAGTCTTGACCATTATGTCAAAAACGGACATGGCAACAGGCTTGTTCATGGTAAGATTTTAAAACCGTATAAATCTTCACATGGATATTTATTTGTTGCTTTAGGGAAAAAAGCGAAACACCGTTCAGTACATAGGCTTGTAGCAACGGAGTTTATTCAGAATCCCCAAAACTTGCCAGAAGTAAACCACAAAGACGAAAACAAATCAAATAATGTTAGTTCAAATTTAGAGTGGTGTAATCATAGTTATAACGCTTTATACGGGACATGTCAAAAAAGACTGCGAAAACATAAGCAAACGGCTGTAGAAATGATAGATAAAGACACGAAAATAGTTATTAAAACTTTTGAATCAATGAAAGTTGCCGCGGAGAGTTTAGGAATACATAAAGAACAAATATCGGCAGTATGTCGTAAACAAAGAAAAACTGCTGGTGGCTATATATGGAGGTACGCATTATGATTATAAATGGTAAAGTTCATCTTTTTTTTGAACAAAGTGGAGTATTCAAGAACGAGTTTAAACAATTGGGGTATGATGCGTCTGATTGGGACATACAAAACAATTTTAACGAAACAGACCATCAGATTGATTTGTTTGCCGAGATAGAAAATGCTTACGTGGGGGGTATTTCTGTGTTTGACAATATAACAAAGGACGATTTAATCATGGCGTTCTTTCCGTGCATATACTTTTCCGCAATGAGTCAAATGGCTTTCAGTTTTGGATATACCAATTACAGAAAACTTACGATGAAAGAAAAGACTGACAAGATACTTGAAAGGTCTGCGAACAGGGAGCAATTTTTTCGTATCTGTGTCAAAATGATTTCTGTTGCAATGCAAAAAAACATTCGCTTGATAATGGAAAACCCTTGGTCTGAGCAAACCTTTCTTAAGGCAAATTTTGTTATGCCGCCATCACTCGTAGATATGGATAGAACAAAACGAGGCGACGTGTATAAAAAGCCTACGGCATATTGGTTCGTCAACTGCGAGCCTACGCATGGTCAATCTTTCCAAAGACCTAAGACGCAAGTTAAGACTATCATGTCAAGTCGCGGTTCGTCAGAAGCAGGAATATGTAGTGAAGAGCGGTCAATGATTTCTCCAGACTATGCCCGCAACTTCATCTGCGACTTTATCTTAGGTAAAGAGCAAGAGCAATTTGGAAAACAATTATCGTTATTTTAAATAATACAATATGTTAGAGTTAAACAAGATTTATTGCGAAGACAATGTGCAAGGAATGAAGAGGTTGGGCGACAATACCATAGACATGGTATGCACGTCACCACCTTATGACAACCTGCGGACATACAATGGTTATTCATTTGACTTTGAGAACGTAGCAAAGGGACTTTACCGAGTGACGAAGCAGGGTGGTGTAGTCGTTTGGGTTGTAGGTGACGCAACAATCAAAGGCTCTGAGACTGGAACTTCTTTTCGTCAGGCATTAACTTTTATGGAGTGCGGCTTTAATTTGTTTGATACTATGATATACGAAAAGCAACCAAGAGGTGCTACTGGTAACAATACAACGTATTGGCAAACATTTGAATATATGTTTGTGTTTAGTAAAGGTAAACCCAAAACCATTAACCTTATTTGCGACCGCAAAAATCTTACAAGTAGAAAAGGGGATAATGGAACAAAAAGGCTTGTTGACGGTTCACTGCAAAAAGTATCACGCAATGGTTATGGTGAATATGGTAGAAGGACAAACGTTTGGAGATATAACGTAGGAAAAGGTCATTCAACAAAAAGTAACATAGCTTTCAAACACCCTGCAATTTTTCCAGAACAACTCGCCATTGACCATATACGTTCTTGGAGTAACGAAGGTGATATTGTACTCGATTGCTTCATGGGTTCTGGAACTACGGCAGTAGCGGCATTACAACTTGGTAGAAAATACATCGGCTTTGAGATTTCACAAGAGTATGTTGACATCGCCAATAAAAGAATTGCAGCCGAGACAAGTCAGCTTCCACTATTTTAATTAAACAATAGACAATATGACAAAGGAACAAGAAGATAAAATCATCCGTCAGGCGCAGGATATTCTTGAAAGGCGCATGGCAGTCGAAATGGACATCAAGATAAACTTGCAGAACCTATTATATTATTCTGCATATTATCAAGGTGCACGGATTGTTGCTGAAAAACTACTCCCATACGTCATGCAGAACTATCGTGGTGATGATAAGATATATATTAAAGCGGAACTTGATACAATAACGTCAAGCAAGCGAAATATGCAACTTTGGTTTGACGGAACAGAAATGCGCTACCGAAACCACAAGCGAGACAAGAAAGGCAAACTCGAAAGCGTGGAGTGTTATTTTGTGTAATATAAAAACGTAATACAAGAAGTAATATGAAAGAAGTAGAAAAGATATATAAAGAATACGAACAGGCAAAGGATAGGGCAGAACAATATATGTTTCCTTTTATTGCCTTGTTTGACAACACTATTCAAAATGAATACAAGGATTTGAAGAAGTGTTTTACAGAAGAACATAAAAGGTTGTTTATAAAGAATGTCAAGTTTATGCTAAGTAAAATATCGTAATATGGAAGACTTTAGAAAAGCGATGTATGCCGCTTGCAGGCAAATGGACTTAGAGATTGTACCAATAGACACTGGTGCAAGAGTAATGGCGTTTACAGGGCTTCAAGGCGGCGATGAGAGAACCGTTATGTGTCCGCGTTTAAGAACTGAACTTGAACACTTGCAAGAGCTTTATCACATCAAAGGTGGCGAAGTACCCGACAAGAATTTTGTGTTACTTATACAAGAGTACACAGAGGAACTGAAAGCCTACACAGACGCACACGATGGCGAATGGCCTGCATGGTTAAACAATCTAATAGAACAACGATACGGATTCAAACCATATAAACTATGAGAAAAATCTATTCTTCTTACGAAAAACTTACACCGACAAAATCTTTGTTGGATTTACCTGTTACAGACATTTCACATGTAATCAAGGAGATTAACAAGCAAAGATTTGTAACGTCTATGATAGAACATTCAAGACTATATATAAAAGATTTGGTAATAAGAAGATATGATAAAAAGTCAAAAGAATAATATATGATTCAAAAAACAAACGATTCAGCATACACACTATACCTTGACCCAGAGCCAAAAAGTAAAGGTAGATTCCAAAAAGGAAAAGCACCTTGGAACAAAGGCTTGTCTTGGAAAGAACAAGGACTTAGTGAGGAGCTTCGTGCCAACGTACATAGACCGCAAAAAGGATGTAAGCCATCGCATCCACACCCTGTAATACAGATGGATGAATACGGCAACAAGCTTCACTGGTACGTTTCAAGCGAGGCTGCTGCAAGGAAACTTGGTATCTTTGGACGTAACATACGAAAGGTATGTGACGGAGAACGGCATACTTGTGGCGGTTACAGATGGCGTTGGGACGAAAGATTCAAATAAGAAACTTCATGACTGTCAATATTTCAATAAACAAATTTATATTTAAACAAACAACAGAATTATGGAAAAGAAAATCTACATTGCGACAAGTGGAGAATCAAGACTGCAAAAGAGGGGCGTCGTTACTGCCGACACCCCTACCACGAACCAGTACGGAGGAAGGTGCAGAATGGTGGGTGCTTGCAATAATATACAACACACAAGACGTTGCAACACTTTCAGATTGGCTACCAGATTGGAATTTGAAATGCGAAGAATACAAAAATAAATTAAATAAACAATAAGACTATGATACTACCAACAATGAATGACGACGAGAAGTTCTTCAATGCTGCACGAATTACACCTATTGCAATGGAAGCACACAAAAGATACGTAGAAGAGATAGGCAGGAAGTTTTCAAAAGGAAATCGCTTTCCATACTTTCAACGTGTGGTGTTTGAAGATGACAGAAAGAATACTTGGTGGCTGACATACATGGTTCGTAGCAAATCAGACAAGAAAAAAGGACGCATGTACACGTTCTGCTATACTGTCTATGAAATCCAAAAAAAGAAAGGCGACGGAAGTGGCAAGTATGACGGAAACACAGGAAAGGGAGTTCTTCTATTCGACCCTATTGCTATGAACAAGAAACTAAACGGAGAGCATCTTAATGGAATGTTTGCAGTGAATGACATTATTCCACACGCATTCAACCGATATACACAACGTTATCTTAAAACGAAAGGGAAAGAGAATATCGAGTTCCAAAGAAAGGTTGAAAGTATGATGGCACGATGGGGGCACTTTGACATTGACGGAGACGTTTCGTCAGATAAACATGGCGACTATCCTTACGATGTGTTTATGAGTGGAGGAGGTATGCTTCGCGGACAAATGGAAACAGACAACCTAATACGCTTCTATACCTACGTTGACGAAAACATGATGTTTGACAATCAAGTTGAACGCCAAGATAAAATGCGCAGGGAATACTATGAGTGGCTTCGAAATGGCATGTTTGATGCCAATAACAAACATTAACTTAATCTATCTTAACAAAACCAAGAACCAAAGAATTTTTTAGTAACTTTGCAAACAAACAAAAGAATTACTATCATGACAAACAAAGAAATCAAACTTGAATTGGCAAAGGTGGCACTTGAAAAGTGCTGCTTTACAACAAGCGAAACACTTACTGAGGGTCTAAAAAACCTTTACGAGTGGATTGTTGAAGAAACAGATGTTGAAGTAGAAAAGAATGCACAGAACGAATACGACAACATTACTGTTAGCGAAATATTGAATTGTGTTAGAAAAAACGTTTGTACATGTAGCCCTGCTATTACAGAAAGACTTGCAACGGTATTTGCTTCAAGCAACATCAAGACAGTAGGTGACTTACTTGGAATTGGAAGGCAATGTTTTAAAAGATACAGAGATATCGGGGAAAAAAGTCTGTTGGCGTTAGATGATGCACTAACAGAACTTGGGGTTAAAGGTTGGTAAACAAAACAACATAAGACTATGAACAAAGAAATTCTAAAAAAAAACATCGAACAGGTAATCATGCAACCATGTTTGTTTGACCCACGAGGAAACAACTGCAAAGCCATACTACCAAACGGACTTTCAAATGACGGTAGGTATATCATGGTAAAAGTAAACACAGACGATAGCTCAACACAATTCTACTTGACGGAAGACAACGGCGATTCCATTGACTATGTAGAAAGAATTTTGGAACTCTTACCTGAAAGATTTAAAGAACACCTCGTTACACTGAGACATGACACATGGTTAAGTTACTCTTACGTTCCTGTGTTTGATACAGACACACAGGAAATATGGGATAATGAGCTAAGTGATTTCTACGACGCGAAGCAAGCATGGTGTGACAAGTATGGATGCGATTAAAAGGTAAAGCGTATGAAATCAATAAAGGAAAAAGCGAAAGAATATGGACTATTAAATCCAGATATTCACTATGACGCAGATTGCAATACTTATGACGATGTAGACAAACCTTCTATGGATTTTGAGGAAGGTGCAAACTATGTGCTTGAGCAGATAGAAGATATTATAGTTAATAACGAAGACAACACTCTTAATATGGCAAGGTGCTTAGTAGATTGTATTGAACAACTAAAGAAATAAGGCTATGAAAAGTATAAAAGAAAAGTCTAACGAGTATGCAGATGAACAAGACCTCAGAATGGCATACAATGGTTCTTGCGACAATTGTCGGAAAGGCTTTGTTGTAGGCGCAAACTATGTGCTTGATGAAATAGAAAAATGCGTAAAATCATCATCAAACTCTCGGTTGAAAATTGACACAATAAAACAAATAATTGAACAACTAAAGAAATAAGTCTATGAAAGCAAAAATAAGAAAGACAGGAGAAATAGTAGATGTAATTTGTTATGGTGGAAGTCCTAATAGAAGAAGTGATGCACTTGACTATGTGAATTATATTGATTCACAAGGTGTTGAGCATACAGAACCAAATCATTTAAACTACTATTGGGATTTTGAGCCTATTGAAAATGAGAAAGACTACGATTGGGGTGCTCTAAGGAATCAGGCAGCAATAGCAGCCATGCAAGGAGTTATGGACTTCTTTGGCTCTATTGACTACAACAAAGAAACTATTGCTAAACTTGCAGTAGAGCAGGCAGATGTGTTGATTGACAAATTAAAGGAGAAATAACTATGGCAAAACAAGAAACAATACAAGTGTTACAAACCATAGAAGACAGAGCAGTCGATTTCCCATATATGACTGCCTGTGATTGGGTTGCTATAGCAGCAGCCAAAAGACATTTGCAAGAAGAGCCTGTAAGTGGGTCAATAAACTTTGAACAAGAGTTATATAAAGCATTTGGTCAGATAAAGGATTTCACTCTTGGAATCGCAATAGCAAAGAGATTCTATAATATGGGCAGCAAAGCAGGTGCTAAGTGGCAGTTTGGCCAGCTTGAAAAGAACCGCCTTGCTCACTGTGATGCACAGAAAGATGAAGAAGCAGAGATAGAGCGTGACTTCGTGATGGGTGTTATTGAGAATGAACATCGACAACCTACCTTTGATGATGCTATCAAGTATGGTATGAGATTGCAGAAAGAGCGGATGATGGCAAATGCTGTCGAAACAACTTTCAATGTTTCATTGTCATCGGGTTTATATGACAAACTTTGGATTAAAGGTTGTAAAGAGGGTGATAAATTGTTAGTTATTAAGAAAGATGAGTTATGAGTAGGGCAGAAACTTTTATACAGGAGCATACAAGAAATTGTAGTAATGAAATAGAACGGAATGTAGATGGTCTTCTTTCTTATCTTGATTATGTTCCTTGGCTTACCCCAGACCAAGCAAGAAAGGCTGTGGAGATAGCAAGGGAAGAAATCTATGAGTGGCTTGTAAAAAACGCATCAGATTATATGGATTCTCAAAATACAATACTTGGGAGAATTAAAACTTTCAATACATTTAATTTAATTAGTGACTTAAAACAAGCAATGAAAGATGAGTAAAGAAGAATGGATTAACGTTCTTGATTCTGCCTATAATAAGGCTCAAAGAGATTATAATTACGCAGAACGTAGAACACCAGAAGAATATATGGCTCGACTTTGTATGAGTATATTTGATTATTTAAGCAGTTCAATTAAAGAAAGCAATGAAAGATGAGTAAGGCAGAAGAAAGAGCATTAAAAGCTTATCCCTATGCAGAGATATGTAGAGAAAAATACATTGAAGGCTACTACCAAGCAGAGAAAGACTTGGAACTTACTTGTGAGGACTTAGCAACAATAGAAAAGTTAGGTGATGATTTCGTCAAGCAAAATCACACACCTATGAGTGATGAAGAATTTTACAAAGAAATATTGAAACGATTTAAAGATTTTAAAGAAAGGAAAGAAAATGATACTACAAGTAATTAACTTTTATTATATTAATGTTTGCAAACAAAACATGAAACATAGTGGATAATTTAGTAACTTTGCACAAGAAATAAAAGAATAAAGAACGTGGATAGAAATGATTGCAGATTCGTCGGCAGAATTGGCGAAAGAATGAAAAAAGGCAAAACGGTAAACGGAGAGCCTTATATGTACTTTGATATGAATATTACGTCAAAGTATAATGCTAACAGCACGGAGAACAACTACGAGCAAAACATACCTATCATGGTGTTTAAGCCAGCAGTGATTAAGTACCTTGAAAAGTTAAATGTACATGTTGGAACACCAATAGTCGTGTTTGGTTTTGTGTCAACTTATACCGATGAGCTGAAAGGTATTACACTAAAGTCAAACGGCATTAATTGCAATGAATGTTATGTAATACAAACTCGTCCATATAATTCATAAAAACATGAAAAGATTAACAACAGAAGAGTTTATACGTAGGGCGCGTGAAGTTCACGGAGATAAATATAATTACGATAAATCGGAATATATTGGGTACGACCAACCGATAATAATAACGTGTAAACATCATGGCGATTTTTTACAAAGACCTAATGACCACTTTCATGGTGCTGGGTGTGGTAAATGTGCATTGGAAAAGGCGCAATGGGAAATATGTCGCACAAATGCGAAAATATGGAAAACTACAAAACCTCGGTACGTATTTGACAAAGGATGATGCCTTTTATGCTTACAAAAAAGCAAAGGAAGAATACATCAAAGAGGTTGCTCAAAAGTATTTTGATGACGGAAAGATTACTAAGCGTGTGTATGATGCGCTTATGAATTACGAAGTAGAAACAACAGATTAAATAAATTTTATAAATTATGAATGATTATAAATCCGACATTATCGCAACACGTACAGGCAACGTAGGGTCAAGTGACTCTAAAATGTTGCAGCAAATTGCAGAACTTGGTCAAGTACCAACATCCGCAAAGAAACGACTTGCAATAGTCAAAGGATTTTGCGAGAACCCTAACATTACAACGCCAGCAATGCGACTTGGCGACTACGTGGAACAAATGACGTTCGCGAGCCTACATAGTCAAGATGCACGTTGGGAAAGCAACAAGTTCTTAAAGAGCGAAAAGTATTCACGAAAAAATTGTGGGTGCATTACACATATTGACTATTGGATGCAAGATGACGAAAAGAAAGTTATCACCATTGGAGAACAAAAAGCGACGGTACACAACTACCAGCAGGCTTACGATGAATACAAATTCCAAATCTATCATCATTACCTCTTGACAAAAGAATATGCTAACAAGATTGGTTATAAGGTGAACGTATTGTTTTGTGTGTATGACACCAACGGAATAGAAGAAGGACACGAATACGACCCATCACGACTTACGGTTAGGAA
>Ga0326512_10000855_pt1 | contig 25501 bp, 38 predicted proteins | sample 1_2617_0518_D_FD_203652 | JGI IMG/M metagenome (GOLD analysis project Ga0326512, IMG submission 203652) | Bovine rumen microbial communities from UC Davis, California, United States - 1_2617_0518 | ecosystem: Host-associated > Mammals > Digestive system > Stomach > Rumen | place: USA...
TAATCTTTTTCCAGCCTTTCCAGCCTTTCCAGCCTTTCCAGACTTTGCAGCCTTTGCAGCCTTTCCAGACTTTGCAGCCTTTGCAGACTTTGCAGACTTTCCAGACTTTGCAGCCTTTCCAGACTTTGCAGCCTTTGCAGCCTTTCCAGACTTTGCAGCCTTTGCAATAATTCTTGAAGTCCATATATCTCCGCATAAGGTATGGGTAAAGGTAGGATTTCTTGCAGTTTTTCGTACTGCTCTTGTGTTGGAAACGCCCATTGAGACCGACCGAAATAATGCCCGCTCATCTGATTGCCCAAATACGCATTTACCTCGCTCTGCGTTTTGCCGCTATCTTTCAACGCCGTGCAAAGATACGCCCGTAGTTCTTCCTCGTTCTTTTGCACTTTCGTTTTGAGGTCTTGCATTAGTTCGCGCGTTTGCTCTTTGCGCACATTAAAGACTTTCTCCACATACCAACCTATATATTTCCGCTTTATGTATTCTTTGTTATCTACCACAAAAGAACGTATCAATTTCCACCGCTGCAACATATCGTGGCATAACTCTTTGCAAAAGGACAAATCAAGCCCCCACTCCTCAACAAAGGAAAAGTCGCCGTACATTATCGCATAGTACATTGCCTTTTTGTAAGGCTCTATTTCGCGGCTGTATAGGTATTCTCTTGCATTGTTTCCGAAACTCCACAATATACGCACATAGGGGTCTTTGTCTTTTCGGGCAATAAACTCCTCCCTGCTTATCCATTTTTGCTCGGTGGCGTACTCACCATTGCACGCTTTGACAAACAGCAAAGGCACATCGTTTATATCGTTCACAATATAGTGGTCATATTTGCCCGCCACCATTGCGGCGTGTGTTATTGCGCACCCGCCCGCAAAGAGGTCGTAAAAATTACGCGCTTTCGGCAAAATCTGCACTATCTGCTCCGCTATTGCGTTCTTACTCCCTTGATATGGTACTCCGTATCTTTTCATGCTACAAAGGTATTGTATTTATTCCATTTGTGCAAGTTCTTCATCGCTCTGTATCGCTTTTTACTCTGTCTCAAAAAAATCTTTCAGCATCGCAATAGCCGTGCGCCGCTCCACTTTGTAAATCTTGCATACGTAGTCGGTTATATCTTCAATCGCCTGCTTTCGCGCAATCTCTGCCAGACGACTTGCACGCGACCTGTTGTAATACGCAGTAATTGCCTGCGATTTGCCAGCCCTAACCGGATGGTGTAACCTGTACATATTGCGGCGGTACGCTCTGTATTCTTCTGTGTCTTTTTTCATAGTTCTATCTTCCTGTTGAACCGTAGCCGCCTGTGCCACGGTCGGTTTGTGAGAGTTCGTCCGATTCGATGAGTTGCACTTTCGGGTAAGGCATAATAATGAGTTGCCCGATGCGGTCGCCAATTTGGTATTGATAGCGATTCCCCCACAAGTTATACACTTCCACATTACCGTTTTCATTCTCGTCAGCCTTTCCTGCGAACAGAATGCGAAGACGTTTCCATAGCGATTTATTGACAATGCTGATATGTTTCGCCGCAAACTTGAATGTTATCTCTCCATGGTATCCGCTGTCAATCACACCTACGCTGTCCGTCAGAGAGCAGTAGTGTTGGCAGATAGATGAGCGGGGGAACAGCAGTCCGACATAGCCTTTTGGAATAGCGACTGCAATGCCTGTACCGATGACCATATTGCCGTATTCGTCAAAGGTCTTTGAAGTAGCGTACAAGTCCATACCTGCGTCCGTTGGGTGCGCATAGGTAGGAATAACGGAGTTGTCGGTGAGTTTCTTGATTTGCACTCTTAATGGGTTTTGACTTGACCCGATGCGCTTGTGGCTGCGCTTGATATGGTTGTTTTCCATAGAATTGGTGGTTTTTGTTGATTGATTTTCCATAGTTGTTTTCTCCTTTTTTAGGTAATACTTAAGTGGTTGTGGAATAGTTGTTTTTTGTTTGTTAATAGATGTTCATTTTCTCGTGGTACTCATCTTCGATGGTTTGAAGGTGATCTGCCTGCTCAAACTGTTCATCTGGCGTATGGCTGACAATCTCTTCCGCTATCGCTTGGCAATAGAGTTTGGCAGCGCGTTCGCTGTCGTCTTTGTTTTCGGCAAGTATCTTCTTCAACTTGTCTTGCAGAGCGTCCTCTGCCTTAAATACGGCGGGAATAACGTCTTCCGCCAAATGCTGGATTGTTTCTTTTCGTGTCATAATAAATAGTTTAGTTTGTTTAACAGGTTGTCGGAAATTCTTGTGTCTTTGGCAAGAGCCTTGACGGTGGAGATGATTTTTATTTCGTCATCTCCATTATTGCAATTGCCGGTTAGAGCATAGAGGTAGCACAGGAAATTGGCATCGTGCATAATAGCGTCAAACGCCTGCACGTCCGTACAATGGTCGTTGTGTGCTTTCATTCCGCTATCAACGAGTGTGTCCATTGCTGTGTGAAAGTCCTTTGCGCGTTTGAGGAGTTGTCCTAACTTGTTGCGCTCATCCCCACGTATGATTTTCTGCACTTTCGCCGTGAGTACGCTATCCACATACGCTTTACCGTACAACTTGCAATACTGATTGTACTCATTGCCTGCGCGGTACTCGGCTTCGTAGTGTAGTTCAATCATCTGCATACACTTTTCGGCTGCACGAAGAAAAACAATCATCATACCCGAAAGTATATCAAGGTCGGTTTCGGACAAAGTGCCTTTTGATATTGTTAGTTCCTCTTTCATAATTCTTCGTCATCGGGGTTAAATTCTTTGTCGTGGTGTTGGAACGGTGTGGCTTTACCACCCCACCACCACTCGTATGTTTCACGACCCTCGTATTTTATTTTTTCCATACGATTTGATATGTTTTTATTGTGTCAGTTCCTGTTATATGTACCGTTTCTTGGTACTCGGCTTTGCCATTCAGTACATCTTTGTCGGTTGGAATATCGGCTTTAAAAACCATTATTGCACCAAGATAAGCTGTTGCACATCCTAATATCAAAGTAAATTCCCAAACCGAATCAGTATTATCTATATAAGTCGATAGAATGCAAGTGAGAAAACTTAAAACTGCAACTGCTAATAAAATAATTCCTAATGTTTTCATTGTCATATTGTTTTATAACATTCCTAACTTCCGCAGTTTCTTTTCTGCGTTCTTAATATTGAGAGCCTGTATATAAAAGCAGCCCTAATGCACGTCTGTCTTTGTTTTGTAGATTGGATTGCCGGTTGTTGCGTCCAATATACACTCACGGTGTATATCAGCAGGCTTAATCTCTTTGGTATTTCGGTTAAACTCAAAGAGCGTGTGACCTGCCACTTTGCGTTGCTTGCCGATGAGGTGGTACTCTTTCTGTTTCTTGGCGACTTGCTCAACTCTTGTCGCGTCTTCCCGCTCTTTTGATGTTGTTGGTACGATATTCATTTCTCACATCCTTTCGTTCTGTTATAGATTTTTAATGCTGTTTTTCTGTCTTTAGCCCGAATAATAGTGCCTTTGATATTATAATCGTGCATATTTCTTTCGTAACTCTTACGGATAGCCTCCTTTTGTTCTGGAGAAAGCGGTTTCTGTATATGCTCTGGTCTATTGTAACCTCGTTGCATATATTCGTCTCTCTATCCGGCTGTCATAGCCGCTAATGCTATAAGTGCAAATATCTTTCTCATGTAACTCATTTCTCACCTCCTTTCAGCAGTTCGGGATTGTCGTGGATATTGCCGATGACCTCTATACGGTCAGCCCAATGCTCAAGACCTATATATGAGCCGTAACAGCCTATTTGCTTTCCGATAAACCCTGTATCGTGCCATACGACTTCGTGCATAAGATTTGGGTCTCCTATGTGAAATATATCCCCCTCGTAAATCTCCTTGCCGTTCTTGTCGTGCAAGCCGGTGAACTGACCAACGGTATTTTCATTGACTTTTGTAATTGACAAATAATCATCAGTGTGAGGAAACCCATCATCCGTCCACGCTTCATTCTGTGTGCCTATATACACATCACCGTTAGACCATTGTTGCAAATCTCCGTAAAGCCATTCGCCTTTTGATGTTCTGCCTCTAAATTTAATTTCTCTCATTGTTGTAATTATTTAGTTGTTTGTAATTCTGGTATTGGCATCCAGTGAGTAACATTAGCAATGCTCCATTCGTCAAACTCATAGTCATACATGCCCACGTGATAGTATATTCTGCTTCCTCGTTTGTATCTACACAAAACCCACTGCGAGAAATAACCAACCGATTTTTTCGGCAGCCTATCTTCCACGCTTATCCACGGGGACGGCTGGTGAGCGTCTGCCCATTCGGCACCTTGCAAGAATCCGTAGTACTCTGCTGTTCCCTCAATGCAGCCACATTCTATGGCGTGCTGTAATATATCTTCTCTTCGTGTCATAATTATTATTTAATTAAGTGTTCAACGTCTTTTTTATACACCATTACACGTTCCCATTCATTTCCATACAAACAAACGGCTTCGCACATATCCGAATATCCCTCACAGTCCAACTTTACTATATTACTTGGATTTATGTAAGTATCGTGATTTACTATTTTTATAAATTTTGCGTTAGTCATAGTTTTATTCTTTATTGGTTATTTCTTTTGTAAAATCTACATCTTTGCCGCTTTCTAAAAGCACAGCAGCGCGGGTAAAGTAACGGACAATCTGCTTTGAGTTATACCCTGCTTTGAGTAGCACTACTCCAATCGCACAAGTCAAGCAGTCCTCAATATAGTGTCCATCGCCGTTTATAACGCCGGTTTCATTTAGGGCGTTGATAATCTCCAATTGTAATTTTTCTACCAATTCTTTGCCTGTCATACTCATTCCTCCTATTTAGTTTTGCCAAATATGTTTCATAATTATTGCCCGTCAAGCCGTTAGCGCAGCTGTTAGTTGTTAATTTTTTGTTACTTTGTAATTTACTTGCGTATTTTCACCACAAACGCTGCGTACAATCTTGGCAAACGCTGCAAGTGTTGTTTCGTCATCTTCCAACACGTGGATAGGTTGCTCTGTTTCAAATTCGGCGATAAGTCTATTTGATTGCATTGTGAGCGACTTTAATTCTGCGCAAATACATTTCCTTTGCTCACGTCCTAAAATGTCAAATAAACGCGTTAAAATGGCTTTTGCTTTTTCGCCCATCCTTTTTGTCGTTTCGGCGACCGTCCAAAAACGTGCTGCGGCTTGCTTGCTGACAATCTTTTGACCGTTTCGCCGCCACCCCGTTTGCTCGTGGTACTGCCAAAATCGCATAACCTCGTCCATCGGCTGATATATCCCCAATTCTAAAAAAAACATTAATAATAATTCTTCTTTTTCTTTTTTTTGCGGCTCGTCCGCATTTTCGTTATAAAAAAAATTATTATATATATTATTATAGTTATATATATAAGGAGACCCACCTGCATTTTTTGCACCTACCACCTGCACATTTTGCACCTGCCCACCTGCATTTTTTACACCTGCACCTGCATTTTTTACACCTGCACCTGCATTTTTTACACCTGCTATTACATAGACGTTGCAGCCTATACTATTGTCGCGTGACTTGGTCACCATTCCGCACGCTGTCAATCTCTGTATAGCAATCATAATCGCACGCTCGCCGTAACCTGTACGCTCAGCAATATACTTTACACCTACCCTCGCAGATTTTCCCGTGCCGCCCGCAAGGCTGTACAGAAACGCATATACATCGCGTTCCGCTCCACCTTGCAGACGTTGCACCATCCAATCGTAAACAGTATAGTATAACTGCTTTGCCATTAGTCAAACAAATTAGCGGCTGCCTGTTTTTGTTCATCGGTCACTACATCTGCTTCCGCTGTCTCAACCTGTTTAGTGGCGTTTTTGCTTTGCGTATCTCCGTACACGTCCGTATATTCTTCTGCGGTGTTCAACCCCATACTAATCTCCGGCGCATACGCACGCTGAAAGAAAGCAGCAGCACGATATTGCAGCATCAATTCAGGCATCGTTTGCCACTTGCTGCCCGACTTGCTATACCAACCCTCTTTCTTTGCCATTCCTATACTTACAGCCGCGCCGCGCAATTCTTCGCCTGTCGCTTTATCAATCGCATACGCGCGGCAACTCCATTCGTCCGTATTAGGCTCTCCATCGTACTTGTAACGTAACGGCGAAAACTTTCCGCAACCGTTTAGGCACGCAATCAAAAACTTGCTGCTCCATCCGGGGTTTCCGTGCACGTTATACAAGTTCTGCATAACCATAAGCGGGTTCACGCTCATTCTGTTAGCCATATCTAACGCAATTACGCAGTTAGCAAGTGCCTGCACGTCATCTGGGCTTTTCATTTGATACGCGGCTGGTACAATTGCACTTTGCGCAAACATACGTCCCACCCTCTGCAAGTGGTCAAACATAACCGGATTTGTGAAAGCAGATACAACCTCTGCCTGTTGCGGCTTTACCGCAATCTCGTTCTTTTCTTGTTCCATTTTTGTTTTGATTTTAAGTGTTTATATTATTGGCAGTGGGCAACCCACTGCCGTTGGTTATTCGTCTTCTTGGTCGCCTGTCTCGGCTATCTTGTCGAGTGCTGCTCCATCCATCTCCCAGTAGCGTTTGGCGCGTCTGAGGTCTTTGCGGAGTTTGTCCGTCCACTCGTCCAAGTCGGTCTCGTCCGTGACCTTCTCGGAGTAGGAGACTGCGTTGAAGCCTTGGTAGTTTGTCTTGAAGGTGACCATGGTCTTCTTGACGCTGATGTCTGTGAGGGTGTAGCGTGTGGTCTCGTCCTCGTACAGGATGCCGTCTTCTGTCTCGGCTGTCCATGCTTGGTAGTCCGCCACGAACTTGTTGAACCTCTTTGCTGCTTTTGACGCTTCTGTTTTCATAGTTGTAATTTTTTTGTTGTTCTTTTTTTTGACGGTGCAAAAGTACTATGTATTTTTTATACTACCAAATTTTTGAACACTTTTTTTGAAAAAAGTCTATAACAAACACATTTACAGCAAAATAAAAAAGCGGCTTTTCGCCGCCTTTTTACCTCAAAATCCCTACTGCATATCAATATACGCCGTGAGCATCGCTTTTTTGCCGCCATCATCAATACCAAAAACGACCGAAATCGGTTGCAAGCCTTGTGACTTAATCATCTGCTCCACAGCGTTACGCAATTCGTACAACTTCTTTTTCTGTTTCGTTGTGTCCGACCCTACGCAGTGCGCCATTTCCAACAAAATCGGTGCGCGCAATTGTGCATACGTCAGGTTAATGTAGTGCAAACGCTCCAACTTTTCCTGTTTTTTGATAGGCAACTCGTTTATAATGCGTTTTTCGCTTGCCTCAGCCGCCGCAATCTGTGCAAGTACGGCTTCCAATTCCTTTTGTGTCCTCATAGTTGTTTCTGTTATTTAGTTATTTAATGTTTGTAATTTTTTCATAATTAGTTGTTTTTTTTTTACAATTCTTCGTCATCTGGGTTAAACTCTTTGTCGTGGTGCTGGAACGGTGTAGGTGTACCGCCCCACCACCACTCATACGTTTCACGACCCTCATAGGGTTTTTTGTCTTTATCCTCTCTCATTTTACCTTAATCATAACCGCTGCGGCTCTCTCCGTCTCTTTAAGATACTGTGCGTACATTTCCGGTTGCTCCGACTTAAATCTCTTGCTGTCAAACGTCTGCACCTTTGTAGCCGCCGTAAGCGTGACGGAATAGTTATCGGAATATATCTTTTTTATTCCGTTTGCTGTCATATAGTTTTTGAGAGCCGCCTTAAAATCCTCTATTTGCGTCTCTAACTGTTTTACCTGTATTATGGCTTCTTCCGCACGTTCGCGCAAACTCTGCACTTCCGCATCGCCAACAAGACGTATAGACATTTCTTCCGGTCGAACGTACTTAAACGTTGGCAAAAACTCTTTAAGACGTATCAAACCGTCATACAATTGCCCTTGCATAATATCGTCCATTGATACCGGTACAATAGTTATGTTGTTCGCGTCAAACTCCTCAGTAACGCCTGTTTGGTAGTGTACAAGATACAACGATTTTTGAACGTCTGCCGCAGCCACCTTATTAAGTACCATCCAGTGCCATTGTAATTGCGCGGCATACGTTTGCAGTACCTCGTCTGTCGTTTTGCGGCTTGCTTTGATTTCGTACCACTTTACGCTGATATCTTCATCTGTTGCTACCTCAACGTCTATATGGCTAATTATTCCGAAGCCGTAATAGTTACTCATTTGTACGTCTGTACGGAGCGGATTACTAACCGCTTGCGGGTGTTTTGATTTAATGGCATCGTAAATCTCCATTTCGATTTTGTCGCCTAACCGCATTGCGGGCGTTTGAAAATCTATACGTTCCGCCTGTCCGGTCATAACTGCAAGTCTGTACAAGTCAGTATCTGTCAGTGCTTCAACTCCTGCACTGCCTACCTTTGCCACAATCGCAGCGTCCGAACTTCCGAGAGACCCTACTCTCGTTCTTTCAATCTCATTTTTGTAGTCATTCATGGTTTTTTTGTTTGTTTTATGTACGAATTAAATACCCGCTCGTCTTTCATCCTTTCATTGCGCATAGTTTTCAATACAAATCGATATTCGCTATCATTCAAAGAAAAACAACGCCCAGCCGTGCCATCTCCCCAAAAAACTGACGCTGTTTTTTCTTGCAAATCGAGACAATAAGCACATCCGCCTACAAAGACGTTCGTGTAGTAATTTCCCGCAATATCATAGACGAATATGCTATTGCCTACGTTCGCCTTCCTCAATTCGGACAGAAATATAGACTTACTACTTTTTGCCTTTTTCATAGTCGCCGTCTCCATCGGTTAAATTCCACTTGTTCCATAACGCCGCCGCCGCAATCCATAACGCCGCAGCAATACCTATCTGACATAGGTAGGTGAGCAAAAACTTGTCGCCCGTAGGCTCGCCGCTGACTACTATTAAGCCTAAACTAACAAGCACTCCTACTGCAAACATACGCAGCCGCCTCTGCATCTTTCCCGTGTTCATTTTCCAGCCGCAATTATCTTGCACGTAATATCTTGCAAGTAGTTATAAACACGACCTTTCGTGCCGAAATCTGCATCCGCAAAAAGACCCTCATCTTTCACGTTACGCGCAGCCTTTCGCAACATCGCCGCAATCATTCTACGGCGGTTCTCAACCTTTTTTTCTCTTTCCATATTTTTTTGATTTTAAGTGTTTATATTATAGGAAGGGTCTTTCCATTGCAGAGCGGTAATTTTTTTCATATTCATTGAAAAGCCACTCCAGTAATGGAGAATTGAAAGCATCAATGTCGCTTTCTGTTATAACTTGGTTTTTGTACTTGTACATGAGCGATTTGTTGTTTGGTAAGATATGATTTATAATACTGCCTATGAAACCACGCTAATTGTTTGTCGGTTAGCGTATTCTGCCGAACCTTACAATCAATGCAATTTTTCATTACTTCCGCCATAGCAGTGTAATGTTTTCCACATCTGTGACCGGCGACATAGGCTTGCTGCTTGGGGTAAGTTATTTTCTTCGGCGTTTCCATTTTCTTGATTTATTGACCATCGCCCTGTTAAACAATTCAAAAATTTGCCTTTAAGTTTAAAAAACCGCAACACTTCGCGCAATTCGCTATCCGTATAATTCTCCGCCATCTCTCTGCTTACACAGTTATGGTTCATCGCAATTTCAATAGCCCTTGCTTTTGATACTTTGGGCAAAGTTCTAAATGCTTTCATAGTTGTAATTTTTTTGTTGTTCTTTTTTTTGACGCTGCAAAAGTACTATGTATTTTTTATATGGCAAAATTTCTGAACACTTTTTTTGAAAAAAGTCTATAATTCGCTATAAATCAAATAACAAAAAAAGCGGCAAAAAGCCGCCTTAATTGCTAATCTTTATCGCCTATTGTATTCTCTCGCGCGGTTCTGTTTCTTCCACATCGTTAAATATGCCTCGTCCACTTACATAATTCCATCCCTTGCTGCGGTATTCAGCCACCAACGCGGCGTTAAGGTCATCATTGCCCAAGTTGGGTATGTGGAGTTTCCACGGACCCGTATATCTGTTTGCAGGCTGTGTTATAACTTCTCCAAGTCCCCAGTGTACGTATATATCAGTTAAGTTTGGTAATCCGCTCGCGTTAACGCCAAAGTAGTAGTAGGCTTGACCATTATTAAAGAACTTCGTACCTTTTGACAATCGCAACTTCGATATGTTAGCCCATCGCAGAAACGTCAACGTTCCAGTCCACCAATCCGGCAAATAATAGACTGAACCTTCATAGCCATACACTGAAGTTGTGTACATACTATCTCCGAAGCCATCAAATCGCACGTTATACCCCTTCTCTATGTGCAAGTAAGTTAATCTACAAATAACATTAACCCAGTTGTATGCAAAGTTTTCCACGTGCGGCAGTATCATCCATCGCGCTGGGAAATAATTATTTTGTGAACCAACAGTAGTAGCTGTGTAGAAAACGATATGTTTTGCGCTTGTTGTAGAGTTAAAGGTATGCGTTTTAGTGCTTCTGTAATATCGTGCTGTTTCTTCACCATCCTCGTATATGATAACCGTGCTCGTGCCGGTTCTGCCAATCTGCACGCTTGCTATATTTCTTTCCAACGCCATAGCACCTTTTTTCACGCCACCATACGGTTCGGTGCCATACACGTCCGGCGCGTTTTCAAACGTCTGCATCAGGTCTCCGTACTGGGCTATCATATCGTCCAGCGTCCTGTCTCCCTGTATTATAGGATACCATCGCGGCTGTATAGGTTCTTCGTATTCTTGCAGAGTCATTGTGGCTGTTTCTTTTTGCCATTGTAAATCCGTCCAAGTCCACCGCAATCCTAACGTCTTAAATAGCGTTTGTGGCTTTATACCATAGTATTCCAATGCCGACATCCTGCAAGTAACTTGCAACTTGTTTGCACGCTCGCAAATCGCTTCAATAACGGAGTTTTTTTTCACCGTCATACGTTGCAAGTAATTGACGTTGTCTATCGTGTCCGCAATAACGTCTTTTTCGCCGTCCATACCTACTGCCAAACTGCTTCCTGCTTCACGTTCCACGCCTGCAGCAAAGGGTATAACATACAAATCCTTTTCCGCTTGTAAGTTGGTATTCTGTATATTATAGGCTGCCCGAATAGGCTTTTCGTTATCGGCATCATCCGCAAACTTAATTACATTGCTTTGAGCGTAATCCTTAAACGCACACTCCAGCGTTTTTCTCGCAATAATCCTGTCTAACGTCTTATATTCCCACTCCCCATCTAACGGCGTGAAGCGTACAACAGTCTGCAATTTATTAAGCGATATAGCAGTGCCCGTAATTGCTGCAACCGTCTTTATCAAGTCCATCAGCGTGACATCGGGCATATTATCGCGCAAATAGTAGCGGCTATCGCTCATTATTCGCAAATTAAAATTGTGCGGATATGTGTTCGGACTAAACATCCATCCCTGTCTCTCTGCTCCGTTTACATAGTCATTGACATTGACAAAGTAAAACTCGTCCCCATCATTAAGTTGCACTATCTTGTTTCTCAAAGGTTCTCCGTGTATTATAATCGGATTTACAGCGGGGTCGCCATCCTCAAACCAATATCCGCCGTAAAATGCAGCACTGCCACCGTAACCGTTACGCATCATAAACCAACCCTCGCCAAATTCTTCCGGTAATTGTACGGACATCGCAAAACGTGCTTTCAAACCTGCAATAGTCCAATAACGTTGTGAAGTCACGCCACCGAAAACGGTTATAAGTCCGAAGTTGCTATTAAGCACTCTCGTAAAGTAGTCGCTATCAAAGTCTATTTTGTTATATGGATTTGTTGGCGGCGTTTCGGATGGCTGACTGCCCGCATCTTCATTCAGGACGGAATTATCAAACGTAGTCGTATCAATACTCTGCATCTTACCCTTTATAATCCGCACGCCGTCCAATCCTGACGGGTATATTATGCGTACCGTTGTCTTCGTATTTATAAGGTCTAAGAGTTTAGTAAGTGATATGCTTCCGTTAATCTCTGTTGCTGCATACAGAACACGTCCCCAACGTATTGCGTTAGCCTTTGCGTAAGGTGCTGCCAAAGTAGGGCTGTTGCTGTCAATATAATCGTCCACGTCTGACCAATCCCAATCGCTCAATTTGCCAAGCCTTTTAATCGCTTGTAATCCCGTCATTTGACCGTAAACAAAAACGCCGTTATAACATTCTTTTTCAAAGTCATAACTATTGATATACAGCACTCCGTCATACGTAACAATACCAAGTATCATTTGCGATGGTATTGCTCCACGCAGCATATCTCGCCGCCCGTGATAATCATTAGCAAGCCGCAGCAATTCCTCATTGTGTGGCGTTGCCGGTATGCGCAATTCCGTCGTCCTCTGCAACTCTACCTCATCTATTCCGTATATCTGGTTTTTGCTAACAATTTGAACGGACGTGTCTTCTAACACGTCCAAAAAATCACCTATATTGTTTAGTCTAAATCGCATCATATCTCTGCAAGTTTACGTTTACTGTAAGTGTCGCTCCGGCATCGCCATCGGGTATTATCACGCTCTTTGTTGTTAACTCTACCCTGTTTCTCTCTGTCAAACTGTCTGCACTATCAAGCGTCACAACTCTCACATCGCTACTGGTTATAATATCAGCATAATACCAATAGTCGTATGCATTCAACCCTGTCAATCGCAACGTCAATTTGTCAGTCATGCCATTGTGAACGTTATACGCATTGTACATACTATATAACTTGTACGTGTCCTGTTGCTCCGTTTGCCCTCTCAAACACTCCCATATACAGCGTTTAATCGTGCCAAAGCGGCTAATCCATTGTACCATAGCGTAACTTCTTCCGATTTCCAACGGACGCGCACGCATCATATATTGATAGCCGATATAGTCTGCACTCTCAATATATACGTAGTCATAATACGGCGGTAAGTCTATTGTATTGCCGATGACAGACAACATACTGACAACGCCGTGATTTACGGAATAAGCATCAAACGGCGTCCCACGTGTTACAATCTCTATACGCGGCGTTATATACATATATATCAATCCGCTAATCTCTTTACGTTGTGTATATACAACGGATGGGGGCATAATTATACGTCCGTTCTGCAAGTCCTCACGCATAGCCGCCGGTGCAGCCCTATTTATGGGTATCTGCATATTGTAGGGGTTTATCAGTCCGTTATACGTTAGGCTCAAAACGCCCTGCGCGGCATTAATCACCCTGCCGTAATCGTTGTAAAAAAACACCGAAATAGTACCTGCCGGATGCAATCTCACAAGGTCGGTAAGGTCAATCAAAAAACGCCCGCCGCCCTCTGTGTAGTGACTAAACACGCCATAATCGCAAACGACCTGACACATAGCCGCATTTGCGACGGTTATATCCCATACCGTCCGTTCCTGCTCGTAAACATCTATATTATACGTTTCCATATATCTTTATAAATTAGCAAGTTCTTTATAATCAGCCGTGCGCGACTTAAAGTCGTTGTATTCGCTATATACCATCACTGGGGCGGGCATTTCTGCCATAGCCGCCGCCAATAGGTCATAATCAATAGCCGCCGCGCGTTGCAATCTGCCGTTGGAATAGTCAAACAAATCCTGCGCAATCCTGCTATATTGGTAGGGATTTAGCACTACCTCGTCATTTGATAGCATTGCTGGTACAACATCCCCCGCCGCATAACCTCTGCCAGTTCCGTCACGTACAACGCCGCCACTTGCGAGATGTGGCAAAGGCTGTGCCGCAATAGCCGCCACCTGCGCCGCTCCTGTCACGCCTGCCATAGCAGACAAAGCCACGCCCGCAATACCTCCGGGGTCTGCAAGAAATCCAATAATAGCCGCCGCCGTTGAAAGTACGGCATTAAAGATATTAAGTGCTTTCTCTCGTATCGCCTGCTGCCGTTGCATTTCAATCTCTCTCTCCTGCGTCTGCTTGTCTAATTCCGCCGCTTTCTTATCGTACTCCACCTGACTGATATACCCTGCTTCAAGTTGCTGTTGTAACGCTTTCTTCTTTTCGTTCTGCTCCGACTTGTAGCGTTCCAATCCTGCCTGCTCAATCTTCGCAATACTGCCATTGAGGTCTGATAACATAGAGACGGTAGTGTTAGCCATCTGCATACGTTCCTCTGTCTCCTTTTGTCGGTATTGCGTCTGCAAGTCCGCCTTTGCCTGCTCAAATTGCTGCTCAATCAATAGCCGTTCTTCGCTGCCCTCTTTGTACTTTGCTAATTCCTGTTGCAGTTGCAAGTCTAACGCTTGTATCTGCAAGTCCAATAATTCTTTGCTGCCCTCTTTTGCAACCTCTTTGCGCAAACGAAATATCTCCTGCTCACTCTGTAACGTCCTTTCCGCTTCTTCTCGTACTTTCTTGTCGGCATATTCGTTTGCAAGTCGAAATAACTCATTATTGAGAGATTTTTCCTTTGCCAAAATTAGGGCATCTAATTCTGCACGTGCCTGCTTGGTTAAGTCTCTACCCTCTTTGAGTTGTTTTTTGAGAGCGTTTATCTCTTTTTCACCCTGCAAACGCCGCAATTCGACTGCACGTTCTCCCTCATCGCCAATCATTTTAGCGGCTAACTCTGCGCTCTTTGCGCGTATCTCTTCCAATACCTGCGCCTGCCTTTCAGCCGCCGCCGCTTCTTCTTCACGGCGCTTTTGCTCTTCTTCCGCCTGCCGTTTTTCCTCTTCCTCTCGTTCTTTCTGTCGCCGTTTTTGCTCATCAAGCCGTTTTTGCTCATCCGCCGCAATCTCGGCATTAAGTGTTGCAATCTGTGTAGAGAGTTTACGCTTGCCCTGATAATACGCTTGTTCGGCTGCGTATAGGTCTGCACGTGCCTGCGCTATCTTGTTTTTTGTCTCGTCCGATGTATCTTGGTCACGCTTGGCAGTTTCTTCAATAATCCGCAACCGTTCTGCCTTTATCGATTTCTCATCTTCAAGGTTCTTTGTTTCAAGGTCAATCGCTTGTTGCAGTAATTGTCTCCTTTGTTCGGCTGTGTACTTTTCTTTGTCCGTTACTTCGTCCCGTAACTTTGCAATCTCCGCTGCCCGCTTGGCACTGTTTACTGTGTACTGCCTTTCTGCTTCCTCTAATTCGTCAGTCGCTATAACAAGGCTGTGCGCTGCGTCCGCTGCTTTCTCGCTCCCACCGATAAAGTTAGCCATAGCATTTGCCACTTTGCCAATCCATTCAGCAAGTTTAGCAAACGCCTTTGTCACAAGGTCTATAACCGGCTGTATAGTTACTTCATACAATCGCGCAATAGCCGTGCCTGCATCATCGTTTTTTGCAATCGCTTCCGTAACTTTGTTCCACGCCGCTGTAAGTAACTTTATCGCTACTACAATAGCCGCAATTATAGCACCAATCGGGGTCGCAATAAATTTCAAAGACGCCTTTGTCACGCCGCCAATACCCTTTGCCATCCCTGCAAGACTTGGCACGGCATTGCCAGCCGCCCCTGTCACGTTTCCGATGACCTTTGTAACCTTGTCAAATCCGGGTACAAGGCTTGCCAAAGTCTGCGGATAATTACCTACGTTTTTTTGGTAATTGCCCAATTCGGCATCAAAGGTCTTTAACTCACCCTTTAAGTCGGTAAGTTGTTTCTTCATTTCCTGACCTGCTGCCGACTCCCTTTGTGCCTTGCTCAAAGACTTGTATTGTGTCTCCAAAGCGTTTGCGCGCCGCGTCAGCTCGTAAAAACTATCGCCCAAATCGGACGTAGTCGTATTGGTCGTGTTTAATTCTCCCGAAAGTGCTTTTTGCCGTGCCTGCAAGTCCTTTATTGTCTCGGCGTTTTTGGCATAAGCAGACGACAATTCGCCCGTAGCGTCCCTGCCTGCTTCAATCTCTTTTTTCAGCGCGGCATTCTCTTTCTTCAAGTCTGCAACGGACGTTATAACGCTTCGCAATTCTTGTTGCGCACTTTGAGCGTCAATCTTAACGTCAATAAGTATCTGTTCTTCCATATATGTCAAAAGTTAGTTTTTACTCCCTGCCTAATCTCTGCACGTATCGCAATAGGTATATCTCTCTGCAAGTTTTTGGCAGTCTCTTTTATGTGCGTACTCCATACGTCAACCGGACTTGCGTGTCTCAAAGTACCCTCTGCCGCAATTCGCCTGCCTAACATTGTCGCGCCACCCCAACTTAATTCAAAGCCTTTTTCCTTTGCCCACGTAATTAAGATACTCTTAAAGCGTTTAGACACGTCCACCACGCCGCTTTTTGTCACCACAAATCCGCCCGGAACGTTACCTCCGCCTCGACCAATCTCCAACGTATCAAGCGGCGCAATCCTCTCGTCACTGCCATACACAAGTTGCACGCCGTTGTCTGTCTGTCGGACGCGAAAAGCGCGCGAACTCCTGCCACTCGCATTGATATGCAAAGCAGCCATATCTGCCTGTATAGCCTCTTGGCATTGCGTCAAAGCGTCCGTAACTATTTGCGCAAAGTCTTTCATTTCGTCTGCAATTCCGACCATTCACACAACCCTATTCCGCTGACCTCGTCAAGCGTGACCACAACGGCAAAGCCTGTATAGTTTCCGTCCAAACGCAAATATCCCCGTTCTGCTGTCGTAACTGATACAAACGACAACTCTCTATTTGGCATCGGCAAATGCAAAGACGTTAGCCACATAAACGCACGCCGCTTGCACGTGTCTATAATACGTTCGTTTTCTATTGCATCGTAATCGCTGCCTGTATCTACCATACAATCCCCGAAAAAAACTGCAACCGTTATGCGTTCGTGGTAACGTCCATCATCTGCATAGACTGCACTGCTCGCTATCGGGACAACAGCCGCAAAGGGCACGTTTCCACTCTCTATTATGATATTCTGCAGCCCCTCATCGGCATAGACAAATCGCAAAGGCTGACCGTCAATACCTAACTCTGCACGCTGCAAAGTGTCTGCTAACTTGTCAATAATTGTCCGTATCATTGTATTATTTTTTATGCTTTAATTCACGTAAGGAAATCCTGTCGTAATTACGCTGCATCAAGTCGCAATTATACTTGTATTTGCGTGCAAGTATATACTCTGCAAGCGTAATTTTTCCGGCATCGGCAAACGTATGTAGCCCGAAAAAGTCGCGCAAAAACACAAGCATACCCTCTTGCATACTCAAATCATACGTTCCATTTCGTGCTTCCGTCTCCCTGCCTGTCGGTGGTATTGTGTATCTTTCACCTGCCCTTTGCATCGCGGGCAAAAAATCTTCCTGAAATCGTTTAATCCAATATATCTGCAATACAGTAGGTTCGCGCAAATCTCCCAATCGTGAAAAGTCGCAATCCAGCAACGCAAAAAATTCGTCAATCGTCAATTCGTAGCAACGTCCGTAATACCTTTCCGCTGCTATCTTAATCTCTTCAACCGCCGCCGTACTGATATGCTTTTCAATCGGCTCAAAGTCTCCGTATAGTGTTGCTTCCGTTATCTTCATTTCAGCAATTGCGGCGCAAACCGCTGTATAAATAGCCTGTCCTCATCGTCCATAATCTCAGCAATACGCACACGCTTGCCGCGAACAAAAACGACCTTTTCACCGCCGCCGTATAGCGTTGCATCGTTAATCGATCCATCTGCTTCCGCTGCTAACTTGTACAACTGCAATACAGCATCGTGCCAACAATCTTTGCACCGCCGCCGTATCTGTATTCCGTTCTTTGTTGCATACTCTCTTATGGTCTTTTTTTCCTCTACCGAATAGGCATCGCGCGCGCCTAATTCCTTCCAATCGTTTGCTGTCATAATATATAGTTTTTGTTTGTCAATCATCGGGAGAGTTAACCTCAATCGTTGTATCTTTATGCGTAACCTTTGCGTCCATACCCCTCTTTATCGCACTACTTAATTCGAACAAAGCCGCAAAGCCAAATAACTCGCCAACAGCCGCAAGGACTGACCCGTCTATTATACCCATCGGTGGTACAAAAAAACTGCATATAATAAGCGTAATTGATATTACCGCAAGAATAGCAGACATAACGCCTGCACGCCGTGCTTCTTTTGCCGTCTTTTTGTCTAATTTTTCAGCCTGCATATTCGATATCAAGCCATATCGGCTCATTGGTGGAACATAACATTTTGTATAACTTTTCGCACGTTTTGCGTGAGTTTTTGAGCAAGCCGCCGCCCGCACGTTCGCCCAACAATATGCAACCTGCAGTATTTTTTGCCGTGTTGCCGGAGTGTATTCGCACGCCATCAAAGCAAGGCACATCGCAAACAAGCGGCAAAATGCGCTGAAATCTCGGACTGAAAGTCATTTTTACGGCATAACGTCCGTATGGTATGGCAGTCTGTCCGGCTACCTTTTTCTTTGCAATCTCTGTCACTGCCATATCATTGTATAGCATTCTGTCGGTATCTTCAAGCGTGTCGCAAAAATAATCGCCATTGATATACCACAAACCCATTGTATAGTCATCTTGCAAATCGTTTCTTTTAAGCGTAATCAGCATAATATATTGTAGTTAAAAATGATAGCCAAATCCGTAAACAATATGCACGCCAACCGTAGGCATTGCAATCAATTCGTTTTTGTACGTCCCAACTCCTACACCTACACCTGCACCTATTCCGACAAACTGACCAAATCCACGCCGCTCAACCTGTCTGACAACTAACGGCTTTATCTCATAATCCACGCGCACGCTGTCTATTCCTGACCGCCACCCGTGATAATCCACTCCCACGCATATTGTTGCGCTGTCTGTCCGTATCGTGTCTGTATAGCGTTTTTCTTCAATAGGAACGCGCACAAAGATAGTATCTTTTATTGTATCACGCAAAACAAAAACAGCCGTATCGGTATGGTAAACATTCCGTACAACCGTTTTTGCTCCAGTATCACGCAGAACGACTGTATCGCGCACTACCGTTGCAGGCGTGGTATCACCTTTGTGGCAACGGCTAACGCAGCAGCCAAAAATGAACGAAAAAACCGCTACCAATATGCACGCTACAGCCGTCCGCATAATACCTTTGCGGCGCGTGAGAGGAAAAAATCAATTCAAAAAAAACCCCTCACTCAACCGCTCCAAACAACAATAACAAACTATGCAGGCACAAGTGCCTTTAATTGATCATACACAGCCGCAGTAGTCTCTACTATTGCGTAAGGTTCGTTGCTTGTCATCGTAGCAACAGCATCACTGCCGTTCTCGGACGGGTTCCACGTCATTTCGGACGCGTTCCAACGTCCGTATGCGCCATAGACAAAGTACTTTCCGTTTTCAGTCGGGAAAATACCAATAAAACGACCGGATGAAAGAGGTTCAATCACGTCACGCGCAACACGTCCTGAGACGTTAGGAATACGTATCGGAAGCGAACTATCATAAGACGGTCTGCCATCCTCAACATTAAGCGTCTTGTTTGCCCCCTCAAATGGAGTACGCAACAAGTTGTTTACCTCGTAAACAACTCCATCTGGGTTTTGCGCTTCCGCCGTTTTACGTACCTCAATAGCCGTAATCTTGTGCGGGTCGCCGCCGTCAGTCGTTATTGTGGTTGCGGAGTTTTCGTCCAAGTCGAAAATCAACCCGTCACCGCGGAACGTTGTTTTGCGCAAATCGGTACAATCCTGTGCGATATTGTCTGCAAGGAATGATACGCAACTTCTTGTATTTGCCATATTATCAAATGTTTATAAAGTTAGACTTAAATTGTATGCGGCATATATCCGATACTTTGCGCCACCACTCAGTATCAATACGTTGCAAGTACATTGCGCACGTTGCGGCGTTTTGCGAAAGCAAATCGGAATAGGTAGGAGTTAGGGACTGCGTAACCGTCTTAATCTTCCCTCCTGCCCGCGTTGCTTGTGCCGTACGTAATTGCATAAGTAAGTACGACAAGCCCATTATGGCATCACGTACTATTTCGGTAGTGGCATCGTAATCAGTGCCAAGCAAAGGCACGATGTAAGCCGCAGCCACATCTGCCTCTGCTCTGTCAATCACTGACTGCTCCGTTTGCAAAGCAACCGAATAGCCTGCCGCCCTATAATCTGCCGGTGTCATTACGCAACTGTAAGACGTGCAACAGAATACAAGTCGTGGATAGCACCGCCTGCATTGATTTCCTTTTGGAAGTTGCGGACGTTCTTCTCGTAGGTCGGATAAGCAACCTCAATCGCCTTTTGCTCGTTTACCCAATAGCCATCAGGCAACATAGCAATAAACGCACCATCGCCCAGCAAATCGGTGGTAAAAATTTCGTCAACACCAAGTTGTGCGGCTACCTCTTCACGTGAGCGGAAGTGTACGTCTCCACCATCCGCATAGCGATATGCTGAAATAGTGGTCAGCGTTGTGGCGTTCAAAATACCTACTTTGTGTTTGCCGCGCGGGTTAAACACTCTGTCTGATGCGTAGCGCATAGCAGCAATCCGTTGTGCGCGGTCAGTGAGGTTGGGCGTTGTGTATCCGAGAGACGAAAGGAAAGCAACAAGTCCTGTATTGTCGGCTGCAATAGTCGTGATAAACGGCGTTGTGGCATCAACAAGGCTCTCAAACGTGGTAATTTCATCACCTTGTGCATTCACCGTGTCTTTAACGAGAATGTGCATAACGATAGTATCCACTATCATTTGGTACAACTCGTTGGATATGAACTGCAAGAACTCAGCAATAGAGCCTGCGCGCTCCATATCGTCCAAGTCTTTGAACGCAACCTGTTGGCGTTTGTAGATGTAATCCGTGGCAATAGTTTTAGGAGTTACGTCTAACTGCTGGATCTTCTTTTCCGTGTCTGTCAATTCTTTGCCTTTAAGCCATTGTTTTGCAATAGCTGTTGCAGCTTTCAAATCGGCTTCGGTGTAGAAGAACTTTGTGTAGGGCACTTTTTTGAACTGCCTATACAGCGGATTAAGGTCTTCGACCTTTATCTCAATCGCATAGTCCACAACCTCTGCTGCTTCCAGACCGGTTATACCGTTTTTCTTCAACACCTCGCCAACAGCGTCCGCTATAGCGTCTTTGCCGTGTGCGCGTAAGATGGCACTTGCAACCTCGTTCGCCACTTTGCGGGTCAGATGGTTTTTCTTCACGCCGCCCGCCTGCATTGCTGCAAGTTGGTTACGTAGCGTCTGCAAAGCGTTATCCACGCGTTCCGTATCTTCGGCGCGTGTCGCTTCATAATCTTTGCGCAAACGGTCAATCTCTGCCAATACCTCATCCACATCGTGCTCTTCTTCGCTCGCTTCCAGCGTCTCCAAAGCACCTACAACGGCATCGGCAAACTCTCTCGCCTGACCTGTCAGCGTGTTTTTCATTTCACGCAAGCCCTTTATGGCATTCGTGATTTTTTCTTTCTGTTCTTTCTTCATAACTTTATAAAGTTTTTAGTTAAACATAGCCGTCAAAGTGTCGGCTTTCTCTTTATTCTTGCTTTCAAAAACAAGCGCATCTTTGCGCTTTTCCTGCATCTTTTCAAAAGGCAGTCCGTTGGCGGGCATCGTTACAAGTGATACACGCGTAATCTTTACGCGTTTTATCAATTCGTAATCGAAAGTACCATCCGTCTTAAATATATACTCTATATCTTCCCAATCAACGTACCCCTCTTTGCTGAAGCCTTGTATAATTCCGTTTTTCAGTCCCCACAGCACCCTGTCGTAATCGGCATACGTTTTTGGTACGTATATAACAAAATATAATCCGACCGTATTAACCTCGCAATAAAGCACACGCCCGCATACATTTCGCCAATCCCAACTGCCTCCGTGCTCCACGTCAACAGTCATATTGAGTTTTTGCTCGACAAAATACGACTTAATAAAATCGTCATAGGCTGTTTGCTCGTACACCTCACCGTTCCAGTTTTTGCCATCGGCAAAGCGCATTTCGTATCCTTTGATAATTATACCGTCCAAATCTTCTGCTGCAAGTTGGGCGTTTATCGTTTGTGCCTGCAATCCCTGTACCTCTTTCCAGTCGCCAATCAATACGTCATTGCGTACGTAGTGAGAGGTAGGCTTTATGCAATCGGACTTTTTTTGAGGTCTCTGAACGTTAAAAATCTTTTCCATATACTTTTAGTTTTTGCTTTCAATTGTTTGCCCCTGCACACTTTTAGGCTCATTCTCCAGCCTGTAATCTGCAAAAATACCCATATCGTGCGCGAACTTGTATAGCGTCATATCCACCAATCGGCGGAACGTCCGATACTTTGACATATCTCCCTCTCGTAACTCCGTTCCGTTTGCAAGTGACTTGCTGCTCGTACTATCTATATAGGCTATTTGATTTGCCGGTACTTTCAGCCTGTCCGCAATACCCAGCACTCCTGCCTTCACTTTTTCTTGCATACGCAAATCCACGTTCGCCAAACTGACCACCTGCGATTTCATCGGGCGGGACAAAAGCATGACCTGCTTTTGCTTCCGCAAAGAGCCGTATTGCTTTTCCAAGTCCTTTTCCAATTCCTCTTTTTCCTCTTTTACCAGCACGCCGCCAAAATCGTTCGTTTCAGGTGACATAACAACGTATGCACCGAGCCGTTCGGAAGTTGTTTTTGACCCGTTCAAAGCGGCATCAATCAAGCCTATAAAAGGCGTACAAAGTTGCCTGTCTGTCTTGCCTGTCTGTGCAAGTGTCGGTGACGCTATAACGTAGTAATCTTGCAAAGTGTCGTAACACTCCACAATCAACCTGTCATCTTCTATACGCTTTTGGTACGCCGTTTTGGGCAAATTATAGAACGACCACGTGCCATCATCGTTACGCCTGTAACCGACAACAGCAAAGCCATCACCAGCCAACAGCCGCAGCAATACACTTTGACCGTTTTCGTTTGCCCAAGCACGCCACGCTTCCGCTTTCTTTGACTTGCCTACCTGCCAGTATAATTCTCCATATATATCTGTCAGTAATTGTGCAACGTTCAAAAAGATGGTTTCGCCAAAAGGTTCTTTGCACAATTCCCAATCAGGGACGTACATAACTCCTCCACCCGTTATAACGTGGTTTTTGCTCTTTCCAAACAGCCCGCTTATGTAATCTTTTATATTCATAACGCCGCAAAGATAATGCCTATTTTACATAATACAAAAAAAATCGCAAAAAAATATAAAAAATTATGTAAAATAGCAAATTTATGAAATCCCCTTCCGTATGGTTATTGCATAAATCTGGTTTTTTTGTAGTATATATCCCACGCTGACGATACGCAATCTATATTGTCATCGTGTACCTCTGTTTCGTCCTTTCCGGTGTAGCAATACACCTGCCGTAAGTATTCCTGCACATTGGGACGTTCGGCAAAAACAACACGCCCGCAAATCGCTTCGTAATTCTCCAATATGCGTTTGTGTTTGTTCTGACTATTGGCGAACGGCTTTATGTTTGCCACGCCCTCGCTTTGAGCATATCGCAAAAACTCTGCTCCGACTCCGTTACACTCGCAAAAAATCATACGCACGTCATACAAACGTACCCACTCCCGCCACTTTTCTAATATAGGCTGCCACCTCTTGCACCACGTCTCCCAGTCCTGCGCGTCAATCGCAGTCACACTGCTATTGATACTTAATACGTCCACCACATACAGATATGCTCCATCTGTTGCGCAAACAATACACGGGAAATAGTCGCTTCCGGTTAAATTGGACGGGTCGCAAACAATCGCAAAGTTACGCAACCTCTTAATATCTATATCGCGCACCTGCAAGTTAGACGGTGTGAAAATAGTGCCCGTTATCTCTGCATATTCGCCAAGATAATACATTCTGTAAAATGCCCTGTCCGCTGCTGTTGCATCGGGGCTTTCCGCTTTCTGTTTCAGTTTTTCAAACCATTCTAATTGTTGCGGCGTTAGGTTCTCTGCATTATCTCTCCAAGTGCTATGCAAAAGCGTAAATCCGTTTCTCTCCGTCCAACAATCTGTATTCGGGTTCCTGTCCGCAAACACGCCTTTGCGCACACTTGCAGAAAGGTCTATGTATTGCTGCTCGGAAAAGTTATTTGCTTCGTTTATATACAGCCAATCGCACGCTATACCTTTTGCCCGCTCGCTGTCGGAATAGGAATTGAAAAACATACGTCCACCGCTCAAACAGCGTATTTCGCGCGGCGTTTTCAGCACCTCACACCATGCCGCAATATCTGACCTTTGCACAATATCGCACGCGTCCTGATACGCTCCCAAGCGTCCCTGTGTGTCTGTCATTGTTGCCACACTCACCACCTCGCCTTGTGCCATATAACCTAATAGGCGTTGCAGAATAAAGTACGTTTTTCCGCTTCGCCGCCCGCCCAAAAAGTCAAATTTGCGCACACCGTCCCGAAAGGCTGCTACAAAAATACTGCGCAAATGCTGTTGCTGATGTGTCCGTAAGTTATCCATCTTGATCTACAATAACCTCGTCCGGTAGTATGGTAATCGGCGGTTTTTGCGCAATACCCATATCTAACGCCTGCTTCGGCTTTCCAAATGCACGGTCAAGCATTGTCTCTGTTACATCACTCGCTAATATATCGTCCTGTTGCAGCAACAAACGTGCTTTTCGCCGCAAAAAAATAGGCATATTCTCATTCTTTGCAAGTTCCGTCAGTTGTTTCACGTTCATCGCCAACAATACACTGTAAGCGTTGCGCACTAATTCGGCACTCAAAGGCTCAATCTTAAACAAAGCCATCAAGTCCGCGCGGCGTTGTTTATCCTCTCGCCGCCTCGCCGCCGTTACCAAGCCGCCCTTTCTGCCTTTTGCCGCCGCATCGGCGTTCGTTATTCTCGCACCCTCTCTATTCCCGTGTTTAAGTGACATTTTATGTACTTTTGTTAAGATTTTATATACTTTTGTTAAGATACACTTTTTTACTCAATTATTCATAACCTTTTAGTGTTTTTCTTTTTTACATATTTTCTTTGCAAGTTTAGACGCTTGCACTATTTGCCTGTCTTTGGGCATATCGGGGTAATTAGTTTGTATCAGTTGCAAAGCGTGTGAAAATGCTTGTGCGGTTATTCTCTCACCATTCAAAGGGGAGTTCGTGTGCTTGTCGTTCATTGTTTCGGTTGGTTAGTGTTACTATTCCTTTTTCTAATTGGTTGCGGGGGACAAATACCCGCTCCGTGCATTGTTTCGCTCCTTTTGTGTTCATCCGGCTTACGTGTGCTATCTCTGCCACACAAACGAAATCGTCCTCCGGCATTGCGTACTCGGAAATAAACAGTGGTTGTGTTTGTTTCTTGCACCATTGATAAAACGCCTCGTGGTCAAAGCCGCCACCGTTGTAGGTAGCCGTCCCTTTGTAGGGTATATCGCAATATATTACGCTATTTTCTGCAATCTCTATATCCCTGTAATCTTTTTCCAGCCTTTCCAGCCTTTCCAGCCTTTCCAGACTTTGCAGCCTTTGCAGCCTTTCCAGACTTTGCAGCCTTTGCAGACTTTGCAGACTTTCCAGACTTTGCAGCCTTTCCAGACTTT
>Ga0326512_10000857_pt1 | contig 25492 bp, 43 predicted proteins | sample 1_2617_0518_D_FD_203652 | JGI IMG/M metagenome (GOLD analysis project Ga0326512, IMG submission 203652) | Bovine rumen microbial communities from UC Davis, California, United States - 1_2617_0518 | ecosystem: Host-associated > Mammals > Digestive system > Stomach > Rumen | place: USA...
GTAAAGCCAAAATGCCCTATTTTTTAGGATAACGGGGCATTATCCGACTTCAAATAGTTGCATCTGCGATGTGCAACCTGTTATTTTCAATGGTCACAGGAACATACCCTGTTATGCGTTATCCCTTTCAACCAATCTCCCATCCTTGTCCCACACATACCGTTTCTTTCCCCTGTGCATTTCTTCGTGACACGCTTGACACAATAGCATCAAGTTATCAAATCCATATGCGATAGCAGGATCAGTATAGTTCTGCGGCGTTAATTCAGTTATGTGATGTACCACTCTTCCTGCGTTCAATATCCCCTTGCTTCTGCACCGTTCGCATAGGCCACCGACACTTGCGATGTATGCCTTTCTGCATCTGACCCATGCGCTGTTTTGATAGAATCCGTTATCGAGTCTTTTCATGTTTCACCCAAAACGCAAAGAACACATCCGAAGATGTGTCCTGTGCGAAGAAAGGAGATGGTTTGTGAACGCTTTTCACGATATGATAATATCATGTTTTTTCATGCGTTTCAACGCCTTCGCCTGTCAATTTTTGGCTTTCGCCTGTCATCTTTCGCGTCTTAATATCCAAGTCAGCACCGCCCACATCGCTCGGCACAGTTCGCGCCGCACAACCCATGCGTCATGCCAACCTCGTGATTCCACTTCGCACACTTGCAGACATTCCTCGATGTTCGCAAGGTGTTCGACAAGTTTGTCATGTAGTTCGTTAGCCATTATAGATTCCCCCATTGATCTGCCATAGCTTCGGCTATGCCCGGAAAGGTTTTGCTCCTTTGTTTTGCTGTGTGCGCCACTCCATAAGATGCGCCGCGCAGCTTTCTGCCTGTGCAGCTTGGCAAGTACGGTTTTCTTTCGCTCGCAGTTTTCGTTGGAACAAGGTACGGCAACCCTTTCAACCACAGAAATGTTTTCTTGGTATAGCCATCTCCAAACTGATATGGCTGGATTTCCTGTGACCGTCTAGGCAAGCAGTAAATACTTGACGGCATCGGGTTTTCTATGCAGATATGGTCAACCGGAGCATACCAAAATTCCATAAAGAAGTCTTTCGCTTGAATTCCCTTGATCAACCTCGACTCGTTGATATGCCCCTTTTCCGTGTATAGTCTACACGCACCTGCATTGCTCAAAAACGTACACGGCGGATGTGCGATCAGCAAATCCCACTTGCCGACATCATGCCCTTGCATATCCATCGTCACGATCCACCCCCCCTCAATGCTCCGAGCGCATCCCCAAGGATGTGCCATTCGGGATGACCGCCACTTGGCTCTTGTATGTCACACGAATACGCTTCATGCCCTCTCGCCCGGAATGCCTTGCAAACGGTTTGTGATTCCTCGCAAGCAACCAATACCTTCATCCCTTACCGCCTTTCTCCGTCCGCACAAAAATAATTGTCAGGCATAGGAACGATTCCACCCATCAACATTTCATGTCCTGCACAATCGCATCCTTTATCTTCGGGATCACGATGTTTGCAATCCTTGCATCTCACCACAGGCACAGCGTCAACGGTCGGCAATGCTTCAATCCTGTCGCGCACTTCCGTCAATACGTTGTACGGGTCTATATAGGACGGCTCATGCCATGTTGCTTTGATAGCATCTTCACGCTTTATCAGCTCGTTCATCGTCTTTCCTTTCTGCCGCGATAACAGCGTCTTGCAACTCAACCCAATGTTGAAAACACCCATCGCTTACATGATACATTTCAATATCTTTCAGCAGTTTTCCTCTATCAATCAAATCCCCATGCTCATCGGGCAGTACGCCGATGATGGGACACCATGACGGTCTGCCGAGCATCGGAATGTATTCTTTTGCCGCTTTGCAGAACCGTGAATCGTCATCACCCATAGGGCAATTCGCGCACCCTGCCGGCATCTCCATCCGCGCAATTACTTCACTCATTCCTTCCACCTCACAAATTGAATTCATCTGCAATCGCGTCTAAAACGATTCTTTCATATCTCCATGCCGTGGATTCCGAAATGTTCATTTCTGCGGCTACATCAAACATATACTTGCGCTCCTTCCAATGCTTGATCACAACCGTTTCGGCTTCTGTCGGAACCAACACAAAAGCATCTTGCACTTTCAGCTTGAACCGCATTCCGTCCTTGACTTTGTTATTGTATAACTCCATTCGCGGACGATACAGTTCACCGAGTTCAACCCTTCGCACCGCAGACACCTGTGTCGGATCAGACGAACCGCCGCCGTGCGGCATCCCTGTCAACGCTTGTGTTGTCGAAGGCAACGCCGCTCTGATCGCCGCCACCGCATCCACTTCATCGCACAATGCTTTGTACGCCTGTTCTGCCGCTTTGATTTCCTCGTCTATCTTCGCCCATCGCCGCAGAATCTTCCTTGCGGCATTCCGTCTGTTAGACTGTCTCATTATTCATACCGACCCTTTCGCAGAGTTCTTTCAGCCGCCGATAGTCCTTCTGAAGTGCAGTAAAACACTCCTTGTTATTCTGAAGCTGTGACTCCAGTTCTTTGATTCTCGCATTGGCATCGTATAGATTGACGAAGTTCACCGCGCCCTGTTGCCGCAGTTCTTCTCTGTATTGCTTGCGGATTCGCTCAACATTGGCCTTCTCGCGCTTCTTGGATTCCCTTTTTTCGCGTTTTACGAACGCAGCTGTAAACACCCAAGCCGCCGCCGCAATCAGCGTTAAAACGAGGATGAACGCACCACACGCGATAGTGAGTGAACGTTCTGCAACCTCTACCGTAATCATGTCCATGTTCTTTCTCCTTTCACGATCTTGATGAAGTCCCCAAGTGTCATAGTAACTAACCAAGGTTCATTGTTTTTCCTGTGCATGACAACAGGCAGTTCACCGTTTCCGGCATCTCTGAATGACTGCTCCATAGCTTCGTAGATGTTCAACCGTTCGACTCTCTTGCATTCGATATGCACGTTCGGGATTCCTGTCACATCGGGCGAATCTGGAGAACCCTTGAATTGCTGTCCCCTGTGTGAGTCGAAGCCGAAGTCACGAAGAATCCGCGCAAGTTCTCTTTCGCCATTCGCTCCCTTTAATCGGCTGTTCATCCTTGACTCCACCGTCCTTGTGAATTCCACGGCTTTCCGCGCCCGATCATGCACAGCATATCCGGCAATTCTTCGGCTAACTTCTCTGCCTGTGCCTTGGTCAGAATCAGAGCGTTTCGTCTCTTTCCTTGTGCAGTAAACAACACGATCCTTTTATCATCGGGAGCCGTTGCGAAATATAAACCAGTTGCCGCCGATGCCGTAAAGTTGCAAGTCGAATGTCTGCGCTCCATGCGGAGCAATTCGTTCTCCGTCATAGGTAGTACCTCGCGTAGGTTATCGGCCTTCCGAAACGGTTCTTGCCGTGAACTATCGTAACTTTCACAGGAATTCCCTTCTTCTTCATCTTGTAAATCACATCAGCCAACCGAGTGATCCCCATGTTGAACGCTTCTTGACTCGTTATCGAGCCGTGTTCTGCGATGTACCTCATTACTAATGTTTGTTGATCCATACTATTCTCCTAAAAAATTCAAATCGTCCATGTGTATTACCTTCTGATCGAAGTTCTGACTGCCGTATTTATCTTTTGTTTTTGTATTTGTATTTGTTTTTGTTTTTGTATGTATGCATTTGTATGCATTTGCATCGTTTGCATCCTTTTGCATCCAACGAGCATCAGCAGATGCTTTCCTTTTCTCGGATGTTTCCTTTGCTTTCTTATGGCATTGGTCAATGTCTACTGCAAAGAAATCAAAAGGAACCGTCAGATTGTCGGGAAGTTCTGTGCGTTCTCCAGTAGCCGAATAGATCGTAAGCGAACGCACCAGTTTCCCAAGTTCCTCATCTGACAAGGCTTTCACCCTGTCAAGATAATTGTGAAAGAAGCACCAATACTCCATATGGCAACAGATCAAAAAGGCAGTTCGTTCGGGTTAATGTCGGTGAATCCATCATCCGACACAACCGCGCCGTTCTGAACGGTCGCGTTTTCTGCCGATTTCGGAGACAGAAACTCAACCTCTGCCGCAAGCACATCAAGACTCATGTACGTTTTGCCCTTGCTCTCATAAGTCCGCGCCTTCAGCTTGCCGGACACATACACCTTGCGCCCCTTGTCAAGATAGCGTTGACAGTTCTCTCCGAGTTTGTTCCATGCGTTCACCCGAAAGTAGTCTGTTGCATCTCCGTCATTCACGGCAACCGTGAACGTGCAGACGCTGTTATTGTTCTTGGTAGTCTTGGTTTCGGGAGTGGCTGTTAAGTTTCCAATGAATTCAATACGTTGCATTATTAAAGTCCTTTCTTGTAAATCAGTTTTTGTTCATCCCAATCGGGATAGTGTTTCTTTAAGTGTTCAGCGAACAGCGTCCGCATCTCCTGCCTGTATGGTGAATTGTCATACCGTTGATGGCACCAAGCGCACAATGTCAGTATGTTTTCCTCGATGCCGAGTCCACCTTGCGAACGTGCGATGAAATGTGCGCAAGCACAGTATTCGTCAACCCACCGACCGCAGAACACACAATGTTCGTTGTCGCGCTCCCAAACGGTCAATTTAACGCTTTTCGGGATTGCCTTTAACTTGGTCTGCTTGTGCATACAACCTCGCAATTTCTGCCGGAGACAGCGTTTCAATGCCCTGTTCCTTGCACTCCGTGATAGTTCCATCCAACAGCCGAGCGAATTCCTTTGTGTTCAAGGCATGAGTCTGCTTGTAAAGCTGATAGGAGTCAGATGTCGCATCGCCATATATCCATGTGTGGTATGGATAGAAGTCATCAGCGTTCTGCCCCTTCGGAAGTGTGATTACCACAGGATAGCCGTTCGCTTCGGCAACCGTACCGTAAGATGTGACGAGATATTTCTTGCACTCGTCATTTGAGATTCGCAGAGCCGCCGCAAGTTTGTTCACCAGTACATGGAAGTACGCATTGGCGGTCAGACTGCGCTTTTCTTTGAACGGCTTCAGAACCACCTCAAACGGCTTCATTCGCTCCTTGTCGAACAGCCGCATAGCTTCCGGCACAGACTCTTTATCAAGCACAATGCCGAGTATCCATTCTCCGCGATAGTTCTGCTGAAGGTTTCCGATCATCCCTTTCATCGCTTCGCAAGTCCTCTCTTCAGTTCGGCAAGCGCATCTGCATCAAGTTCATCGAATGTCCGTCCATTGTAGTTCGCCTTCCGCATCTGCTCTTCCAATCCCTTCAGCTTCGCCAATTCAATCACTTGTGTACGAAGCGTGTTCACGTTCGACTTCGTTGCGCCGAGATGAAACGCAGAGCAATGCTTTGTTACGTTGTCAATGTCCAATGCACAGATTTTCTCCTGCGCGTCATATCCGATAGACGCGACTTTGAACCGATCAAAGCACTTTCCTTCTTTGATAGAGCAGTTCTCTGCCGGAACCCAAATGAACGGCGAAGAATACAATTCAGTTCCGATGCCCCACTTGAATCCTGCTCGTTTGAATGCGTCAGACGCTTCGCCCTTTTCTGCTTCCATGTTGCTCTCCGAGCCGCAGTCCCATCTCCAAAGCCATTCATTCCCGATCTTGATGCCGATGCCGCCGTACATCTTGCCATCCAAGGCCTTAAAATCGCATTGCCATTGATCGGGATAGACTTCATCGAGCAAAGCCGCATCCACTCGCGCAGTTTTGTACAACAACAGTTGCAGTCCGTTCGGTTTAATCTGTGCAACACGGCACTCAATTTCTTCAGCGTTCAATAACCGAAATTTTCTCATGCTTATCTCCTTATCCAATGAATTCAGCGAATTGGTTTCTGTCATCCTCTGCATAGTTCTTGCAGAATTCCATCTGTTTCTGCTCCGGCAGTTTCATAAAGTCCGCAAGCAGAATGTCATTGATTTCTTCTTTCGAGTACACGGACGCGAACAGTCCACTTATCTCCACATCTTCGGGATTCTGCTCTCCGAAGTCGCACACCGTTCGCACATCCATGTTGTCCTCAAGACAGTCCTCACAGACTTCATGCCCCATGCAACCATATGACCGTTCGACCCACTTTCCGCAGATGGAGCATTGTTCCACATCGGTCAAGTCATCACATCCGCAGTATGGACACGATTCATGCGGTTCTCCGCGATAGCCGCCATCGCAGTAGTCCTTTGCGACTTCATCATTGGCGAATATCTCACCGCACTTTTCGCACTTTAGATAGAACATTGTCCACCTTCACTTTCCATCCGTCCTTGTACTGAATCACCGTCTGCGTTCCGTCCGAATTCGGGACGATGATGTCCACGATCATTTTGCTGTCGATATTCCGCATGGCGTTGAACCCTTCCTCATCGAGCAACCGCACAAGTCGGCTTTCCAGTTGGTTATGCATCGCCGCATCGCGCATCGACTCCGTGAATAACATGAAGTGTTGCTCTGCCTGTCGAGCAATTTGAAGTGCCTGTGTTTTAGTCAGTATCATTCTTTATCTCCTTTACTTTGATCTCCATCGGTACAAGTTCTGTCGCGGTTATCAACGCCCGAATGAAGATAGCCGCCTGTTCCTTGGTCATCGCTTCTCCTTTCTGTGTTCAAAAGCAACACACGCCTGTTCGCTGAAGTACACCCTTCCGGCAAAGTGAGTAGGTTTCAGCCAACCCTTCAAAACCCACGCACGAACCGTGTTGACATGAACAGAATACCTGTCCGCGACTTCCTTGTAGGAAAGTCCACGTTTCCATTCCTTCACCTTTTCATCTCCTTTCTTATTGCAATTTGTACAATTGTGTGGTATAGTGTTATTGGATGTGCAACAGAAACCCACACAGGATGGTGGGCGCGTTTTCTTGTGTCCACCGATGTAATACAGTTTAATACATTTATGTACTAAAGTCAATACGATGTACACCGATGTACTATGAAATGTTTTTATGAAAGGAGTCAGAAGTATAAAGATGTTTTATGATGTATTCTCATGGCTTTGCTCACAGCACGGAAAGGCCGAAACATCTGTGTGCCGCGAATTAGGAATGTCTGCCGCAAACCCAAAGCAATGGCGCAATGGTAAACAGCCGTTACCGTCAACCAAGAAACTCCTTGCAGACTATTTCGGTGAAGATGTGTCCATCTTCGACAACCCTATTCCAGAGCCGCCGCCTTTAGACGAGCCGAAGTTCATTCCAGTTCACGTTATAACAAGCGAAGAAAGTCAGTTGATCCATCTGTATAGCAAGCTGACGGAGAAAGAGAAAGTTGCCGTGTTCACGATGATCGAGATGTTAGCAAAATGAGAGCCGCCGCATATATCAGAGTCAGCACAGCCGAGCAGAAACTACACGGCTTCAGCCTTGACGCACAAAGGGAATTGCTTCAGAAGTACGCCGATGAACATGATATGAAGTTGGTCGGAGTTTACGCAGATGAAGGGAAAAGCGCGTCAAAACAGCTTCACCGCCGCACCGAGATTCTGCGCCTGTTGGAAGATGCCGAAAGTGGAAAGTTTGATGTGATATTATTCAAAGACTTAACGCGATGGAGTCGCAACCCTTCTCAATTTTACGCAGTACAGGACAGATTGGACAAGTGCGGCGTGTCATGGATCGCCGTGGAACAGCCGAATTTGGAAACGGTCACGGCATCCGGCAGATTGATAGTCGGCATCCACATATCCGTTGCCGCGCATGAATCGGCACAGACTTCCGACCGCATCAAGTTCGTAAATGCGTCAAGAGTAATGAAAAAGTTACCCTTGTACGGTTACAAAGCGTTGCCGCTTGGGTACACCACAGGAGTCATAGACGGCGAAAAACGTGTCATCATAGACGAATCCCAAAGGGAAGCCGTAAACGCCATTTTTGACGCATATGAACGCACACAGAGCATCAAAGCGGCAAAGGCCGCAGGATTGGAACATGGCGTGAACGCTTGGGATAAGTCCCTTCGGAGTATGTTCAGAAATCCGATTTATAAAGGCGAATACCACGATGTGCAAGACTATTGTGAACCATACCTCACGCCGGAGCGATGGGAGCGCATCAAGGCCCTTGTAGATCAGCACCACTACACGCCGCCCGTCAATAAATACGGTTATGCGTTTTCGTCCTTGGTTAAATGCAAGGAATGTGGCAGTTCGATGGTCGGCAAGACTATTAAAAGAAAATACAGATATTACAGGTGCAACCGTTCGCAAGAAGGGATGTGTACACATAACAGGCTGATAAACGAGAAGGAAATAGAAGAAAAACTGCTTGCTTCTGTGGATGATGTCTTATCACAGTTTACCGTAGAGAAAAGGCCGAAACGCCAAAAACAAAAAAACTTCGCCCCGATCAGAGCGAAGTTGAACCGTTTGAAGGAATTGTATATTGAAGGCGATATATCGAAAGAGGACTACACCAAACGCAAGGAAGCACTTGAAGCAGAATTGAACGCGCCTATTGCACGTTCTGAAACGTTCAAAAACGCTTTTCCCGATGGATGGCGTAAATACTACGATGAAGCACCAAACACAGCAAAAAACGCCGCTTGGCGAAGCGTAGTGCGGCAAATCACAGTTGATGCGGAGAATCACATAGAAGTGGAGTTTATCCCCTTTGGGTAAACTCCTTGGCGTGTTACCAAAAAGGGGAAAAAGAGTGGAGCAGATTCAATTCTGCTCCAAGTCTTTTCTGATAAGTGCTTTGATATATCCTTGAACGTTGCTAATCGTTCGTAACCGTTCTATGATGTCCGCATCCGTTGCCTTGTTCAGCTTCATATGCACTTGTATGGTATTCGCCGCATCATACTTTGCGTTCGCCCTCTTTTGCGCTTCGCTTGTCATGTGATCACCTCACTTCCACTTGACAACACTTGGATCAGTTTCCAACCACGAAATGAAATCCAATCGTTCTTCCATATCCTCGATTGTCTTCGTGTGTCTCTTTCCGTCTTTTGTCATCCATGTGAATTTCATTGTAGCATCTCCTTTCATTTGAGTTCATCCAACATCTGGAGTACACGCTCCAGACGCTTCTGCTTTTTTGCAAGGCGGTCAGCATCGTCTGGATTGTCTTTCAACACCTCGATAGCGTCAACCAATTCGTCCCTTTCGTTCGCAAGTCGCTTGATGCGCTTGAGGTACTTTTCGTATTCGTCCGATGACCTCATTCCCCTGTTTATCATGTCAAACGTTTGTGCAAGTGTTAGTTTCATGTCTGTCTCCTTTCTTGCGGTTTAACCACCCACCGTTGCGCGTCACTTGTCATATGTTGCGGCCTCAATCTCCGTAGATTTCCATGCGTCCATACTTACCGCACCGAATACAAACTTTGCTTTGCCTGTCCAGAACGAACCATATTCTTTTGTTGATAAGGTTACAATCGAATCTGGATTGATCTTCTCAATCTGTTTAATCTTTTCTCCAAGCGTCATAGTTTTGTCCTCCTGTCTTGATCTTGATATAAGTATACACCTATACAAGACGGATGTCAACACTTAATTTGAATTTTTTTGAAATAAAAAAAGAGCCGCCCCCGAAGGGACGGCTTTTGGATGCGGACGGAGGAATAGGATCACGCATCCAAACGGTTATACTGATTCCGTTTCACGTTGATGAATGCCCCGATGAACGCCGCAATAATAGCAAGCGTTCCGCATACTTCTTTTGCCATCGGCAAATGCCAAAGTTCCGCAAGGCCATAGTACGCCGTGGACAGAGCCGGAAGCGCAACCTCTACAATCGTCCGAAGGATGTCAAATGTTTTGTTATTCATGGTAGTCTCCTTTATATGAATTTGTTCTCGCGTTTGCAAGCGTCATAAACATCTGTTATGAATTTGATTGACTGTTCGGCCTTGCGGTTCTCAAACTTTGGATGTTCTCCGCAGTACCGTTCGTAGAATGAAATATCCTCTAAAACATTATCGAAGTGTTCGACAGAATGAAGCGTACCTCTGCGGCATTCGTCCGAAAAGTCTATGATTCTTCGCCGCGCTTGCCGCGCATCCATTTCGGCATCAGAATTGATGTGATTCGTCAAAGCTGTCTGAACATTGTCAATTTTCTTTGACAGTTCCGTAATCCTGTCCGCAGTCCTGTCCTCTTTTTGCCACTTCCTGTTTAGAACCAAAGTGACAATGGAAACGATGGCGGCTATCAGAGCCGAGCCGCAAGCCGTGATAATTCCGATCATATTCCTGTTATCAACTCCGTGTATCTCTCATTACAAGTGATATATCCGATCTGTCCGCGCCATTTGACTTTATACCAATACGGCTCTTTGTCATCCTGCTCTATAAGCGGCAAGCAATCTCCTTTGTGAACAATGGCAATCGTCTTGTACGCCGTTCCGTTCCCCGATCTGATGCGCACCGATCTCCTTTTGACGATAACATATTTGTGCGTTGGTTCGGGAGTCTCAAAGTCCATGCATGACGGCTTCCCTACCCAATGCCAGTAGGATGACTTATAATTCTCCATAACCACACCGTATTTTCGACCCTTGGCATGAATGACTTCCGTTTCGGAAACCATGTAGCCGATGTGCGATGCTCTGCCGCCGATCAGACGGAACACCCAGTAACCTTCATGCGGTTCATCCTCAATGGTGCATTTGTTCATCATGCTGTTCGCGTTCATGTCGGAATTGTAGATGTGCTTCAAGTTCTGAAGCCAGTACATCCCAAGGCCGGAACAATCGTAGCCATAGAGGACGGTCGCGCCTTCATCGAATTTCTTGCGGCAGTATTCAATTGCCGCATCCCTGTTTTCCCCTGTTTCCTTTCGGGAAATAACCTCAACATAATTTTCGGGAGTCAGTTTCGTATGTTGACCGCCCCACAAATACGGTTGACCGATCTGCTCGATCAGATACGTGTTGAATTCTTTGATGTTGCCTTTCATAATAAAGTCAGCGGCAGAGAGAAACCTCGCAAACGCAAGTAAAGAGCCGCCGCGCTCTGCTTTAAGTCGGTTAGTTTTCTTTCTGCCCGTGATAGAAAGTCTGCTTGTATCCGCGCCACACCGCGCCGTCCGAATCCACGATCATCACGCTGTGCTTGTCTACCGCAGATTGAACAGCCGCCGCGCATTTAGTGAAATAAGCCGCGACTAACCGCGATTCTTCGACTTGATTACTGACTTGATAGCCGAGTGGTGCGGTCATAGCCGCTGTGCCATCATTTTGTGCTTGGATTTCTAAAATGAAATATGTTTGCATTTGTTGATCTCCTTAATAATTGGGATAATAAAGCTCGCCATGATATGTTCCATTAACATTTCGGATTCTTAATCGCCACGGATAGTTATAAGTAAACAATTCGGCGGCATAGTAGGAATCGTTTAGCTTACCTAATGTTACGAAGAACGCAGGCCCGCCGGATGAAAAAACAGTAAAAACGCCACTACTAAAGTTAGATATGTCCGCTTGAAGATTGTTCGCGGCGTTGCCGCCATACGTTATGTTGTTGTCACCAATGATGTCCTTGATTGTTGCGATAGCGTCACCAAACGATGTAGACGATTGAGCGTGGACAACCCTAATTCCTGTTGTATTCGCCACAAACTCATAAGTTGCGAGAATGGTTTCGCCCGATGGAGCATCGGCTACGGATTGTAGGGATTCGGCAACGAATTCCACTTGATTATTCTGTATCACATGAACATTGAAATCGGCATAAACGCTATTTGCTAAAGAAAGCGAATAGTATATATCAACATACGCATTCCAAGATTCATCACGAATATAACGTATCTTTGTAATACCAAGTATATTTGATTTGCTAAACTCTTGCTCAAACGAGAACGAATCATAATTGACAGCTAACTTAATCGAATGAACCTCGTTGTTTGAGTAGGCATATGATCGTCCAATATTTATATCAACAGTAAACGATCTGTCACCACGGCCTTCGGTTTCAATTTTTAACAACCTATACCACCCCGCGCTTGACAGCGTAGCATAGCACCGCCGTTGCGTTACGTCTATGGCACCGCGAAAAGTAACATCCGAGCCGAAGAACGAGCCACCTTGCGATACGCGATCAACCTCTTGCCCTGTGGAGTCATAGGTCGAGAATCTGCCTTGACCGATATAGTTCCTTTCGACACCTGCATCATACATCGAGAACATCGCTGTTCCGTTGTAGTTGATCATATCAAGAGCTTTATCACCGTTCGCATTAAACACGCGAAAAGGATATGCGTTATCAGTCTTGATGCTCAATCGGTTATCAATTTGTGTTTGCCAATCAATTTCAAGACCACTCTGCCGGCACGCACCGCCGAACCTCGCCCTGTCATTCTTCAGGCCGAAAGCGATTCCGACAACGGATGAAACCTTTGCATAGACCGTGGTGGTGTTCATCAGGGTATCCGTGACCGTGAATTGCAGATCGTATGTCGATGCCATGTCAGCCGAGTCGATAGCGAACACCTTATATGCCCCTGTTGCAACATCCGTGTAGGCCGTTGTATAACTTGACTCCGTTGTCTTTTTGTAAGACAGCGTGTTGGTTATCGTGTTTCCGTTGATGTTCGTGTACGAATACCGAACCTGTGCAGAAAGGCTTTCTCCTGTGACAGGGTTCGTTGTACCGTCAGCATCGCACCGCCAACCGTAGAAAAATGAGACAGTTGGCTTGGAGTATTGCGTTACATTGATCGTAACGGTTCGTGTTGCGGTTCTGCCGCGACTGTCGGTAATAACTGCCGTGTATGTCAAAGAACCGTATGATTCAATCACATTGGATGTCGCTGTTGTGCTTGCAGATGATGTATAATTCGTTACATCGCAGTTGTCACCTGTGAATCGTACAGAAGCAATAGTCGCGCCGTCTCCTGCCGTCAACGAAGATGCTGTCAACGCTACTTGGCTGTGACTCTGTAAGTAGATGTCCCATGCCGCAACGGTCGGGTTGTTATTGACTTTAGCCGCAGTTAGTGATCCGATGCTTGGCACTACCGAAGCCGGAACGCTTACCGTGAACGTGTCGGAATCCGTCCCGATGTTCGTACCGTCTGCTATCGTTGTCAGCGTAACCGTAGCAACACCGCTTGTAGTTGTCGGAAGTTGAGCGTTCCAACTTGTAGGAATCGTAAACCGATATTGATTCGTTCCTGCCGCAACTTGAACGCCTGTCACCACCGCAGAACCCAAACTGAATGCAAGCGTGTGCGCGAAGTTCCCTTGTGCATTCCATTGCACCGTAATTGTTGAACCAGTATCACCATCTCCAACAGACGAGATGACAGACTTCAATGCGCTCCATTGTGCATAGAGCGTAGTGTTGTCATAGATCGTGATGGAATCGCCTGCCGCATATGGAGTTCCACTTCCGTCTTGGGAAGTATTCCATCCTGTGAATGCGTAGCCTGTTCTTGTTGGCGTTGTGGTTGAAACGGTTGTTTCCGAAGAGTAGGAATCTCCCCAAACCGTTTGCGCAGATGGCGCACCGCTACCGCCGTTCGCGTTATAGGAAAGCGTTCTCTGCACTTCGTCCGTGACGATAGTCAAGACGATATTATCGGGCTTATATTCGTGTGTACCAAGAATGTCGTTAAACGGATAGCCGAATGCGTATCCGTGCAATGGAGCACCGAGAGAGGTTAAATCTTGTGTGTAGGAACGTAACTCGTTTTGCGTGAAGAACGTAATGGACGAGTCAATCGTGAGCGCATTTCGACCTGTTAAAGTTCCAAGGATAGTTTCCATCGAGGTCGATGCGTTTTTTTGTGTAATATCGAATGAGAGGATTATGCTTTGTACGCTTTGGTTTGCTATGTGTGCAAGCGTTGTCGCGTCAAACAAAATACCCTGTGCTTCATAGTCTGTTTTCTGCGGATATTGGGTTAAATACCCATATGATCCGTAGGTAGATAGCACACTTCTGAAACCGCCATAGTTTGAAAAATCATCCTCTGCGGCATCGTCACCGTTTACATATTGATAATATCCCCACAAATACCCTGTCGGTCTTAATGTATAAGTTCTGCTCATGCTAATCTCCCACTCCACAGAACACAGATATTGTCACCGCTTCCAACAATGTGCGCGTCAAGATATTCTCCCTGTGTTCCTAACGTAAGGTTTTGAATAGATGCCGTGTTCACGTACAATTGATTCGATGCGAACCAAGCAATAGGATTTGTTACGATTTTTTCGTCACCCATGAAGAAGTACAAAACATCGTTTTCCAGTTTTAGCTTTATATCCGATGTAGACTCACCGATGACAACGCCGCCCTCTTGTGTTACGGTCTGTCCGTCCGTTTCCGTTGCTAACAGTCGGATAAAAGAGTAGATATTCGCAAACCGTTGATCGGTCGAACCGCTTAATGTCGAGATGTCCGATGCGGTCGAAGTAAACCCTGCTTCAATCTCCCCTGCAAGGATGGAGAATTGCGTTACAACGGTTGATCGGAATGTTTCATAGTCCGATGTCCTTACATACTCTTCAAGAGCCGTTGCGATGATTGACTCCGCACGTTGAATGATGCTTGTATCGTTTCGTATTTCTTCCTGTGCAATCTCCCGAATTTCTCCGTTCGTTGCATAGTCTGCTTCGATTCTGCGAATCCTTCGCGTCAAGTTCTGCGTGGTAGCCGCATACGAATCCGCAAGATTCGATCTGATCGAGCCGAGCGTGATTTCCTTGTACCGTCCAAGAAGTTCGTCATAAACCGTTTTGACGCACTTCGCAGATGCTTGAACGCCGAGCCGAGTATAAACAGCTTGAACCGTGTCGCACAGATGCACAGACTCAATATCCGAGTCCATCGCATAGCTGATCGAAATAGATGCAGTCGGCACACCGATATTGTTATTATCAATATATCTCTGCGCCGCCGTCCGAAGCTGATCTGCTGTCGGAGCCGTGTCAAACGCTTCCGTCATGTCAAGCGATAGAATCCGTTCAAAGTCATAAGACCCTTGCACGAACAGCACCGTTTCGGGCAGATACACCGTAGTATCTTCGCCCTTCCAGTAAGGCGCAACGCCCGTGTACAATTCGGAATAATCCTCATCCTGTTCAAGGTTGACGATGTTCTTTCCATAGCGAAGCACAACGCCCCTGTTTTGACCCCTGTTCGTCAGAAGAGCAACATTGAACCGATTATAGTAATATTCCCCGCGGTAAGTCTGAAGCACAGAACCTTCCATGCCGCCGAGAATGTACCGAGCCGACAAAGGCACATCCGTTTCGACTTCGCCAATCATTCCGGCTTCTTTGTCGGTTGAATACGTGAAGATATTGTTGATTGCCGCATTGGTCGAAAGAGCCGAAAGCGTTCCTTCGATGGTGTACGTGTGGAACGGCTTCACAGGGATTCCGTTCAAGTCATATGTGATATGCTGTGCGTAGACCGTAACGATTCCGTTAATCGGTCGCGTGATGCGATAGATGCGGAACGGCTGTGGATCGTCAAACGGATTCGGTTTCGCCATCAGAATATTTCTATACTGAATATTCTCATAGTGAACGCCTGTGATCGGATAGCGCATTTCCAGTTCAAAGGCACCGTTACGTTCTTCAGTAATTACACAAGAAACGGCATCAGACAATGCGCCGATGCCGTTTGTTTCAAATAGAGTTTCGCTTGATTCGTAGAGCAGAATCATAGTGTCCACCACCTTGGAATCATCTGATAGGTCAGGCCGTCAAGCACAATTGTATTTTCTCCGGCTTCCAACACAGGGAAATCTGTGCAGTAAATCTTTGAATTGTCCTGCGCGTTCATCGTCTCGCAGTCAATCCGAAAGTCAGAAACCGATTCAAGCACTTGCACCGTCCGTCCGTTGATCGAAATCGAACCAACGCCCGACACGATCAATAAAGGCCGCGCCGTGAACGGAGTCGGATTCGTGACCGTCAGCGCGTCCGTGGCAACTTGCCCCGAAAGAAGGTATTTTTGCGGTTTGCAGGAAAACGAGATACTTGCCCGACCGAATTTGTTCAAAGCGTTCTCAATGTTAAAGCCGCTTTCTAAATACGCTTCACGGAATACCGTTGTATCGTAGCTGTCCGTCAGCCGCGCATATCCGACAGGAGCGCACAGCCATTCCGCACACGCCCTTGCAACAGAAGGCAGACCGACAGATTCGGCAGACAGATATACTTCGTATTCTTGGGACACGTTCGGGAATGATTCGTCAGTTAGAAGCACATCGCCGTTGCGTCCGGCAACCGCCGCAGGAGCGAATCTCCGTGTAGGCACATAACGATTCGGGATGCGTTCGACTATCACGCCGATAGAGTTTGAATTGATTCCGTTGAATTCGATCATGCAAACACCGCTTCCCTTCTGCTGACCGCGCTCTGCATCTTCTGCATAATCACATCAGCCAATTCGTTCACATCCTGTCCTTCTGCGCCGTTCACAACGATGGACACGCCGCCGAGATTCGTGGTTCGCACGTTCGCGTTCGGCGTAACAAGTCCTGTCATATTCCGTGCGATTCCATTCATAGCATCGTCATAGCCTTCTGCGATGCCATACGCGATATTTGATCCAACCACATCCGCAAACACCTTGGAAGGCGAATGAATACCGAGAGCAGACTTGAATTTATTGACAATGTTCTTGCAAAAGCCGCTGATATTGCCCCACAACCACGATCCTGCGCCTGTGATGCCCTTCCAAAGTCCTTCAATGATCTGTTTGCCGATCTGCGGTAAGTCTTTCACCAGTTTCAGAAACGCATCTTTGATAGCTTTTCCGATAGTAGCAACCGATTGGTCAAGATTTCCGAGCATCTGCAAAAATCCTTGAATCAAAGCCAAAACTAACTGAATTCCTGCTTGCAAAATTGCAGGGGCATTTGAAATCAATGTAGAAGCAACCTGTGAAACTATCGAAGGAAGCATACCAATTAACTGCGGAAGTGCCGAAATAATACCATTCGCCAAAGCCAATAGCGACTTTACGCCCGAATCTACAATCTTTCCAAGATTGCCGCCCGAAACGATGCTATTTGCAAATTGCACAATTACATTTGCCGCCTCTTGAATCAAACTCGGCAAAGCCGAAGAAATACCGTCAATTAACTGAAATAGAACCTCTGATCCAGATTCCAGTATGCTTGGGAACAATGACTGAATTGCAGGAATGACAGTTTGAACCACCACAGGAAGTTGACCCACGATGTTCTTAACGACTGGCGTAATGTTTCTCACAACATCGTTAAACGCCGTGAGAATGTTTCGCGTCAGTTGCGTTATATCCGCTTGGGAGCTTCCCAGTCCGGCAACCCAAGTCTGCACAGCCGCCGTTAATTGCCCGATAGACCCCGAAATTGTCTGCGATGCTTCGCGCTCAAAGTTTCCGGCGTATTGTGTGGTGTTCTCAAAGAAATACTGCATGGCAAGTTCGGCCTTTTCAGCGTTTGACATCTTGGAAAAAGCCGTGTCCATTCCTTGGGCAACTCTGTACGCTTCTAATGTGGTCGCGTTCATGGCTACACCGAGATTGTCCATCATCGTGTAGTTCCCTTTTGCCGCACCTGTGACCGCATCCAAAGCACTTTGTGTGTCGATACCCATAACCGAAGCCATGTCAGCCGCACGTTGCATCGCTTGCGTAGTCAGTTCCATGCTCTGTTGTGCGGACAACCCCGACCCTTGGAACAGCGCACCCATCTTGTTGGCGGTCGCAAGATATTCCGATTGAGTCGCGCCCATCGTTCGATACGCTTCAGCCGCCGCCGTTTGAACCGCAAGCGCATATTCTCCAAAAACCGCTTCGGAGCCGCCGATATTCTGCTCTAACTCACCGAAAGCTACAACGGAGTCTTTCACGAATCCTACAACAGCTTCACCGATGCCCTTCAGACCGTCAGCAAGGTTTTTGACCGCGCCAAGGATAGCCGCACTCGTCAAATTTGCTTTGAGCATTTCACCGAAAGTAGATGTCTTACTTCCGGCATCCTCAAAGTCTCCACCGACTTCCTGCATCTGCTTGCCGAGTTCCTTGCCCTGTGCGATGATCTTCTTTATATCGTTATAGTAAGAGTCAACGCCGTCAACTTGGATTTTCGGGCCGATTGAATTGCCAGTAGCCATGTATCACCTCAACGCCATGATTTCATCAAACGAAAGAGATTGTTTCTTCTCTTTCGCGTCTCCGTTATAAATCGCATAGCAGGACATCAAGTCCATGAATTCACCGAATCTTGTATAGACAACCTCTCTGCGGTTCATATGGAAAAGATGATAGCCATAGAAAAGCAACCAAGGGAGCGTCAGTTTTCCTGCGCTCCCTCGTTTACGTTTTTTGATTCTGTCTCAATCTCCCCATGCGAATCCTGCACGAACACCTTCATCAAAGATGCGGTCAGTTCGTTCAGTTCCTTCGGAGTCAACAGCATGATTTCTTCATCGGTAAGCCGATCAGCTTTCCTGCCGTTCAGTTCTTCGATTCCGACATAACCGTCATTCATCAGCTTGATCAGCTTTGCAGAAACGGAAACCGTCTGCACATAGTCCCCTTCCAAGACTTCCGAAATTCGCGTGATGTCATTGTTGGGACACATCTTCGCAATTTCTACGGACGCGCCGATAGTCAGCGCAAACCCGATTTCTTTTCCGTGAATAGTCATGCTGTTCCTCCTGTTCGATTGTTACAAAATGTTCAATGCCGTCTTGATCTTCGCTTCTGCCGCCGCTTCCGTGGAAACACCTGCGCCGACCATCTTCCACACGTGATTTTCAGAATCGTCACGCATCATGTTGAATTCAATCTCCTGCGTCTGCCAGTCGATTTCATCCTCTTGCGTTTCTGCTTCAAGATTCGGCATCTGTGCGCGGCACTTGTTCAGAATGACAGGCACATAGCTTGTCACGCCGTCAGACATATAACGGCAGACAAAGCCGAGTCCGACATACGGAACCGATGCGTCATCACCGTAGGAAGTGAATCCGTCCGAGCCTGCCGCCGGAAGTCCGAAGAGCAACCGTTCAGCCGCATCGAGCAGACCGTCAACCGTCAGCGTCACCGTACCGCCAGTAAACGCACCTGCGACAGATTCAGCCGCGATGTTATCGGCATAGAACACATTGTCATCTGCCGCCGTTTCGACTTCCATCGAGACAGAAACGCCCCTTGCAAGGATTTGTCCATTTGCATAGCTGACCGTGGTTCCGTCATTGGAATACACAGCCACATACGGCTTTGAAAAGCCAGTTAATACACGACCGTTTGCCATGTTTTACTTCTCCTTCATGAGATTTTCGATGTCTGCATCAAATCTTGCTTTCATAGCCGCAAGACTTGACTGCTTTGATTTGTTGACCGCCTTGTAAATGAAGTTCGTCTTTTTCCTTCGTGAAGTGCCGGAATTGATCGCCGCCGCAATCATCGCGTTCGGCTGTCCGTTCGGATATTTTTTCGTTCGGACACCGTTGTAGCCATCGAAACCGATTTTGACATAGTAAATGCCCTTCTTCGGATGCTTCATAAACGAATAGCCGAGTCCTTCGAGCAGTCCGTCCTTTTGCTTGTGGGAGATACCTCTAACAGGATCATACGGAAGTGCTATGATGGCCTGTCGAATTGCTTCACCGACAACCCCGACACCATCGTATAGCGAACGTTTCGCAACGCCATCTGACTTCGCGCCGAGTTTGCCGAGTTTTGCAACGTATTCGTCTACACCTTCAAAGTTGAAATGGAAAGTGCGTCCGCGCTTTTTAGCCATATAGACTTACCGTCCATTCGTAATGAATGTAGCCAGTATCATCCTCAAACTGCACCGAGCGAAGGGAGAACCCACAAACGCCGTCTAATGCTCGTTCAATCGTGTTCCGTGGAACAGGCGAAGAAACTCTTGTGAAGTAATCTACAAACCCATTCGTTCCGCGCTCTACATGATGACCATCGGCAACGAAGTCCGCGCCGTTATCCAAGGACACAACGCCGTAGTCCCCTGTTGGTGCCTTGTCCCATGCCCACGCCGCAAACTGATAACCAGTTTGTTCAAGTGCTTGCATCAGTTCATCCATTCAGCACCTCACAAGTCAGTTCGATTCCATCATCCGAGACATAAGTCCGAATGACGCGATACCGCTTCCCTTTGTAGAGACATTCCTTCTCATCGTTGTAGTCCTCTGCAAGCGACAAAACAAAGACGATGGACGCATTCACGCCCACCGCCATTGCTTGATAGACTTCGTTTCTTGTAACAGAGCGAACCTCACAAAGTACCGTCCGAGTTTCTTCAATCGGTTCCTCGAACACGCCGTGAACGGATGGCGTTTCTGCAATCAGTTGAATCGCATCATACCGTTTCATAAGCCGTACCCTGTCGCGGTTTGCATCTGCTTTTTCTGTTCATCGTAGGAACGCTTCAAACGGTCATAATCGGCAGGAGAACCGAAATTTAGGCGCACGTATGTTTTGACCGCTTGCACAACAAGCGCATCCTCGATCAGACTTTCCGCATCAACACCAGTAATGCCGATGTCTTTGATAGCCGCATCAATCAACGCTTGAATTTCTGCGTCATACGCATCCGTAGTGATACGGAGCGCAAGTTTTACTGCACTTAACATTTCGATTCTCCCTTTCGTTTACTTATTATGCCCCTTTAGCAAGCAGAGCGAACGCCTTGTCAGCGACAGGAGCAACCGCGACATACTCGCGCCCCACGATCTTGACCAAATCCTGCTCCGCAAGGGACAGGTCATCGAATTTCAGCGTGATTTCATCGCCGTTCGGGAAGTTCGCCTGTGCGCCGAAGCCGAAGTCACCAACGATTGCCCACACTTCACCAGTAGAAGCCGCCGAGAACGCCTTCAGCGTGTTGTCGAAGTGAACCGCAAGACCCTCAAAAGGATCAACAGCGTACTGTGCCGCATACTGCGCCGCTTTGAACGCCGCATAGGTCAGCTTGTTCATAACGATGACAGGAGCAGATGCTTCATCGGACAGATTGGCAATTGCTTCCGCGATGATGCCGAGAGACGGTGTGCCAGTAATCTTTGCCGCAGAAACGGAGCTTGCAGTTGCCGCCGCAGGAAGTGCCGCAATCTTGGCGATAAGCTGTGCCTGTGCCGCTTTTGCGATCTGATAGGTCACTTCGTCATAGATGTAATACAGGAATTCTTCGCCGCCCAGGTCCATGGCTTCATCCGAAATCGTGATCCACTTCTTCAGCGACTCCGGCTTCAGTTCGGTCACGCCAAGAGTGAGAACCTCTTCATCGGGAGCGTTTGCGCCTTCTGCGTGAACCACAGCACCAGTTGCAGACCGTTCAAAGCCGATCTTGACATTGCCGCGAATGTAGGTCTTGCGGACAAGCTCCATCAGACCGTTTCTCTGCCATGCAGTACGGACACGTTCCTCAACGATGGTCGGAACAGGAACCGTTCCGGCAGGGGTAGCATTGGTGGACAGAAGGGAACGAACCTCTTCATCCTTGCCAGTCTTAATGTAGTTCGCAAATGCGTTGATGTAGTCCTTGGACGAACGGATTTCTTCAATAGTCATGTTTCTATTCTCCTCAATTTTTTCAATTTCTTTGCCGCCGCTGATAACATCGGCAACCTCTTTCTTGCGAGTTTCGATCAAAGCCGCTTTCCGCGCTTCCAATGCGTCTACCTCGCTGTTCAGTTCATCGAGTTTCGCGTCATCAGCCGTTTCAAGTTCGGCCTTGATCGCGCTCATACGTTCCTCGATGGCTTCAATGGTTTCGTAATTATCCATTGTCTTTCTCCAATCTGTTTCTCAATGCGGTTCGTTTCTGCTCCAATGCTTCCTGCTTTTCGCGCTCCAGTCGCTCCGCTTTTAGCTTGGCAATCTCTCCGTCAGCCAAACTCCGAGCCGAAATTTCAGTTGCATCATTCGCCGGAATGGATACCGCCGAAACATCATATAGCTTCCCGATGTCGGTAATTCTCCGAGTCGAGATTTCTATACCGTTCTCCATGCGTCTATCCCACACATCCCCACGGACAGTAAAGCCGAAGGACATTTTGTTTGTATAGCCGCCTTTGATTTCCTCATACAGTTCTCTGCCGATGGCTGTGCCGCCAAGGTTCGCTTCGATCAGCAAACCGTGTTCATCAGCCGCAAGCGTCAGAGTTCCGTTTTTCGTCCGCGCGAACACACGCCCTTCGTGGTCATATTGCATGATGACATCGGACACATCCGTCTTGTCGAATGCATTTCTGTCAATCACTTCCCAAAGCTGATAGTCACCGTCCGAATAAAGCAGATACGGTTCTTCAAACGTGGTCGCATAGCCGCGCACCAGTTTTTCATCCTCGCTTGGTGCAAGCACTTCCGCAAGGTTTCTGTATTCTCGATCATTCTTCTGTGGCATCTTCTAATACCTCAATTTCTTCTGTATTCTTGTATTCGCCCCGAATCGTGCGAATGTCGCCGCCCTCAACAGGCGAATAGTTGAACAGTTCACGCGCTTCGTTGATGCTCATAACGCCCCTGTCAAGAAGCTGTTGCGCCATGCTTACCTTTTGTGTAGTGGACATATACTGCAAACGATTCGCGCTTACCATGCACCGACTTCCTTGCGCTCGTTCGCGTTCGGAGAACATCGCCATAGTCATTCCATCGGCAAGCTGAATTGCAAACGGTTCAATGAAGCCTTCAAAGAAAGCATCTAACTCGTCTGCGTTCGCCGTGTTCTGCATGATGGCTCGATTAACGCCAAAATAGTCATGCACATTGTTTTCGATGGCTTCTCTTTGAGCCGCATCCACCGTGTATGCGCTTTGATTGATCTGACGAATATCGTTGTAATAATTCGGGAACAGGAGCAGACCACCGTCATTCCCTGTTTCCATGTTCGCCTTGACAAAGCGTTCGCGTTCCTTCTTCAGGTCGGATGTCATGGAGAAGTTGTCAAGCCGCGCCATGAACCGATATGTGACGGAGTTTTTCACGGCTTCCTCGATGCCTTGATTCTGAACGTGAATCATCCGCATCGTTTCATCCAATGCCCGATTCGACTCACCGAAGAAATCGTTTTTGTATTGGAACCGTGTCAGCAGAACCGTTTCGGACAACCGCACCGCGCCGACTTTGCCGCTTCCAAACGTGTATTTCACCCAAGGTTCGTCCTTGTATTCGACTAACGTGCAATACTGCGGCAACACAGGCGTATAACCTGTGATCACCATCGAATCATCAAAAATCGGAGTGATGAAGCAGTTGTTACAGTTGTCCAATATGGTGCTAATTCGGTACAGCCATTGTGAATATGTTTGGAATTTTGACGGAGCCAAACGCATCTTGGCTTGTAGCTTCGGGTTCGCCGTTCCTTCAAAACTCACTTTCAGCTTTGAAATATGCCGCGCCCTTGCGTCAATCGCCGCACGAACCAGTTCACTCTCATAGATGCATCCATTCCACGATGTGAACACAGGCTGATACGCCGTTAGTGTCTGATAGTAGCCGCTTGAACGGTTTAGAGCATTCTGCGACTCCTTCGCCTTCTTCGGCCTGAAGATATAATCAAACAGTCCCATTCTTTAACCTCTCACCCACTTCTGCGTAGTGTGCTTGCCTTACACAGACCGCATCCAATAACGCCGCCATTCCGTCAATGCGGAGATGCGGCGAAATCTTGACCAATCTGCATTTCTGTGCTTCCTCATCCGTCTTTAGTGCCGAATTTAACAAATGCGCTTGCAGGAGCGAATTGTCCCCGAAGCGCATCTTTTCATCCTTTATCAGTCCGTCAAGTTCCCGAATGACAGGAGTCAAGTTTGTTCCCTGTCTAACATCGTCCATGTGGAAGCCGTATCGTTTCATGTCCTCAACGAAATACTGCGCAGAATATCGGTCATACCCGACCCACAACGGAAGTATTTCGTACTTTTCGACCAGTTCGCAGAACCAACGGAAAACATCCTTGTAGTCTACATAGTTTTCGCCGGACAGCGACAGGAAGCCGCGCTCCATCATAATCCTGTATGGTACGCCATCTTCTTCCGTCCCCTTGTCGAGTCTCGCTTCCGGCATCCAAAAATGCGATAGCACATGAAGCAGACCGTTTTTCTCGATCACTATACACGCCGAAGTCAAGTCCGTAGTTTGCGACAAATCCACGCCGCCGACACAGTACGAATGCGCCAGTTTCTCCGGCGTAACGGATTCGCTCATGCACTTCTCGATCTGTTGGAATTCAAACCATGCCGCCGAAGAGTTTTGCTTCACGTTGCAGTATTTCGTCATAAATTCCGCTTTCTTGGAAAGTGACGATTCTGCAACCGCGATTTCTTCGAGCAGATAGTCCACCGAGACGGACACGCCAAGATTCGGATTCGACTTTTTCAGTTCGTTGATGTCATTCCATTTGTTCACATCGTCAATGATGTACAGGAACGGAGCGAAGCGTTTCTCTTTCGATGATCCGTTCAGCACCGATGTAGCACGTTTCATCAGTTCATCATATACGCCATCGTTTTGGTATCCGGCAGTTGAGATGGACAACAGCAACGGCTGTCTCCGCGCACCAAACGAAGATTTCAGAACCTCATAGAATTTCAGTCCTGCATCTCCGCGCCATGCGGCAACCTCGTCCGCGATGCACAAAGAGATGTTCAGGCCGTCCGACTTCTGTGCCGAGTACGCCAACGGTTTCGCCATCGTGTTTGTCGAAGGAAAATAAACATCCGTTCGCCGCTTCAGCTTCAGCTTGGACAGTTCTGCATCCTTGTCCATGATCTGATAGAAAGCGTCATAGCACAGACACGCCTGTTCTAACTTCGGAGCGACAAAGTAAATCCTTGCGCCGTATTCTCCATCAAGCACCGCACAATATGCCGCGATAGCCGCCGCAAGCAAAGTTTTACCGTTCTTCCGAGCGATAACAATAAACGCTTCACGAAACTGCCTTGCGCCGCTTTCATCGAGAATGCCAAACAGCACCGAAATCAACGCTTTTTGCCACAACTCCAACTTGATCAAGTTCGGAGCTAATGCGCCCTCATGGTGCCGGCAAAAGTTTTCGATGAACCCGATTGCCGCCTTTGCCTTTTTCGGAGAAAAGAAAAACGAACCGTTTTCCAGTCCGTTAATGATGTATTGATACCATTTCTTTATCCACGCCCCGACAACTTCGGAGCCGTCCATGATGCGCTGATAATATGCATAGATTTCATTCATTGATCTTGTCTATGAACGCTTGTAGCTTGGAGTGATTCTCTCCTTCGCCTTTGAACGCATCCAATATCGCAATCAAAGTCTTTACGGTTTGGTTTGCCGCCGTAGTGGTCGCATTGTAGGAGTTGACAGCAGGATTCGTGTAAATGTTTTCCCGGCCCTTCACATACGCCTTGGTAACAATGACACCATCGCCTTTCAACGCTTCCTCAAGCTGTTGGAGCATATTCATCTGTGTGATGTACCGTTGAAACGTAGTGCGAAAGAAGAAGTTCTGCTTGAGTCCTGCCGCTTCTGCTTCTTGCAGTACCTTTTCTGCCTGTTCTTGTAGTGTAAGTTTCGCCATCTCCTTCTAACTCCTGTCCAAAAAACTTCAAATCGCCTTTGATTGGTTTTTCCGAGG
>Ga0326512_10000858_pt1 | contig 25487 bp, 11 predicted proteins | sample 1_2617_0518_D_FD_203652 | JGI IMG/M metagenome (GOLD analysis project Ga0326512, IMG submission 203652) | Bovine rumen microbial communities from UC Davis, California, United States - 1_2617_0518 | ecosystem: Host-associated > Mammals > Digestive system > Stomach > Rumen | place: USA...
GAATGCTGTTTCTCACAAATCTATGATAGAATCTGAGAACCACGCTTTTCATATCATTGGGCAGATAATTCAAAGCTTTCAGCTGCATTTCTTCAGGTATTCCCCAAATGGCTTCTGCAATACTGCCTACAATGGCACCAAGCGTATCTGCATCAGCACCAAGGCTCACTGCCCTGCGGATAGCATCCTCAAACGATGAGCTCTGCCCAATAATCCATAAAGCGACAGGAACAGTTCCTTGACAGGTCTCGTCAAATCTGTTCTCAACGTCTTCTTTACGGATATTGATATTGTATCCAGAGAACCTGACGCATTCATCCAATATTCTTTTAATCCGCTCTCGAAGAATTTGTGGATTATGCGCATGAGCCTCTATGCCATAATGAATGGCCATTACCGTTGTTTGTGCGCCTTTGATTCCTTCAGGATGATTATGGGTACAACTGGCACTTTCCTCTGCCAATGGCAATGCTCCACCTAAATTAAGGTGTGCCCAAGCTATCGGACTCACTCTCATAGCAGCTCCGTTACCAAAACTATTGTATGGCTGGGGATTATCACTCCTTACCCACTGAGCGAAGCGTCCACCGTAGCCACCCATTGGATGGGGATAGCGTCGGCACCACTCATGAATACTCTCACCAAACTCTCTATCTCTCAGAATTGCATCAGCCACAGCCACCGTACAGATGGTATCATCCGTAAAACCGTTCTTATCAGAGAACAGTTCAAAGTTGTAGTCATTCGTGGGGTTAAACTCCCATCTGCTACCAACAATATCACCAATAATTGCTCCTAACATATATACCTGATTTTATTATACGGATGCAAATATAAACTGATGTTGTCTCAATTCGTGGCACAGGTTCGAGAATTATTCACTCTCAGGCTCATTTTCTTCCGGCTCATACATCTGTGCCGCCTCCAAGTGCATGTTATACACCTCTTCTGCCAGCCATTTAGGAGAGAGCACCTTCACCTGATTGGCGCGGCTCAGGAAGTGGGCACTCAGGTCTATCGTGGGTCTCATGTGCAGTTCAAAGTCTGCAAAGTTTTCACCCTGGCCAATCTCCCGCTGGCTGTGGTGAATAGGCAGGTCTCTGATGTAGAATCGCTCATAGCCAAAGGCCCTGATGACAATTCTCTCTGCAGGAGTACCATCACCCACCAGCACACCATAGCACTCGTCAAAATACTCCTGTGCGTCAAAGTCCGGGTCTATCTTGAACTTAATGTCAGTCAGCGACATCTCCAGAATCCTGTCAAACGAGAACACACCGAAGTAGTCCGACTCAGGCTTCTCCTCCGTTGCATCCCTGTGGAAGTGGCCCAGGATATACCAGCGTTGCTTGAACAGCTTGATGCAGTACGGCTCAAAGTTCAGGTGGTTAGGCTTGTCCGTGCCATATTTCCTGTATTCCACGGCAATCCTCACGCTCTTCTTCATCGCGTCCATCACCATCTTCAGGTATTCCCCCTCGTATGGCACCTGCTGCAGCAGAATCCTGTTTTGCATCGACAGGCTCTCACTGATCACGTTGTTCACCGAAAGTGTCGACAGCATCCAGTTCTGCACGCTGTCCTCCCTCAGCACATAGTCATTGCCGATGTAGTACTCATACCCGTTCTGGCGGTCACAGTCAATGTAGATGCCGAAGATGTCCTCAATGGCATCCTTATGTCGTGCAAAGGTAGAACGAGCCAGTTCTATGCCCTCGCTCATATCCGTCTGCAGCCATTTCTCGTTGATCTCTGCAAACGTAATCCTCCGAGCCTTGCGAATGGTGTTCACAAGCCAGATATACTCCTTGAACTTTGCCGGTATCTTCATACGCTTATCCGTTTAATTCCTTTTATTATGCTGCTATCAACAAGGCAACGATGGCTCCCAGTCCCTCTGCCGCTATCTTTCCTAACCAACTGTCATCTGTCAGCTTGTGCTCCAAGATGTAATCGCGTAGTTTCTGCCTCCAGACCTTGCTCTGTAATAACACACATAGGTCATCATCAAAGTGGCCATACGTCACATTCTCTTTCAGCCACTTCTTGGTAGGAGTAGAGCCCTCAGCCGCAGCTGTCTTGTGAATCAGATGCCAGAACCCGTCACCTTGCAAATGCCAGAACGGATTTGATATGTCTGCCGGATTGGGGAACTGCGAGTTTCGGGTATATTGCTTCATCAGCGTGAGATATCTTTTCTCCAACCACTCATTAAGGACAAATCGGTTAGCTGTGAACTCTCCACTCTCGACACCATCTATAAGAGCCAATATCAACACCGGCTTGGCCACGATAATCTCACCGTGAATCTTTGCCTGCCGTATGCTCATTATCCGCCTGGTATAATGTGCATAGCATTGCTCGTAGTTATAGAATTGTAGCGTCTTATTCATATTCTTCCCTCCGTCTTTTTAGCAGATTAAATATTTTCTGGCATATTCTGTTGCATATTTCTTTAGCTCATCACCTTCAAGAATCTGAATATGACCTGCTAGCCCGATGTAGAAACGGCCAATTCCTTCTATTCGACAAATATCTGTATTGAAGTACCATACGTTTTCATCTCCTTTCTGTCCCGTTATGAAGTCCTTTGCTTTTGGATATTCTTCAATCAATAGATTCTTTGCCATCAAATCCAACTGAAGAGATATTCTTGAGGTTGAGTCTCCAGTCATGTGGAATACGTCAACCTTTATCGTCTTATGATTGGTGGTATGTTTCCAAGGCTGATCCTCCAGAATCTCAACGTAGCCAATACGATTAATGTTAAACACACGTATGTCATTCTTTTCCAGGTCATAACATATTACGATACCATCTTCTGGACGAACATCATAAGCTTCACACTTTCGGTCACTGACGGTTCCACCATTATTGGAGGCATATTTATGAAGTACGACGCAACGCTTCTGAGTACAGGCATGCTGTAGCAAGGATATAGCCGCAGCTCTATCCTTATTAGTAAACACCTTCCTGTCAATAAGCTCTTGTCGCATCTCTTCAGGCATAATCCTTGACTCAGCATTTACACGAAGGTATGCTGTCCCTGCGAGTTCTACCAGACGATATGGATGCGGTTCCACGTGGATAGCAACAACAGTATCACTGTAAAGCGATTCAATGCGCAGATATGGCAGCACGTCTACGCCAAACTGCTTCTTTGCCACATCCTGTACGTATCGCATGTAGGCATCAATTGTGAGGGTCTTTAGCTGATGCATGTCTTGCTCTACCCCTACCACATAGCCTTGGTCATTTACACCTAAATAAAGTGTTCCTCCCGTCGTGGAGTTGAGGAATGCACATATGCCCTTCATCACGTTCATATTCTGTGCATACTCATCTGGCTGCATATTGTTATTTGCAGGGAACACGATGGAGGTTTTGAATTCAAGAGTGCCACTTTCTACGCCTAAATAAATTCCTTTGTCAGCTTCAAGGTCAGCATCATTCTCTGTCTCTATCGAGAGCATATGAATGATTTCACGTCTGATAACATTCAATGACGAATCAGATAGTGTATCCTGCATTGAGTTGGCGGTTTGTATCAGTCGAGCCAATCTTGCCAATTGCGGAAGTGACTCCTCAAAATCCATAATGGCCTGAGCCAACTTCTCAGAATTGTCCTTGCGCCCATATTCTTTCAATAATTCTATGATAGACAAGCGTATCAGTGTCGATTTTGCATGGGAGTAATCTTCTTCAGGCTCCAATTGAATGGTGTTAATATCCTCTTCATTAACAAATTGGATGAGTGCCCGGAGGTAGGTTCTGGCGAAGTTAATGTACGAGGCTGAAAGGTCATCACCAACCAGTTCAGCCATAACGTTTGCATTTGCCAGATAGCGGAATCTGTCAGATGGTTTAAGGAGCGACTTTTGATATTCAAACAGCAATCTCAGCAATAATCTCAATAATACAGGACTCAACTCTCCAGTTTCCTCCTCAGGTTTCTTGTAAGTTGGTACTTCTGTCGAATCAACAAATGCCCGTATACAGTCATGCCGGGCTGATTTTTCATCGAATGTCTCATCAGTATCACCATCCACATAGCCATGTATCAATCCGTAGTATTTGCCACTTCCATATTCTTTAATTCCGATAAATGCGTAATCACCATGCCTATACTGACCTACTTCTCCAATTCTTACTGCAACCCCCGATTCCGTGAGCCAAGCACAATAATTGTTCTGCTCGTCAATCAATTTGGCAAGCATATAACTACTGTCGCTATCCATCGCTTGCCTTGTGTCTTCTACGAAGAAAGCAACCAGCTGCTTCTCAATATTGAAGATCCCCCGGGATGCATCTGTAATCGTTGCTGGCAGATAGTCGCCAATGTGGAAATACTCATACAACTCATCTGTATAATAATATACCAGGCTTTTCCGTTCGTATCTTATAAAACCTTCAATTCTGTCGTAATTGGGATCGATTGTCTCTACTTGGACTTCACCATTGCCTATACCTGCCACACGAACGATTACTTCATCTCCTTCCTCGTATGATTTTAGATGTTGGCGAACTGTTGTCTTGTTTTGCGTCTTTGCTTGGGCTAGGATAAAGTCCTTTGTAAACTCATCCATATCAACAACGCTGTTTCTCAGACTCTGCTTCAGTTTCTGTCCTGATACTGTTCTGAGAGTAATACCAATGCCGGTATCAAGAGAGTTGGCACCCTCTCTCAGTAGCTTACGACCAGCCTCCTTATCTTCGTGCGTTAGCATCATACCGTCCTTGCTTAGAAGAGCTGTGCCATATTTGGTGAGTGCCAGCGGTTTCTTTAGTGGCACGTCAAACTGAGCTTGTTTACATGCATTATGCACAAAAAGATCAGTACCAATCTTCTCCAGATCACTCCAGGAGAATCCTAAGTTCATGACTTTTTCGTGCCGGATTCGCTGCATGATAGTCCTTACTACAAGATCTGCCAGCCTTGGATTCATCTGTCGCAGCTCAATTAGAAAAGCGACATATGCAGGAAGAGTCAGTGTATCATCACTATCAGCCAAAAGATAAGTTGCCAGCATATTGACGTTGGTAGTCAATTGTTGCCGTTCTTGCTCATCCGCAAAAATAGGTCGTTCCGATAGGTCACGTAATAAGTCTGTAATCCGTTCTCGAAAGAGTCTGATGGTTGTAGCATAGAAAGTGTCCTTAGTTCCTTTTTCCTCGCAATTGCGCAGATATCCTTGCAGTTTTACAAAGTTATCGTCAATATACTCTTTCTTCAAATCTAGCCAGATGGGCGTTTTCTCTTCTTTTGCCATAATCAAACCATTCTTTGTTATTCCAATTGATCACTGTTATTAACAAATTGTCCAATTAAACCGAAACAATACATTACACTCAACGCTATTTTTCATTGATTTTTGCAATCGTTCGGTCATTTCATCAACTTTATCCATATACTCGTCTTCCATCGATAGAAGTTGTGAGCGTTTTGAGTGTAATTTTTTCGCCAAGACAGACTCTTCTTTTTTCAATTGCAACTTTTGACTTGCATTATGTTCCTTACGAATCTGTCTTCGTAGTGCATCATGTTCTCGACTCAACTCCATTACTTCATTTCTGAGGGGTACTAATTGGTCATCGGCCCACATTTCATATTTGTTAATCTCAAAATCCACATATTCATTAGTCCTCTTTTCAATGTCTGTTGTGTATTTGGCCAGTTGTTCATCAAGCTGCTCTTTGAAAGATCCGTCTTTGTCCGACATCTTTTGAACAAAACTTGATGTTACAGGAATTTCCAGTAGTTTGAAAACAAATTCTGCTGGTAAGTTAATTCCGTTACTGTCTTTAACGCAGGCAATAAGATTCTCCTCTGAATCATACTTGTTTGATGAACTGATTCTATATACAATTGCAGAACCGGTATGACCTTTATATTGCTCAACCAACGCGGATTTATACGGATAAGCAGAAAGGTCAAAAGTCACGTTCGTGTCAGGTGTCTCCATGGATGAAGCTTGTGAAACAATATACTGTCCCAACGGATGGCCAAATCTTAATTGGAGATGCTGGTCTGAATCTTTATTTAAAATGTAAGTCCCGATAGGAATGTCATCAGCAATATTTCTGCTTAAGCGGAAAATATGTCTTTTTTCATCAATATCGCAAATGTCATTACCTAAAACAGACAACGCAAGATTCCATAAATGTCTATTGTATGTATTCAATCTATCAATATCTTCAACTTGGCGAACTCGCAGCTTTTCGATTACCTCTTCATCAAAATTCTCCAATAGAGATTTTCTCGTGTTCTCAATTCTTTCTTTAATGATTGTGTCAAGTTCTTGCTGTAATTCGTCAAACGCAGCTTCGATTTCTCGTTCTGTTCTGCAGTTTTGATATATATTATTGATGCGTTTCTCAAAATCGATGCCAGAATCCAATGCACCAAGAACTTCGTCACTGGCACCAAAAACACCATCAAACAAAGAAAATTTCTGGTTAAGTAATTCATACACCCGGCAGTCAGCACGGTTTCCTTGGTTCACAAAATTCACCACCACCACGTCGTTCTTCTGGCCATAACGATGGCAACGTCCAATACGCTGCTCTATTCTTTGAGGGTTCCAAGGCATATCGTAGTTCACGACAAGTGAGCAGAACTGCAAGTTAATACCTTCTGCACCCGCTTCAGTAGCAATCAAGATTTCGGCATCATCCCTAAAAGCATCTACTATAGACTGTTTCTTGTCGATAACAGAGCTTCCAGATATTCTGTTGGTTCCAGCATACTTCATCAACCATAGATGATAGATGTTTTTGGCAGCCACAGAATCATTGTTACCATTAAAGCAAACCACTTTATCCTTATATCCGTTTGCTTCTAAAAAGTGGAAAAGGTATTCTTGTGTTCTTTTGCTTTCTGTAAAGATTAGAGCTTTTTTGTTTCCACCTAAATTCGTTATACGCTCGAATGAGATAGATAAAGCCTGAAGTAGTTTTAGTGCCTTAGACTCTTTCGATATACTTTGAGCCAGATTACGATACTCAATCAATTCACGTATTTCATCATCAATACTACCAGCATACCATGCGTTTTCTTTGTTTGAATCAGAAACGGTGAAATCTTCATCTGCATATCGCCCTTCGCTATCATCACTTAATACAGACAAAACAGATTCCATTTTACCTGTTTCCTTATACATCTTCAGTCTTTCGATGAACTTTTCAAGAGTGAATGATAGTGCATAAGACGAAGATGACAATATCTTCGTGACCAAGAGCCTTAGCAAAGGTCTTTGTCTTTCAGGGACACCGTATGTTCCATCACGATGAAGATACTCGCTTACCAATTCGTATAGTTTCTGTTCATCTTCCGATGGCGTATATTCTTGTACAAACGCTGTGCGTTTGGTGAAGTTGACATATTCCTGTACCTGGTTCCTTAATGTGCGGTGAATAATATGAGAGATTCTGCCTTTTAACTCTCCGTATTTCGCTTTATCGCGCGTAGAAATAGCATTGTATTGTTCTGCAAAAGTATCAAGCGATGAGAAATATTCAGGATCGATGATACTTATCAGACCATATAGTTCTTTTAGATTGTTTTGGAGTGGGGTGGCTGTAAGTAGAACCTTTTTATAGTCCCTAAATGTTGCCCTGATAATATTCGCCATCACATTGCTTTTCTTATATACATTACGCAATTTGTGGGCTTCATCCATGACGACCAAGTCCCAGTCAATCTTCTTCAGATATTCATGATTGGTAACAGCAAAATTATAAGAGCATACAAAGATTGACTTTTCTCCCTTCTTGTGTAGTTCAATTCCGTCTGCAAAAGTGTTTTTGTCTAAAATGAATGATGGTAAATAGAATTTCTCCATCAATTCGATATTCCACTGGTTACGCAGAGAAGCAGGAACAATGATAAGTATATCGCGTTTATTCTCTGCCCACATCTCAGAGAGGATGATACCTGCCTCAATTGTTTTACCAAGTCCCACTTCGTCAGCAAGGATAGCACCTTTGCTCAGAGGAGACTTGAATGCAAATAAAGCAGCCTCTACCTGATGTGGGTTTAAATCAACGCGAGCTTCAGATAATACTCCAGTAAAACGAGAATCATCTGTTACTGACTTCTTATGAGAAATATCCCATGCGTAGTATTTTTGTTGTATCGGTGTAAGCATACTCTTTATTTGTCCTCTTTACGTTCAATACGAATTGAATACTCTGGAGATAGTGCGTCAAACTCTTCAATTTTAGCACCTTTCCAATACTTTTTAGCTATTTGTTCACATCTTCTGCGTAGGTGAGCATCTTCTAATGGATTAGCATCCTTACCATATGTATCTCTTACCTCTTCATATGATTTTTGTAGATTAAGATCATTCAATGAGATTCGTACTATATGATATTTTGAATCTGGATGTTTCTGCATAAATACGTTCTGAGACCTGTGTAGGTAGAAAGGTGCTGTACCGTCCTTCAGACTATATAGTGTAGTCTTGACATCGACAAAAGTGTTGTCAGTCTTTATCTCGAAATCATATTCACCTACACCTTCAAGAGCAGCGTGGATAAAATCTTTGTCCTTGACTAATTTCTTGTTTTCTAGATAATTACTGTAGATAAGTTCTCCTATAAAGCCGATAGTCTGCCTAACTTGAGACTCTTTCTCTTCTTCCTCAGCTTCAGCCAAATCTTCCATCATCTGTTTTAGCTTGTCTTTCTTTTCTGCAAACATCTCCAGCTCTTCTTTATCAAAAGAATCAACAAGGTCTTTTACAGCTTCTGCAGAATCTGACAATTTTTCTATGCTGTCAGGTGACATTTGTTCTGTAAGCTGATTGACAGACTCTATGTTCTTAGCAGTTTTCTCGGACATCTTGTTGATGGCGTCTTGTGCCTGCTCTACAGACAAAGAACTCTTTGATAGGTCGATATTGGAAGTGCCAGTTCCTGAACCATCTTGCAAGTGCTCCCATTCATCTACATACAATGATTGCAGGACGATAAACGGTTCTTTAAAGAAATTCATACTGACAATATACTTTGCTATAGCCTTCATCAACGTAAGACCTTCCTTATTGGGAATATGAATAATGACTCTTTTATCTACTTCATAGCCAAATTCACTATCGCTAATTTTGTCTGTATAGACACTCTCCTGCCCAGACATGATAGAGAAGTTCATCGCTATAGGTCTGTCAGAGGTGTATATCTTAATTCCTTTAGACTCTTCCATTTCCTTCCATTTGCGATATACCACATCATCATGTTCAGGGAAGTCTGTGCTCTCAACGGAATTTTGCAAGTACCATCTTGGCTTCTTATTCAGGCCATGATTGGCAAGAAAATCCTTATTCTTATAGAAATAGACTGTCTGTTCTTTAAATAGTCTTCTTAATTTCGCAGACTTCTCCAGATTCTTAGTAAAATCGGTAAATTGCCATACCTCTGAACTGAAGAAAGCACAGTTCTCATCATATTCCTCAAATGTAAATGTTGGCTTTGGTCGGTCAAGTTCATTCTCAGCTGGAACTACCTGACCTGTGTATCTCAGTAACATCAGATCATTAAAATCATCAGGCAATGCTTCGATAAGCCCCATTGCAGTATTAAAACGAGAAATACCAAAAATGAATGTGCATCGGAACTCCTTAATCCAATTGAGTGTGGCAAGAATCTCATCATCACTTGTGTCGCCATTAGTAATAAAGGAGAAATCGGAATAATCCGTATTCTCATAGATAGCCTTTCTTAATGTAATTAGTGGCTCTGAGTCTGTTTTTAGACGAGTAAACAAATCGAGAGATTCTGGATGTTGACTTATCCAGGCCTGAACATCCTTAGGCAGTTTCTCTTCGTCTAAAAGTAATGCTTGGTTGGCATATATTTGTTGTTCATAGTCAACATCACGAATGGCGAAGTACTTGTCAAATCCCACAAAGCGATTCATTAATATCATATCTAACGCTTTGATGGTATCCTCGTCTTCATCAATCTCTAAATTGTCATAATCTGCATCGTTCTGTATTGAATAATCGATACAGAATCGAAGTTGCTCTATATCGAGCCAAGTTCCACAAATGTCATCATAGAGATCGGAGACATCAATTGCTTCTTCTTTGCCATCATAGTAATGCATCCTAAAGAAATCACTTCCATTAGGTGATGGCAAACAACTTAGGAATGAATCAACAGCTTCATTGTCATCTTTATATCCTGAATAAAGATCGTACACATTATATGCGTGTTCACCTACATATATAGTCTGTTGGGTTATTGAACTAGGTAGGCTCTTTTCTTTGTGACGGATAAGATCAAAGACTTTTCCTATGTAGTCATTGTCATCATTCCTCTGCACAGCAAATTCAATAACCTGCCATCTAATATCTTCACTGGTTATCTTCTTGTCAATGTTGATAGGCTTCAGGTGAGTGAAGAAGTAGTAGATAACAGAAGCATTGCTTTGTTTAACGATAGGCAGCAACATTATTGGATTTGAAATGCTTTCTATCGCCTTTTTAAGCATGGTTTCGTTTGAACCGAACTTATATTGTACTTTCTCTGTGTTGAGAAGCTCCTGTACATAGTCAGGAATTCTGTAGAATCCCGATTTTGTCAGTTCTTCTTGTAGGCTAGGCGAAACACTATCAATGTAATTGTAAAGAGAGCCACCTGGTTTAGTGACATAGAAAACGCCATCTGACTCCTGCGTCCTGTATAAGCGCAGATAATCATCAGCTATCTTCACGAGAATGGACAGGAAATCTTTGTCTGCTCTTATTCCATTTCCAACGATATCTGAAATGTAAATAGTAGGAACCTTAAATGGTGCTTCGGACAGTTCCTTATAGAATTCGTAGGCCAAGAATTTGATTTGAGGAACTTTAATGACTAGCAAATTATATTCTTCTTCACTGAGTCTGGATATATTGCTGACTATAGAATACTGGCTGCCTGTTGGCTTACCAAACTCATCCAAATATAAAATTAGTTTTTGGAGTTCTCCTTCATTAGTCGGGGCATTCTTGTATACACGCTTAATATCAGATAAATACTGATGGGTGTTTTCACCCCAATCTTCATTTGTCTGTATCTGCTCCCAATGGGCACAAATCCAGTTCCAGGCTTCCTTTTTCAGCTTATTGGGGTCAAGTACCCATGATTTACCTTTTAATGCGGAAGGAATATATCCCTTTATACAGTACTTGTCAAATAAGATAGTATCATTAGGGCGTACAGACAGCAGCTCACAGAAAGGAAGATAATCATCATGCCAATTGGGGAGCAGAGCTATCTCGCTTTTTATTTTTGAGACTAAATTGGAATTCTTAGATGCTATCCAAGCAAGTAGATTGCATGCATCGTCTTTACTTGAATCCGATTCTCTGAATGCATTGATGTTTGTTTGAATTTTCTCAAGCAGGTTTATGACATATCGATTGACATCTGTTTCTGAAAGCGGTTCTACCAAATGCTCACAGTCACCAAACTGCATTCCGGCTTCAATAGGGTAATAAACACCAATATTGCTTTTCAGTTCGTCATAGGAGTACAAGTTCCCTTTATTAGTTCTAAATAACTTGACTGAAGATAACCCTTGCTCAAACTTGTGTGAGTCACACAGCTTCTGGAAAGCAGAATAATCTGTATTGGAGAGAGATTTTATCCATAGGCCGAGCTTGGATTTTTCTGCGTCAGCGATAACCGTTGCAAAGGTTATCTCTTGCGCGATAACTTCATGCCGTTTTAGATTTTGAAATGCTTCTGAATCTACCCACTTGTATTTTGTAATACCCAATTCTTGAAGCGGGATATTATAATCATCCTTGAACAAGCGAGCCTGACTGACGTGCGTATAACTTCCATCTTCTGACAAGACACATTCTTCAAAGAAAGGTTTCATTACTTCTTTGAAAGCATTACGTATATAGCTAAAGTCTTCACCTTGAGGAACGTTAGTAGCAATTAAGGATTTATATATGTAGTCAAATTTCTCCTGGTCTGTTTCTTTAAGTTCTTTCAGCTTCAAAATTAGTTCGTTAAATGCACGCACTAATTGCCTATTCGTCTTATCAGTGTCATTGATACGCTGACGGCTATCGTCAACCTCAAAGTTTTGGCTGTCAATAATAAATCCTAATCTTAGTCGCGTCTGTAGTATGGGAAGTCCCTTGAATAAATTGACAAACCTACTTTTTGCAAATACTGGATTAAAAGCAAAGTGATAGAAGAAGTTGTTCCCTTCATTGTTGAATTCCACGAAGACAGATTTGACTTCATGTTGTTCAATTTCCTCACCCATTACGTAGATGTGGTCAACAGTTTTTCCTGCATTTCGCTCTTGATCTTTTGTAATCGAGGCAAAACCGCCCAATCTTGTTTTTACTTTTTCAAGATTGTCTTTTGATGCGATTTTTTCATATTTGCCTTTTCCTAAAGGAATAATAAGGGCTGTTCCGCGATCAAGAAAATGGAGATTTCTGCGAGGATCTACCAACTCGTCAAAAGCATTAACTGCATCCAAGGCTTCCTTTACGTTGAAAAGTTTTTCGTTAACGCCTGGAGCTATAGGATAATAACTCATTAGAATCTTGGCGAACAAAAGATGATTTTGATAGTCATCAGCTTGTGCAAGAGTCCAATTGCTTTGTTTTAATAAAAGGTTGGCAAGCTGTTTCCTATCGTACCAGCTAATAAGATAAGGGCCTTTCTTCTCTTCATAGATAGCCTTGATAAGCATATCTTCATTGCTGCTACTATCGCTGATGTCCGTCAATAGCGTGTATAGTAATTTGGAGCCTTGGCCATATTTTCCTAATTTTGTTGCGTCACTTCGCTTTAGGGATTTACCTTTAGCTAAAAAATTATATAGTTGTCCGTCTCTCGGCTTTTCTGTATAAAAGATATTAAAATCGGTATAGAACGGCTCTCCATTATTTAAAACAATAAGGTACTTGTCGTTTGCATAAAAGAAGAGCGAGTCTGCGTTGGCATCATAGGCGTTTTGAACAAACTCGTAGAAAAGCTGTTCTTCTGCATTACTTGCGAAGCTTGCCGCACCAGATATTAAGGCTTGAACTTGGTCAGAAGGGCCACGACCATCCATCAACTGCAAAAAAACCTCTTGATTTGTACCTAACAACTCAATAGTTTCTTTACCACACAGCGCTTTTATATATTGACTTAAATCTCGTATTGTCATATTCTTAATACTTTATATACGGTATAATTTGAATAATGAAAGTCTTGTTTCTGTCTTCTCCATCAGGACCGAAGCCAGTATATCTTCCTTTGCCACCATAGCCAGAGCCTGATATAAATACCTCGCCGTTCTGCTTCTCCACATCTTTTAGAATACCTCTTTCTCTCCAGAATAAATGGAGATTTCGTGCCCTTTCGTAACTTAATCGTGCTGCATAGTCACTTTGTGCTCTCGTAGGATTAAAGTTGAACTTCTTTGCTGCTCGCCCCTCGATAACCACTTTGAAGGATACATTAGTAGATTCCTCAAAACTTGTAATAATCTCCTCTATTTCTTTTCCTGCTTGTTCTAATTGATTGTAAAACTCAGTCGGTATTACAGGACTTTCTGGTGCAAACATGACATCAACAACACACTCAAAACGCTGGAATTCTTCGTTGTATCTGAAATATTTCCTGCTTATCGTTTTTTGGGCATCTTGGAACTCGCGGATTTTCTGGTATAACTCCGCATTCACAACGATGTCATTGATATTACCCTCGGTAATGCCTTTGCTGTGGTAGAGATCAACGTAGACCTTATAACTGCCATAGGCCACAAGGCTGGCAATTATAAAAACTATTAAGAACCCCGACATTAGGTCTGTATAGTTTTGCCAGAAGTTATGCTCATCTCCTGTATCTCGAAATCTTATTCTACTCATTTATTCACGATTTTATTGAGCGTAGTCTCCAGTCTCTGTAGGCTTTCGATTGTAGCACTCATAGAACTAATTTGTTTAGTAAGGCTCTCGATATTCTCTTGTCTTTCTGTTAAGATGTCAAGCACAGAGTCGATCATCTTGTTAGTCTCCTCTACAGATTCCAAGCTCTTGCTTGTAGCTTCGATGACCTTTTCTGATTTTTCATTAGTTCTATGTGCCACATTAACCGCATCTCCATATGCGAGCACTGCTTGGTCGTAGTTCTGTTTGATTTCAGCAACAAGACTTTCAATGAAACTATATGCTTTATTCAGACTTTCTACGTTATCGCTGATAGATTTACTCAGAACGCTACACTGTGTTGAGAGCGAAGACTGGATGTTTCCAACGAATGTTCCCAGAGAGTCGCGTAAATCTGTAATAGACTTCTCATTCATTGCCATTGCATTGGTCAGCATGTCAGATGTAAGCTCCTTGTAAGTGCTCTGCATTTCACTCATTTGCCTTAGACTATCGGCGTTGTGCTGCTGTACCTTGGCAAATTCATCATTCAGTTGAGCATTGACCTTTTCTGCAAAGGCGGAATTCTGTTCAGATAGTCTTGCAGCCAGATTATCGTAGTTAGTCATGATACCATTAAGTCTCTCCGTCTGCTGAGTACCCAGATTTTCAAGAGATCCAGAAAGTGAGGTGGTTAATGTGCTTAATGTGTTTTCAACCGAAGATGTTATACCTTGAAGTTTGTCTGTTTGCTGTGTACCAAGTCTCTCCAAAGCTGTCTGTAATGAATTAGTCAGGTTCCCGAGCACAGTCGTTACAGTAGTTGATATTCCACTAATATCTTCATTAGTCTTTGCCATCATAGACTCAACAGATGTCTTCTGCTGATTGATGATGTCTGTAGAAATGTTCGACAGGTTCTGCGTGATAGTGGCCAGCAGTTCACTCGTCTTCGTGAATTGCTCCTCTCCGAAGTTTTTAACCTGCTGCTCAATAGCTCCATGCATTTGCTTAAAGATGTCGTCCATTCTATTCACGAAGCCATCAATGAATTCCTTCAGGATCTCATTTTGGTGTTGTATATTGCTATTCAGGTTCTCATTATATTCTTTGTATTTTTCTTCCTGTAGTTCCTGTAAAGACACTAGTTTTGTTTGTTGCAGATTTAGTTGCTTTAACTGATATTCCAAAGAAGACAATATCTGACTATTTACGGCAATGTCTTTTATATAGTCTTCAGGAGTACGATTAAGCATTCGTTCATTCTCTACTGCCTCTTCCTGAGCAAACACCCATTTTGCCCAAACTGTTGCACCAAGTGCGCAAATTAGTCCCAATATTGAAGAAGTGAAAGCGGGTATCAATTCGCTGATAATCTCAATAATATCGAGATTCTGACTACCTGCTGCAGCAACTTCTTTTAAAGTTTTTCCAGTGTTGTCAATAACTGGCCCTGTTTTAGAACCGATATCGTGAAGTGAATAGCAAATAGACCAGAACGTTCCTAAGAGTCCTAATGATGTGAAAACACCTGGTAAGCTATTCAAAAGAGCGCGTGATTTGGTTTTTTGATATTCTTGATAGAACCACCAAGCAATACCACCACCAACTATGATGACTACAAAATTAGGTATGTTAAGTAATAAATGAAACATAAATGTCTAAAATTAAGTTTACTGTTATTTGTTATTCTTCAACAAGAAGTATTACATCTCCTCAACTTTCAATCTCAGTCCAAGCTCCTGAGATATTTTGTCGAGCTGTTTTTTCTTGTCATGGGTGCTACTATGAGTCATCACGTATAGGCCATCGCCAACGGGTATCTGGGCTTTACCATATTTCTTATCCAAGGTGTTAGAAACGATGGGTACGTGACAGAAAGATATGCCTAGATTACGCACCTTCATCAGTCCGATTCGCTTAATGGTCTCTGCAAAAGTAATTTTTGCCTTTTTATCTGCAATAACGGTTCCATCAGGGAATGTGACTTTCAGAACTGTCTTGCCGTTAATCCGCTCGATGGGCTTCTCATGTTTTTTGCCTTCCTTATGCTCCGCTTGCGGATCCTGCTCCAGAATCTTGGCATCAAGCAGCTCAGCGATGTTTGTCTTACGAGAAAGAGCTACACTAATGGGAGTGCCAGGTTTGTACTCGACAACAAGCACTAATTCTCGCTGTATTTGCGATAGCATAGGTTCTATATCTTTGGACATTGCTGGCAAGATTTCTGTCTTGATGAGCTGTTCTTCGAGTTCGTCAGCAGCCTTTAATGTCTCATCGTTCAATGGCAAACCAAGGTCTTGAAGGCCTTTGATGCTTGCATATAGTGTTTCGAGTTTTGTCATAATGCGTCAAATATTTTCTTCTACTATCTTTATCTCATCCTCTGTTAAACCGTAGAGGTCATAGACGAGGCGATCGATTTCTGCCTCAAGAGTTGCGGTGTCTGCTTGTGGGTCATTTTTCTTAGCGGAGAGAATGCGGTCAACAAGAGTGATTATAGGTTGCTGCTGATATTTTTCAACAACCTTTATAGGCAATTCCTGGAGATCTGTCATTAAGATTTGTGGGAAACCTTGTTGATTTGTTATATTCTTCTTTTTATTGTAGAAGTCTAACAAACTAGAATTTAATACAGCAATTAAATATTTATTGTCAATTGTCTTGTCCTTTGACCAACATGAATAAAGAGTACTTTCTGTTAATGCTGCTTTTTCTAACATAGAGCAACAGAGTGTATCGCCAGTTCGTCTAATCACAATTCTTGGTGCCACATCATGTTTAGCTTTCTTTTTTGTTCCACCGATAATTGTCAAATTGTTATAATCCGTAAAAAATGGTGTCTTAACAGTCCATTTTACAATTGACTTACCTAATAAGAAAATATCAGGATTATTATCTAATGTATCAAATACAACAGACTGCCGATCTTTTACAACCATTCCTTTAAACAGTTCTGCTATTTCTTTTAATTCTTTTGTGTTGTTTGATATTTTATCAAAAATTGATGCATCCTCCTCAGGCACAATACTTATGTTATAATTACTATCGAAAGCAAAATGAATAGGTTGTACACCTTGTAATTCTTTCCTATAATTAAAAATAAGACTTCCAGTAACCGCATTATCAAATACATAGCTGTCAAAAGTCGAATAAAACAAAACGTCTCCATTAGCATACATCATAGACACACAGTCTTCATAACTACGCGTTTTAAACAGTCCTTCAGGAATAATGTATGAAATGATACCTTTTGATTTTAACAGCTTAATTACTCCTAATTCTATAAACAGTGTGTAGATGTTTTTAGAGTAACATTTCTTAATAGAAACAAATCCGTCAATATACGACTTTAATACATTACTATTTGTGTTATTTTTTGTCATAGTTATATACGGCGGATTACCAATCACGATATCAAATCCGCCATTCTTCGCAAATACCTCGCTGAACCAAGTGTGCCAGAGGAAAAACTGGTCATTTGCAGCAATATCCTTGATGTCAGAAATATCTACATTGATACCCTGAACGGCTATCTGCTGCTGAATCTTTTGCTGAATGCTTTCACGCATAGCGCGACGAACGTCATGGTTCTGTTCGCTGAAATAAAGCTTGATAGTCTCTTTCACCTCGGCACGTATAACGTCAATCTGGGTTTCGAACATGTTGAATTGAAAACCACCTAAAATCTCAGTCTTTGCGTCCATGATATTACTGAGGTCGAAGCCTTTGTATTGCTCCAAGAGTGAGTTGCCCTGCATAATTTTAAAGTCCATGTTAGGCAGTACGTCAGGCTTATCGGCGTCGGTTATGAGCGAAAGCCAGAAACGAAGGCGAGCAATTTCCACAGCACCTTTTTCAATATCAACACCAAAGATATTCTGTTCAATGATGTGGCGCTTGATGACAGCAGCATTACTGAAGTCCTCAATCACACCACGGCATAGGAACAATTCGTTGAGTAATCCCATAGGGAATGCGCCAGAACCGATAGCAGGGTCACAAATTTTCACGTCCTTCAGGCATTGACTAACATTCTGAGCAAGGGCAGAATCACGACCTCCGAGCAGAGCCACATCATGGGACGTAACAAACTGGCGTAGAGCCTCACGTGTTGGAATATCCGTAACGTCAGTTTGCAGATAAGAAATAAGTGACTCGCGACACATGTAATGCACAATCTCCTTTGGAGTATAGAATGCACCCTTGTCTTTGTTGTCCTCCAGAAGGTTTTCAAAGATACGTCCCAGCATTTCTGGGTCTACACCCACTTGAGCGTCATTTGGGTCATTCTCGTCTATGGTAAAGTTATACTCACTAAGGAACTTGAAGAAATCAGAAAAAAGTCCTGATGGGAAAATACTAATCGCCTTATCCTCCTCAGTACGTTCAAATAAACCACCAAGGAAAGGCACTCGAACGGAACGAAGGCCATCGACTTTGGTGTCAAATACCTCACGACGCTGATTCAAAGGTGTATCAAGACAAGAGAAGAGGGGTTCAAGAATATCATCAAGAAAGTTCTCCTGCTGGTCAGCAGAAGCATTCTCAAAGAGTTGGTACATAAAATCTTGAGGACCGTTAGTCCACTCCTCATCAGTAGCACCCAACCAACCCTTCTTCTGTAGGAAGTGAAGGAAAACTATGCGACCAAGTAACTTCTTTACATAGTCACGCACCATCTTCTCGTCCTCATGGAGACCATAGAAGAGTTCGCTTGGATTTAAACCTTCCTTTTCACGCCATTCACCCTTGCCATCACCTTTGTCAACATACTCCTTACCAATAACATGACCGACAAAGCGACCATAATGCACCTTGTACTTTTCAAAGAACTCTTTACTTAGACTCTCGACATCGAATGCCTTAACAATATCATCCAGTTCTATCTCTCCATGTTTACTTGCCAGTTTATTAAAATTTTCTGCTGCTGTACGGCACGATTGGTTAGGGCCAAGAAGGAAAGTATATCGCTTAGAGTCAGTAGTTTCCTGATTATTACCTTGCTTGCTACAGAATGTGAAACGCCAATCCCAACGTTCGTCATCATCATAGTGGAAAACCATGAAGGCGCTACTGTAAGTGGACATGATGCGACGTACCAACTGCTGAATGGTCACGCGGTTACGCTCCATCTGTACATGATTGCTGACAGTAATGTCAAACACATCTGTTGGATTCATCGGTATGTTTATCGTTCCGAGACGTAATATCTGGGATATGCCGATGGTGTCAGCCATAGTTATCAACTCTGGATTATTCTCTAGTACATCCTCTTCGTACGCATCTTCATACTTATCTTCGCCAAAGATGGGCAGGATGACATTCTCAATGAAGCTTTCGCCCCCCTGGTATTTATCGTGAAAATATGATTTGAGATCTATCATAATACTGAATGATTATTTTGAAAGTCCAATGAATACTTCTGCCTTACCATAACGCTGCTGAAGGTTGGCTACGATATTGCTAATCTCTCGCTCTATCATTAAATCGAAGTCTTGCTGGGTAAGACCTCCGAAGAGGTCGCCCTGAGAGTTCTTGAGCTGTTCCTCGAAAGCAAGAACCTTTTTAATAATGTCGGAGTTACCCTTATTTACCAGCGTAAAGGCATCAGCCAAGAGAGCCTTAGATTCCTTCGACATTGTAATGTCCTGCTGCATACGTCGCAGTATTTCCTTTGCCTTGGTAGCCTTGTTGCTGCTGCCCATGCGCACATTCATCTTGTGTAGATGCTGGTTAACAGCCTTCTCAGCCTTCTTCTTGTCCTCCTCCCAATGTTCTGGAAGATTGGAAAGAGGTGCATCCTGCGGGACGGAGAAGCTCTCATACATCTCGCTGGCAGAAATGATACGTCCTTTGGAATCTACAGGACTCACCTTAACAAAGAGACCTGACATACGAGGCGTGCGAACAAGGAAGTAGCAGTTGCCATCAACAGTACGAGTAGCACATTCCAAGTTTTCATTACGATTAAGGATGTAATCATAACGCTCAGGATTCGCCTCCTTGTATTGCTTTAGCTCATAGATATATTTCTCAAGCGGCGACTCCTCGCCGTTGACAACAGTATTGAGGTCGTAATGGCTTACCTCTTCGTCAATAGTATAGACCTTGCTATCCTCCCCGAAGAGGGTATGGAATGACTGAAGCTTGGTGTAAGCCTTCTCTACCAACTTGATTTCGGCATCGCCCTCGGCACTTGGTTTAAAGTTATAGACATAGACCTTATCCTGAGTAGAACCGATTCGGTTGACACGACCGATACGTTGCATCAGACGGGTTGAGTTCCAAGGCGTATCGTAGTTGAGGATGACATTTGCACGATGCAGGTTAATACCTTCGGCAAGAACTTCCGTGGTGACGATGATATCATATTCATTCTTCTGTTCCTCACCAGGCTTCTTACCATAGTTGGCGTCAAAGTTCTCACGGATGGTTTTCTCCATTTCGTCGCGGTTTCCTGCTGTAATCTTCAGTACGCGGTAGCCTTTGGCTTCTGCCACACGCTTGATGGTGTCAACGGTGTCAATAGCCTCAGAGAATATAACCAACTTCTGAGGTATGTTCTTATCTTTGTCAAAGAGTACATGCTTCAGATTATCCTTGAAAACATCGAGTTTAGGATCCTCGGTATTCTTCGCCCAACGGTCGCAAAGTTCAGAAATAAGGTCGTAGTCGGCACGGAGCAGGTCGATATATTCCGACTTCATGTCACGGATGGAATATTCCATGTTGCGCTCGTTTTCGTTGCGACCGTCTTCGTTAAGTTTGGTAATCTTGGCGCGAATATCATCAAGACACTCCTTGTAGCTGACAGGACGCTTGCGCTTCTGTTCCTTTGCCTTGCGGTCGAGTTCTGCATTGACATTAATCTGTGGACAGATAAAGATATTGTCTGACTCCCACATATCAATCATATTGCGGGTGTACTGACGAAGGTTAAGGAGCGACTGATAGAATGCAGAAAAACTACTCTCCAAGCGCTTCACGAGATTGATCTGCATGATGTTGGCAAGCTGGTCAGCCAGTTTGTCGGCATCGCGCGAACCACGTGCATCATACTTACTCTTGTTCGTTTCATCAGCAAGGAACTGGATGGCGCGATAACGATAGTAACTGAGGTAACGGTTGCTCTGCAGTTTGTATTCCTCAGAAGGTGCAATAATGTCCATCGTATCGGCAAAAAGGTGCGAGAGCTGAAAGTCCATCTGATACTCCAGTTCATTAGGTCCTTCAATCTTTGGGAACTTAAGGTGCTGACGCTCCATGTCATCAGCATAATACATCTGAACGTCAGTACGGGTGCGACGAATCATAACATCTGTCAGCACACAATCGCGAATACGACGAGAGAGTTGCTTTAATCGCTCTCTGCGCTCCTCTGGTGTCGAGGGATCGTCATCATCGGGATGGATGATACTTGAATACTCCGTATTGATTTCAGAGAAGAAGTTTTCCAGATTACCGCTGTTTGCCTTGGTAAGCGTGGTGTCGGCATGATTGCGCTCGAAGAGGTAAATCTGATTCTTCAAATCATCAGGACGATTATTCTGGGGAGTTGCGCTAAGCAGACCTATGTATGGATAAGCACCTGTGTCAGCACCAATCTGACTGATAAGGTTATCAAGAGCCTCATACATATTTGTACCACTATTGCGGAATTTATGACTCTCGTCAATAATGATAAGGCCATAGTTTTCGTGCAGGAGTTCGCCTTCGAAATCGCCTGAATCACAGCTATCGTCATCTCCGTCACTATTGCCTTCTACATCATCAACGAGTTTTCCAATACTTCCAGTGGTGATGTAGTCAATGTAATCCTCCATTTTGTCTGTTGCATCCTTGTCGAACACCTTGATGGTGTCAACCCATGCGGATTTTATTGCTGGAGGAGTGATGATAAGCACCTTGCGCTCACGTCCGTCATCATCAGGGAACTGGAGGAAGTGCTTGATAACAAGTGAACCGACAATAGTTTTGCCAAGACCTACGACATCGGCAAGAAGGAAACCGCCATGCTCCTTCATCGTAGAGAAGCATTGCTTAACGGCATCTATCTGGTAGTTGTATTTATCGAAACCATCAGGTAAATAGCTCTCGATGACCTCATCAAGATTCTTGTCTACAAGGTCGCCAAACTTCGTCTGAAGTAGTTTGATGTAAAGCTCGTATGGGGTGAGTTCTTCACTTTGCTGCTCTGGTTCAGGTTTAGGTTTGGGCTTCCCCACAGGTGCAGCAGAAAGAATCTGAAGAAACTTGCCATTCCATGGCACACTCTGCTCCCACTTCTCTTCGAACCATACTTTGTGGCTTTTAGAGTTACTATATTCATTGAGAGGAGCAGTAACGATGCTATTTTGCGTTTCAAGATAGTTCAGTTCTGCATTATCTTCGAGTCCTTTTTCTGTGAAGTTGCTACTGCCTATGATGCCGTCAGCCTCACCGGGACCAAGGAAGATATAACACTTGGCATGGAGGAACTGCTTGTGCTGTGGTTCCTTTTGACCGAAGACACGTATCTGTATCTGTGATTCATCCTGTTCCTCCACAGAAGATGCTTCCTCTGCCAGCCTGCTACCTTCCACAAGATTATCATACTTTCGAACATTACAGAACTGCTGGATAAGTTCTGCGGTTGGGCGATATTCATCAGTCAGCAGATTGATGTCACGCTGAAGGTAGAAGTCTGGGAAACGCTCCTCATCTTTTTCTGGAGTGTGCGTCTGATAAGAGCGAAGTTGAGGTTCCTGACCAAGAAGGATGTCCAAGCGTCCACCGCCTTCAAGGAAAGCTTTCAGTTGGTCATAGACGAGAGCTGTGCCAGGAAGATCCCAGTAACCCGTAGCGATACAAATATGGTTGTATTTGCCACTTCCGATAAATTGTCGCAAGATGTCCCTCATTAGGAATTTCTCGCTATTGTCAAGGAGCGTATTATTCATTGTTTTCTAAAAATTTACATGGGTTTGTTGGTTTCATTTAATTCTCTTTATCTCCCAAATCTTTAAACCGGACAAGATCATTCATTTCTACATCCAGCAGCTTGGCTATTTTTATAAGAGTCTCGAGCGTAGGTTGGCAACTGTTGGTACACCATTTTGAGACAGTTGCGGGATCTTTCCCCAACTGCTCTGCCAGCCACTTGTTGGTTCGCTTCTTGTCAGCGAGTACCACTTTAATCCGGTTAATATCCTTATCCATATCAATAGCTATTGGTTCACCTTATTATATATAATCGCGTCAAAGTTACGAAAAATCATTCAAATTACAATAGAAAAAGAGGAAAAACCGATGAAAAAATTCATTTTTATTGCATTTTTCTCACTTTTGGCACTCAAAATCGCCAAAAGTTGTGTCATTGAGTGACACAACAGGTTATAATATCTTCTTGTCCCTTCCTTGTCCCTTGCTACTCCCTTCCTACGCCCTTTCTATAATATCCGAATTGTGTCAAAAATAAGCGCAGTTAATCTTCTATGAATCAAATGTCGCCATCAAAATGGTGTTTTTCTCACTTTTTTGTACCAATATCCAACAAAAATTCGTAACTTTACCGCAAATTTATTACTAAAGGCGAAAAAAACTGGAAGTTGTGCCACGATATGAGACAACATACATGTACCTTCGCCACCGAATTTGAAAATTAAAAACCTAGTGAATGATATGAAGATATTGTTTTCGCCTGAGTTTAGCGGGCATGTTTTTATCGGATTGAGCGAGCAGCAGCCAGAGCTGATGGACACAATGGTATGTGACACCATGGGGCTGGTTGCCATGTTGGAACTGAGAATAGGCATCCATGTGGAGGACGTATCGGGTAACAACCGCACAGTACTTTACTACAGGGCTTTGTCGGAGTATATGAAACGGCACCCCAAGAACATCCTGGCAGAATCGTTCAGGCTGTCGGGACTGGGAACGGCAGAGCAAGCCCTGAGATGGCGTGACAGTCTGATGATGGACAAGTGGCAGCCGGTGGCTGGCTCTGGCAGTGGCCGTCTGGATGTGCTGGCAGGAACAGAGCAGTACTTTGACTGTGTGGGTCTGGCAGACAGGATAGCCACGGTGCTACATTATATATATAATAAAGTAGAGAAGAGCGCCTTCATGGACTTGGAGATTGAACTGCCCTGCGAGAAGGATCTGCTGCATCCGGCCATCAAAGAGCTGTTGGCGGCCGTAGAAGGGTTAGGGGCAATGGTCAGCTATACGGCTCCTAAGGTTGCGGGCGAGAGCAATCTGGCCAAGGTGACACGGCTGTTGCAATCGAACACGAAGGGAAAGATAGAGCTGAAGAAGGGTGACACATCGTTCCTGATTTACCGCTTTACCGACGAGAATGCTGCCAATGAGTACCTCTCGATGAAGGGCGAGGAACTGGCTGCTGACGTCTGGATAAACAACAGCAACAAGGCTATGGACAACTGGTTGCGCATGATGGGCAAGCCAACGATGGGCAGCAGCATGGCAGAGGCAACACCGCTGTTGGTGCAGCTGTTTGTGCTGGGTCTGGAGATGATGAAGGAACCGCTGAACATACAGAGCATCATCAGTTGGCTCTATGCACCGATGCAGCCACTGGGAACCTACTTCGGAGGCATACTGGCCGAGAAGATTATAGGCGAAGGTGGCTACAGGAACGAGAATTGCCAGAAGATGGTGAACGACTACATCATGGGCAAGTACACCTTCCATGACAAGGAGGAGGATATGGAACTCTCGGACAAGGAAAAGGCTAAGCGGGATGAACGTGAGAAGAAGGAGCGCGAACAACTGGTGAAGATATACCTGCCACCATTCGAGGTGCAGAACGACGTGAAGACCACCAGAATCAAGTCGTACTTGAACAGTCTGTCGGGTTGGGCCAGCAGTCGCGCACACTTCCTGGGTGAGAAACCCAACAACGAGGGATGGATCAGTCAGCTGCAGAGCCTGGCTCAGATGTGCGACACCTTTATTTTGTTGTTGGATTCATCGGGCATGGGCGAACAGGCAGACTGGAAACAGGTGGACAGTTGGGTGAGCACCCTCTACAAGGGCGAGACCTTCCTGCAGTATGCCGCACAGAAAGGCAGTCGCGAACTGATAGACAGTCCGGCAAAGATGGCTGCCAGGAGCAAGCGCACCATCTGGATGAACTTTACGGGTGACAACGGGCGTCAGCTGGACTGCGGATTCCTCTATCCTAGTGAGCGCCAGCAGGTGGAGAAAAGCCTGACGCTGTGGGATGAGCGCAAGGAAGCGGACTATCATCAGAAGATGGAGATGATGCCACTGCTGATGACGGATGAACAGCTGATACTGGTGGTGACCGACTATGTGGGTGGTGAACCAGCACAGAAGCATCCGTTTATGGTGCGACTGGAAAGTCAGATAGACGAAGACAACCTGAAGGACTTTGTTGTCACGCCCAATCTGCTGGAGGAGAAGATGGAGGACGTGAAGCTGGTGAGGAACGAGAACGTGCAGTCGAAGATTGAGTTTGAACATGCCGACCTGCTGAAATGGCCCAACCACCTGAGCTATTCGTCGCTGAGTACACTGGTGGAGTACCCGCTGGACTTTGTGATGGAGCGTATGCTGAACATTGTGAACACAGGTCCTGGCAGCATA